>VFQM010001334.1_pt1 | contig 21932 bp, 21 predicted proteins | sample 3512391 | NCBI WGS metagenome assembly VFQM01 (sample SAMN10412369, study PRJNA504923) | tailings metagenome | isolation source: Replicate 1 from Balatoc abandoned mine | place: Philippines | reverse complement strand
ACCGCTTCGCGCAGAACGGCCTGGCGCCCGAGTACGCCTTCAAGCTCTGGAGCCCCTTCCTCGAAACCATGGACCACGAAGTGGTGCGCCTGTGGCAGGCCGGTGAATGGAAGGCGTTCTGCGAGATGCTGCCCGAGTACGCGGTGAAGGGCCACGGCGAAGGCTTCATGCACGACACCGCCATGATGCTCGGCGCGCTCGGCTGGAGCGAATACACCGGCCAGGGCGAGGTGATCACACCGTACTTCGGTGCGTCGGGCACCGGGCAGATCAACATCGTGTTTCCGGTCACGCCCGTCACCGGCAGCGCCATCCCCGCGCCGCAGGCTTCGTCGGCGCAGGGCTTTCAGGCCGTCGCCCGTTTGTAGATCGCCCAAGGTTCACGACATGCCCCACCTCGTCATCCTCTACAGCGGCAACCTCGATCATCCGCCCGCCATGGGTGGTACCGACATGGGCGCGCTGTGCCGCCGCCTGTGCGACGCGTTGCTCACCGTGCGCGACGAGCAGGACAGGCAGGTGTTTCCCACCGGTGGCACGCGCGTGCTGGCGTACCCCGCCGCGCACTGGGCCATCGCCGACGGCGGCGCCGCGGGTGAGGCCGCGGGCCGCGGGGGCGACTACGCCTTCGTCTACCTCAACCTGCGCATGGCCAAGGGCCGCAGTGCCGAGGTGCACCGGCGCACCGGCGAAACCATGGAGGCCGTGTGCAAGGCCCACTTCGCCACCCACCTGGCCACGCGCGCCATCGGCATCACCACCCAGGTGGACGAAGGCCACGAGGTCTTCGACGCCAAGAACAGCTCCATCCACCCCTTGTTTGCGCCGCCACCCAAGGCCTGACATGCTCGACGACGCCACCATCGACCAACTCGCGCGCGAACTCGACCGCGCTGCGCAGACGCGTGAGCCGCTCACGCACTTCTCGCAGCGCTTTCCGGACATGACGGTCGACGACGGTTACCGCGTTGGCCGCGCCTGGGTGGCGCTGCAGCGCGGCCGCGGCGATCCGGTCATCGGCCACAAGATCGGCCTCACCAGCCGCGCCATGCAGATGGCCAGCCAGATCGACGAGCCCGATTTCGGCACGCTGCTGGGTTCGATGAAGCTGGTGGCAAAGGCCGGCGAGGAACTGCAGATTCCGGTCAGCCGTTTCCTGTCGCCGCGCGTCGAGGTCGAACTCGCCTTCGTGCTCAAGCAGCCACTCAGCGGCCCGGTGACGGTGGAACAGGTGCTGGCCGCCACCGAGTACGTCACGCCCGCCATCGAGATCATCGACGCGCGCATCGAGCAGTTCGACCGCCAGACCAAGGCCCCGCGCAAGGTGTTCGACACCATCAGCGACAACGCGGCCAACGCCGCCATCGTCATCGGCGAGGGCGACGACCGCTACCGCGCCGACCCGCGAACCACCGACCTGCCCTGGTGCGGCGCCGTGCTGCGGCTCAACGGCGCGGTGGAGGAAACCGGCCTGGCCGCCGGCGTGCAGGGGCACCCGGCCATCGGCATTGCCTGGCTGGCCGCCAAGTTGCAGCCTTGGGGTGATGGACTGCAGCCGGGGCAGATCGTGCTCGCCGGCTCGTTCACGCGCCCGGTGCCCGCCAGGGCGGGCGACCGCTTCGAGGCCGACTACGGCCCGCTCGGCGTGTTGCGCTTCCGTTTCGTTTGACCCATCGCATCACATGCAGACGCCCATCAATCCCTTCAAACAGGCGCTGGTCGACCACCGCGCCCAGATCGGCCTGTGGGCCGCGCTCGCCAGCCCTTACAGCACCGAACTCATCGCCGGCACCGGCTACGACTGGCTGCTCATCGACGGCGAGCACGCGCCCAACGACGTGCGCAGCACCCTCGCGCAGCTGCAGGCCGTGGCCAGCGCGCAGCAAGCCTTCGGCGACGCGCGCTCGCACCCGGTGGTGCGCGTGCCGGTGGGCGTGGGCGAGGTCGGTACCGCGCTCATCAAGCAGTACCTTGACATCGGCGCGCAGACCCTGCTGGTACCCATGATCGACACCGCCGAACAGGCCGCGCAGGTGGTGGCCGCCACGCGCTACGCGCCGGTGGGTGTGCGCGGCATGGGCAGCGCGCTGGCGCGTGCCTCGCGCTGGCAGGCGCACGCGCGCTACGTGCACGAGGCCGACGAGCAGGTCTGCGTGCTGGTGCAGGCCGAGACCGCGACGGCGATGCGCAACCTCGACGCCATTGCCGCCACGCCGGGCGTGGACGGCGTCTTCATCGGCCCCGCCGACCTGAGCGCCAGCATGGGCCACCGCGGCAACGCCGCGCACCCCGAGGTGCAGACGGCCATTGCCGATGGCATCCGCCGCATCCGCGCCGCGGGCAAGGCGCCGGGCATCCTGGCCACCACCGAGGCCGGTGCGCGCCAGTGGCTCGACGCCGGCGCGTTGTTCGTGGCCGTGGGCGCCGACACCATGTTGCTGACTTCGGGCGCCGCACAGTTGCTCGCGAAGTTCAAGCCCACCGCGCCACAGGGCGCCAACACCTATTGAACGCCAGAGGACACACCGCATGAACGCTGCACTGCAGACCAGCACCGTGCTGCCGCCCGGCATGCACCCCGACGAATGGGCCGCGCGCCTGGAGCTCGCGGCCTGCTACCGCGTCTTCGCCATGCTCGGCTGGACGGAGATGATCTACAACCACATCACGCTGCGCCTGCCCGACAGCGTGACCGCGGGCGAGAAGCAGTTCCTCATCAACCCGTTCGGCCTGCACTACAGCGAGGTCACTGCCAGCAACCTGGTCAGGATTGACCTGCAGGGCCGGGTGCTCGACGGCTCCACGCACCGCGTCAACCCGGCCGGTTTCGTGGTGCACGCGGCCATTCACGACGGCATCGCCGGTGCGCATTGCGTGATGCACACGCACACCACGGCCGGTGTGTCGGTGGCCTGCCTGAAGGACGGCCTGCAGCAGACCAACTTCTACACCGCGCAACTGCACGGCATGGTGGCGTACCACGACTTCGAGGGCATCACCATCCACGCCGACGAGGGCCCGCGCCTCTTGCAGAGCATCGCCAACAAGCCCGCGGTGATCCTGCGCAACCACGGCCTGCTGGCCTGGGGCGCCACGCTGCCGCAGACCTTCGCCATCCTCTGGACGCTGCAGCGCGCCTGCGAGATCCAGCTCGCGACCTTCAGCATGGGCGGGCCATCCGCCGCGCTGCCGGTGTCCGAAGCCATCGCCGAGAAATGCACGCGCGACGCGCTGCAGTTCAACCCGCACCACGGCGCCGGGCGCGACGTGTTCGACGCGCTGGTGCGCCAGGTCGATCGCATCGACAGCAGTTATCGCGCCTGAGCGCACGACGACCGCCATGCAGCGTTTAAGCTCGCGCGCATGAACCTGCCCCCCATCCAGAGCGTGGCCATCGTCGGTGCCGGCGCCATCGGCGGCTGGCTCGGCGTGCGCCTGGGCCGTGCCGGTTGTCAGGTGAGCGCGCTCGCGCGTGGCGACACGCTCGACGCGCTGCGCCACCACGGCCTGCGCCTGCAGCAAGGCGGCGAGCTGCTGCAATGCCCGGTCGAAGCCTCCGACCGCGCCTACCAGCTTGGCGCGCACGACCTCGTGATCCTCGCCGTCAAGGCACCCGCGCTGCCGGGCATCGCACCTGTCATTGGCCCGCTGATCGGGCGTCATACGGCCGTGCTCACCGCCATGAACGGTGTGCCCTGGTGGTTCTTCGAGGGCTTTGGCGGCAAGCTGCAGGGCACGCCTCTGCCGGTGGTGGACCCGCACGGTGCCATGGCGCGCGCCGTGCCCGCGCGCCATGTGCTGGGAGGCGTGGTGCACGCCAGCTGCTCGGTGGATTCGCCCGGCCTGGTGCGGCACCACTTCGGCAACGGGCTGATCGTGGGTGAGCCCTCAGGCGAACAAAGCCCGCGCGCGCAGGCCGTGGTGAGCAGGTTGCGCGAAGCCGGCATCGACGCCACGCTGTCGCCGCAGATCCAGAAGGACATCTGGTTCAAGCTCTGGGGCAACATGACGGTCAACCCCGTGAGCGCCCTCACCGGCGCCACCACCGACCGCATCCTGGCCGACCCGCAAGTGCGGGGCTTCATCAGCGCCGTCATGCTCGAAGCCAAGGCCATCGGTGAGAAGCTGGGCATTCCCATCCCGCAACAACCCGAGGACCGCCACGCCGTCACCCTCAAGCTCGGCGCCTTCAAGACCTCGATGCTGCAGGACGTGGAGGCGCGCAGACCGGTCGAGCTCGACGCGCTGGTCGCCGTGGTGGCCGATCTGGGCCGCCTCACCCAGGTGCCCACACCGTTCACCGACGCACTGCTGGGGCTGGCGCGCCTGCACGCGCGCACGCTGGGGCTGTACCCCGAAGAACCCTCGCCGCTGGCGGCGCGGCCGCAGCAGGGTTAGTCCGCTGGTGCTCGTGCGTCCCTGGCTATCCGGCCAGCGCGGGGAACAGCTTCATCAGTCCGTCGGCCATCACCTCGACCGCCAGCGCGGCAAGGATCAGGCCCATCAGGCGGGTCATGACGTTGATGCCCGTCTGACCCAGGAATCGCGCAATGGGCTCGGCCAGCGCGAAGCACACGGCCGTGGCCAGCGCGATGACCACGCCATAGCCCACCAGCATCGCGTGCTGGAAGAAGGTCTTGGCCTGATCGGCGTAGATCACCACGGTGGACATGGTGGCCGGCCCTGTGAGCAGCGGGATGGTGAGCGGCACCACTGCGATGCTGGCCCGCGCCGAGGTGTCGCTCAGGTCCTGGTCGGCGGCCTTGGCCTCGGCCGGGCGCGCGTTGAGCATGGCCAGCGCGGAGGTGAGCAGCAGCATGCCGCCGCCGACCTGAAAGCTCGCCAGCGAGATCGAGAAGAATTCCAGAATCTGCAGGCCAATCAGCGCGCAGGTGGCGATGACGGCGAACGCGCTCAGGGCCGAGATCATGACCGTGCGCTGGCGCTGCTTGCGGCTGAAGCCCTGGGTGTAGTGGATGAAGAACGGCACGATGGCCAGCGGGTTGACGATGGCCAGCAGCGTGATGAGCGGCTTGAAGTCCATCAGCGTGCCCCGGAGACGTCGACCAGGCTCATGGTGGTGTAGCTCGCGGCGTCCGACAGCAGCCACACGATCAATTGCGCCACCTCGTCGGCCGTGCCGCCGCGCTGCATGGGAATCAGCGGCGCCAGCTCGCGCAGCCGCTCGGGGCGCCCCCCGCTGGCGTGGATCTCGGTGTCGATGAGCCCCGGCCGCACCGCGTTGACGCGGATGCCTTCGTTGGCCACTTCCTTGGCCAGGCCCACGGTGAAGGTGTCGATGGCGCCCTTGCTGGCCGCGTAGTCCACGTACTCGCCGGGTGAGCCCAGGCGGGCTGCTGCGCTGGACACGTTCACGATGGCGCCGCCCGCGCCACCGTGCTTCGTGCTCATGCGCCGCACGGCCTCGCGCGCACACAGCAGGCTGCCGATCACGTTGATGTCGAACATGCGCCGCCAGCGCGCCATGTCCATTTCGTCGAGCCGGGCGCGCTGGTCCACCACGCCCGCGTTGTTCACGAGGCCCGTGAGGCGGCCGAACTTTGCGTCGACCTGCTCGAACATGCGCAGCACCTGCGCCTCGTCGGCCACGTCGGCCTGCACCGCCATCGCGCGCCCGCCGTCGGCGCGGATGGCGCGCACCACCTCGTCGGCCGCGAGCGAGTTGGCGGCGTAGTTCACCGCCACGGCCCAACCCGACTTCGCCGCCAGCAGGCAGGTGGCGGCACCGATGCCGCGCGAGCCCCCCGTGACCAGCAACACCTTCTCTGTCATAACCTGTCTCCTGCAACGTTCGCGCGCATGGCGTACAAGATTGCCTGCGTCGCCAGCGCACGATTACAACAGCCAACGGAGACCCGCATGCGTCGCACGATCGACTATTTCTTCGCCACCATGAGCCCCTGGGCCTACCTGGGCCATGCGCGTTTCGAGCGCATGGCCGCCGCGGCCGGTGCCGACGTGCGCGTGCGCCCCATGGACCTGGGCAGGATCTTCCCGCTCTCGGGCGGCCTGCCCCTGGGAAAACGCGCGCCGCAGCGCCAGGCCTACCGCCTGGTGGAGCTGCGCCGCTTCAGCGAATGGCTGCAACTGCCGCTCACGCTGCAGCCGAAGTTCTTTCCGGTCACCGGCGATCCCTCGGCCCGTCTCATCAGCGTGGTGGCCGAGCGCGATGGCAGCGCGGCGGCCATGCGCCTGTCGGGCGCCGTGCTCACCGCGGTGTGGGTGCAGGAGCGCGACATCGCCGACACCAACACCCTGGCCGCCTTGCTGAGCGAGACCGGCCTGGACGCCGCGCGGCTTGCCCAGTCGCAAGGCGAGCAGGGCCAGGCGCTGGCCGAGACCCACACCCAGGCCGCGATCGACGCGGGCGTGTTCGGCTCGCCGAGCTACGTGATCGACGGCGAGATGTTCTGGGGCCAGGACCGGCTCGACTTCGTCGAACGCCGGCTGCAGGCCTGAGCCGCCCCCATTCAACCAGCAGGAGACTTCCCAAATGAGCGAGACCATCACCCTCAAGGCCGCCGACGGCCACACCTTCCCCGCCTACGTCGCCCGGCCCGCCGGCAAGGCGCGTGGCGGCGTCGTTGTGCTGCAGGAAATATTCGGCGTGAACGCGCACATCCGCGCCGTGGCCGATGGCTACGCCGCTGCCGGCTACTTCGTGGTGGCGCCGGCCACCTTCTCGCGCATCGGCAAGGGCGACGTGCAGCTCGGCTACGCCGAGGCCGACATGAAGGAAGGTTTTGGCTACAAGGGCGCTGTCGAGGCGCTGCCTGCGCCCGGTGTGATGGCCGACATCCAGGCCGCGGTGGACCATGCCGCCCAGGGCGGCAAGGTCGGCATCGTGGGTTACTGCTGGGGCGGCCTGCTCACCTGGCGTTCGGCGGCGCAGGTCAATGGCCTGAGCGCGGCCGCACCCTACTACGGCGGCGGCATGACGATGCCCGAGGAGATCGCGCGCCAGCCCCGGGTGCCGGTGCTGGCCCACTTCGGCGAGCAGGACCACTGGATTCCGCTCGACACCGTGGAAGCGTTCAAGACGGCGCACCCCGAGGTCACGGTGCACATCTACCCCGCCCACCACGGCTTCAACTGCGATCACCGCGGGTCTTACGACAAGGCCGCAGCCGACGTGGCGCGCGAGCGCACGCTGGCGTTCTTCGCTCAACACCTCGGTTGACGCCATGAAGCGGACCGCGCTGGCGCTGCTGGGCCTGGGCTTTGCGGCCGCGGCCGCCGCGCAGTACCGCGGCCCGCTGTTCGACGCCCACCTGCACTACAACGACGAAGCCTGTGTACACGACACGCGGGCCTCGCCCGGTTGCCCGCACCCGCTGGCCGACGTGCTGGACCGCATGCAGCGCAACGGCGTGCGCGCCATCGTCGCCAACTCGCGCCCCAACGAGGGCACGCGCGCGCTCGCGCAGGCGCGCGAACAGACGCGCGCCGCCGGCGTCACCGTGGTGCCCTTCATTCGCCTCTACCGCAACCGTGCCGACTACAACAACTGGTTCCGCGACCCGAGCATCGCCGCGATGGTGGACAGCGAGCTCGCGCGGGGAACACCCTCGGGGCCCTACCGCGGACTCGGTGAGTTCCACCTGTACGACAGCGCCAACGCCGACGGGCCCGTGGCGCAGCAACTCATGCGGCTGGCCGACGAAAAGGGCCTGGTGATCCTTGCGCATGTGGACGATGTCGCGGTGGAAAAACTCATGGCGCATGCGCCATCGAAGGGCGCAAAGACCCGGCTGATCTGGGCCCACACCGGCATTGGCGGCTCGCCGGTGGCGCGGGTCGACGAGCTGCTGGCGAAGTTTCCACACCTCAAGGGTGAACTGTCCTACCGCCCGGGCCTCACCTGCGGTGACGGTGCGTTGTGTCCCGAGTGGCGTGCGCTCCTGCTCAAATACCCGGAGCGTTTCCTGATCGGCTCCGACACCTGGGTTAACCAGCGCTGGCAGTCCTACGACAGCCTCATGCAGGGCTACCGCGCCTGGCTGGGCACGCTGCCGCCCGACGTGGCAAGGAAGATCGCCTGGGACAACGGCGCGCGGCTGTTCGGCCTGGAAGACCCCGCGCCGCGTTGAGCCGTGGCTGTCGCGCTCAGCGCCCGCCCGAGGAGCGCAGGTAGCGCTTGCGCCAGAAGTACACGCTCAGCCCCACGGCCACGCCGGCCATCGACGCCATCGCCCACCAGAAGCCGGCGCGCTCGTGAATGAGCGGGATGAACTCGAAGTTCATGCCGAAGATGCCGGCAATCAGGTTGAGCGGCAGGAACACCGCGGTGAGCGCGGTCAGCGTGCGCATGATGTCGTTGGTGCGGTTGCTCTGCGCCGAGAAGTGCATCTGCACCGCCGTCTCGGCGTTCTGCTCGAGCCGGCGCACGTGATGCACTACGCGTTCGATGTGCTCCAGCACGTCGCGGCTGCGCACCTTGAGCAGCTCCAGCCCGCGCTGGCCGCCGATGGCCTCGTTGGCTTCCCAGCCTTCCAGCGCCTCGATCCAGTCCTGCACGGCGCTGCGCTGGTCCTCGCAGATCTCGTCTAGCTGGTGCAACGAGATGCGCGCGTCGAGCAGGGAAGCCCAGTTGGTGAAGCGCGTGCGCGGGCTGAGCAACTCGCTCTGCCAGTGATCGAGCTGGCGCGTGAGTTCGCGGCGCAGGTCCAGGTAGCCGTCCACCATCTGGTTGACGATGCGAAGCATCAGGTCGGCCGGGCTGGCCGGCAGGCCCACCCCGGCCGCGCGTGCGCTGGTGGTGGCGCTGGCCAGCAGGCGTGCCGAGTACTGGTCGAGCACGCTGCAGCCTGCGGGATGCACGGTCAGCAGCACACGGTCGAACACCGCGAAGCCGACCGGGCTGGTGTCGATGCGGCGCAGCACCGGGGGCCCGCCGCGCTTGACCTGCTCGGTCAGCACCGTGCCGGGCTGAGCCGGGTCGGACTCGGTCTGGCCGGCCGCGAGGCGGCGAAACACCAGCACGTCGTAGCGCGAGGTGTAGTCGTAGTGCGAGGGCAACTGGTTGTTGAGCAGGTCGCTCACGTGCAGGTCGACCAGCGTGGTTCCGCACATCACCTGCAGCGCGGCCTGGATGTGACCGTGTTCGATCTCGAATTCGCGCCGCCCACAGGCCACCCAGAGGTAGCCGCGCGGTGGCAGCACCATCGGCAGCGCAGCCGCTTCGCTGACGGCGCCAGGCTGGACGTGAAATATCCGCACGGGCGCCGCCTCGCCGTCAGCCGCGCAGCAGCCGTGCGGCGTCGCGCGCGAAGTAGGTGAGCACGCCGTCGGCGCCGGCGCGCTTGAAGGCCAGCAGGCTCTCCATCATCACCGCGTCGTGGTCTAGCCAGCCGTTCTGCGCCGCGGCCTTGAGCATCGCGTACTCGCCGCTCACCTGGTAGGCAAAGGTCGGCATCGCGAACTCATCGCGCACGCGGCGAACGATGTCCAGGTAGGGCATGCCGGGTTTGACCATCACCATGTCCGCGCCTTCGGCGATGTCCATCGCCACCTCGCGCAGCGCCTCGTCGGTGTTGCCCGGGTCCATCTGGTAGACCTTCTTGTCGGCCTTGCCCAGGTTGGCGGCCGAGCCCACGGCGTCGCGGAACGGGCCGTAGAAGGCGCTGGCGTACTTGGCGCTGTAGGCCATGATGCGCGTGTGCACGTGGCCTGCGGCCTCCAGCGCGCTGCGGATGGCGCCGATGCGACCGTCCATCATGTCGCTGGGCGCCACGATGTCCACGCCCGCGGCGGCCTGCGTGAGCGCCTGTTTCACCAGGATCGCGACGGTGGGGTCGTTGAGGATGTAGTTGTGCTCGTCGAGCAGGCCGTCCTGACCGTGGCTGGTGTAGGGGTCCAGCGCCACGTCGGTCATCACGCCCAGTTGCGGAAAGTCCGCCTTGAGCGCGCGCACCACGCGCGGCACCAGGCCGTCGGGGTTCTTGGCCTCCTGGCCATCGGGTGTCTTCAACGATGGGTCGATCACCGGGAACAGCGCCATCACCGGGATGCCCAGCTTCACGCAGTCCTCGGCCACCGGCAGCAGCAGGTCCAGGCTCAGACGCTCCACGCCCGGCATGGAGCCCACGGCCTCGCGCCGGTTCTGGCCGTCGAGCACGAACACCGGGTAGATCAGGTCCGACGGGTGCAGACGGTGCTCACGCACCAGTTCGCGGGTGAAGGCGTCTCGGCGCAGGCGGCGTGGGCGGGCGGCAGGGTAGGGGGCGGGGGTATGCATGGGGGCATTGTGGCAAAAAGGCGCCAGGCGATGGCGTTGCCGCTGAAGTGTGCGGCAACGCACGAAATGTAGACATTCCCGCTACCGGACACTGGCCCAATGGTTGGTTCTGGTGCAGATTTCGTTACATCGCCCCTGCGGGAACGCACAATGGGCGGCTTTGCGCGGGCCATGCGCCCCTGTGAACCACGGACCGACGAGCCTTGAAACAACGAATGGCCACACCCAAGAAAGACCAGCCCGGCGCCGCAGGCGCCGCGGGCGCGTCGCGCCGCGACGAGCCCTGGTCGCTTTCCGAGCACGCGCCCGCCCTGCTGGCCACGGCCGCGGAGCAGATCGGCGACGCCCTGCAGGACTTGCAAAGCGGCATCGAGCAATTGCAATCGCAGAACAAGCTGGCTCCCCAGGCCCAGTGGACGCTGGGCGTGCCGCTGGCGCGCATCAAGCGCCTCACGGTCGTGATGCAGCAATTGCAGCGGTTTCACACCGGGCGCATCCGCCAGTCGCACGAGAAGATCGACCTGTCGCGCCTGGCCGAAGACAGCCTGCAGGAGCGGCGCAAGGAATTTGCGCTGATGGGCGTGGAAATGCGGCGCAAGGTCAAGCCGGTGGACGTGCTCATCGATCCCACCGTGGCGCACGCCTTCCTCAACGCCTTGCTCGACTGGGCCTTGCCGCTGGGCCGGCGAATCGATGTGCGCGTGGACGTGAACCACTGGCCACCGCACGCGCGGCTGCAGGTGCGCGTGCATGGCGACGGGGTGCCACCGTCTTCGACGGCGGGCTCGCTGGACAACCTCGACTGGGCGCTGGTGCGCCAGATCGCAACCACCGCCGGCGGCATCGACCTGCAACGCGAGGTGACGCCCGAAGGCATCACCTGCACCGCGCTGTTCCAGCGCACCGCGCAGTCGGTGGACGGCATCTCGGCCATCGAGCTGACGGACGATCAGTCCTCGATGTTCAAGTCGCTGCAGAGCGTGTACGCGCTGGTCGTGTCGCCCTCGCTGCAGATCCGCGCCGACGTGCGCGATGCCTTGCGCGAGATCGGTGTGAGCGCCGACAGCGTGGTCGACCTGCTGCAGGCGGGCGATGCGGTGGCGCACCGCACACCAAGCATCATCGTCATCGACGCCATGCTCAAGGGCCCCGAATTCGACACGTTCCGCCGCGAGGTGACCCGCCACGCGATGGACATGCCCTTCGTGGAGATTTCGCCCGACGACACGTCCTTCGACATGTCCGGCTTTGGCGAGGCATCCATGGCCAAGGTCGGTCGCGGCAACATCCGCGAGGCGTTGGGCACAGCGGTCATGTTCGAGCTCGCGAAGTCGATCTGAGCCAACGGTTCCGAACCACCCATCGGTTTTGAGGCGCGGCCGCTGAGGCCGCAAAAGAGAAGGGCGCCCGCGGGCGCCCTTCTCGCTGATGGCGCGGGGTCAGCCCGCCGCTTTCACCTTCAGCCGCCAGGCGTGCAGCAGCGGCTCGGTGTAGCCGCTGGGCTGTTCCTTGCCCTTGAACACCAGGTCCAGGGCAGCCTGGTAGGCCATGCTGGTCTTGGCGTTGCCGGCCATGGGGCGGTAGAGCTTGTCACCGGCGTTCTGCTTGTCCACCTTGGCGGCCATGCGCTCGAAGGTCTCGCGCACCTGGGCTTCGCTCACCACGCCGTGGTGCAGCCAGTTGGCGATGTGCTGGCTGCTGATGCGCAGCGTGGCGCGGTCTTCCATCAGGCCCACGTCGTTGATGTCGGGCACCTTGGAGCAGCCGACGCCTTGATCGACCCAGCGCACCACATAGCCCAGGATGCCCTGCACGTTGTTGTCGAGTTCGGCCTGCTTCTCCGCCGCGCTCCAGTTGGGGTTGGTGCTCACCGGCACGGTGAGCAACCCGGTCAGCAGGTTGTCGCGCTCCTTGTCGGCGTGGGTCTTCTCCAGATCCTTCTGCACGTCGCGCACCAGCACCTGGTGGTAGTGCATGGCGTGCAGCGTGGCGCCGGTGGGGCTGGGCACCCAGGCGGTGTTGGCACCGGCCTTCGGGTGGCCGATCTTTTGCTCCAGCATGGCCTTCATCAGGTCGGGCATGGCCCACATGCCCTTGCCGATCTGGGCCTTGCCACGCAGGCCGCACGAGAGGCCCACCAGCACGTTGTTGCGCTCGTAGGCCTGGATCCAGGCGCTGGCCTTCATGTCGCCCTTGCGCACCATGGGGCCGGCCAGCATGGCGGTGTGCATCTCGTCGCCGGTGCGGTCCAGGAAGCCGGTGTTGATGAAGGCCACGCGGTCGGCTGCGGCCGCGATGCAGGCCTTCAGGTTCACCGAGGTGCGGCGCTCCTCGTCCATGATGCCCAGCTTCACCGTGGCCTGTGGCAGGCCCAGCAACTGCTCCACGCGACCGAACAGCTCGGCCGCGAAGGCCACCTCCTTCGGGCCGTGCATCTTGGGCTTGACGATGTAGACCGAGCCCTTGCGCGAATTGCGCAGCGGGTGCGTCTTGTCCTTCTTCAGGTCGTGGATCGCGATCGCGGTGGTGATGACCGCGTCCATGATGCCCTCGGGGATCTCCTTGCCTTCAGGGCCCCACAGGATGGCCGGGTTGGTCATCAGGTGCCCCACGTTGCGCACGAACAGCAGCGAGCGGCCGTGCAGGCGCACGGTCTTCTTGCCGCTCGGGGCCGTGTACTCGCGGTCGCCATTGAGGCCGCGCGTGAGCGTCTGGCCGCCCTTGTCGAAGGTTTCGGTCAGCGTGCCCTTGAGGATGCCCAGCCAGTTGCGGTAGGCCAGCAGCTTGTCTTCGGCATCGACCGCGGCCACCGAGTCCTCGAGGTCGAGGATGGTGGACAGCGCGGCCTCGACCACGAGGTCGCTCACGCCCGCCGGGTCGGTCTTGCCGATCGGCGTGTCCGGGCGGATCTGGATCTCCAGGTGCAGGCCGTTGTGCTGCAGCAGCACGGCCGAAGGCGCCCTGGCGTCGCCCTGGTAACCCACGAACTGCGCCTTGTCCTCGAGCTTGCTGGTCTTGCCATCGGCCAGGGTGACGATCAGCTCGCCGTCCTTCACGCGGTAGCCCTTGGAGCCGACATGCGAGCCCTTCTTGAGCGGGGCGGTGCGGTCGAGCACATGGCGCGCCCACTCGATCACCTTGGCGCCGCGCCTGGGGTTGTAGCGGGCGCCCTTTTCGCAGCCGCCGGTCTCCGCGATCACATCGGTGCCGTAGAGCGCGTCGTACAGCGAGCCCCAGCGCGCGTTGGCGGCGTTGAGTGCGTAGCGCGCGTTGAGGATCGGCACCACCAGCTGCGGGCCGGCCTGCACCGCGAGCTCGTCGTCCACGTTCTTCGTCGTGGCCTTGACTTTGCCGGGTTCGGGCACGAGGTAGCCGATGGTCTCGAGGAACTTGCGGTAGGCCGCCATGTCGCGCACCGGGCCGGGGTTGGCGCTGTGCCAGGTGTCCAGTTCGGTCTGCAGGCGGTCGCGCTCGGCCAGCAGGGCGGCGTTCTTGGGGGCAAGCGCGCGCACCAGGGTGTCAAAGCCCTGCCAGAACGCCGCGGGCGCCACGCCCGTGCCGGGCAGCACCTCGGTGTTGATGAAGTCGTGCAGCGCGGTGTCGACCTGCAGGCCGTGGACGGTGGTTCTGGTGCTCATGGTGTGGGCTCCGTGAAGTGGGTGGATCAGAAAAAGTCGAGCACCGCGCGCAGGTTGGTGCCGCTGGCGGTGGGTTGGGTGTCGAGTTGCTCGAACGGCAGATTGGCGCGGTTGACCCACAGGGTCTGGTAGCCGAACCAGGTGGCGCCCAGCGCGTCCCAGGCGTTGCTGCTCACGAACAGGATCTGCGAGCGCGACAGCCCGGTGGCCTGTTCGCCCAGCGCGTAGAGGGATGGCGCGATCTTGTACGCGCGTGCCGCGTCGGCACTGATCACCGGGTCGATCAGGCCGTCCAGGCCCGCGCTGCGCAGTGCGATGCCCAGCATCTCCGGGTCGCCGTTGGAGAGGATGCCGGTGGTGACGCCCTGCGCCCGAAGCGCCTGGATGACCTCCCGGTTCTCGGGGAAGGCCGAGAGGTGCCGGTACTGGTTCATGAGGCTGGCCGCGGCGTCGGCGTAGGCGCCCCAATCGTGCATGGCCTGCGGCACGATGGCCTGGATGGCGTAGCGCAGCGCGCGCTCGGTGAGGTCCCAGAAGCTCAGGTAGCGCGCGGGGTCGCCGCTCATGGTGATGAGGCGCGAGTAATCGATCTGGCGATCGCGCCAGAGCACCGCGAGCCGGGCACCGCGGCCCGGGAACAGCTGTTCCGCGCGCAGTCCCACGCTGTAGACGTCGAACAGCGTGCCGTAGGCGTCGAAAAGCACGGCCAGGGGTTTGGGCATACCCCGTACTCTATTGCTGACTTGGCGTTGCATTGATGGGGCATCGGGCCATTTATCCATGACTTTTTTGCGTGTAATCTGTGCACCTTGCCCCTTTGCCTGGAGACCGCGTGTCCACCGCCATCCCCTCCTTTGACGGTTCCTCCCCCCCGCTTCCGCTGCGCGGCATCCGTGTCGTGGAATTCACCCACATGGTCATGGGCCCGACCTGCGGCCTGGTGCTGGCCGACCTCGGTGCCGAGGTCATCAAGGTGGAGCCACCCACGGGCGACAACACGCGCCACCTGCTGGGTTCGGGCGCGGGCTTCTTCCCGCTCTTCAACCGCAGCAAGAAGAGCGTGGTGCTGGATCTGCAGAGCCCCGAGGGCCGCGAGGCGGCGCTCAAGCTCATCGCCACCGCCGACGTGGTGGGCGAGAACTTCAAGCCCTCGACGATGCAGAAGCTCGGGCTGGACTACGCCAGCCTGAGGGAGCGCTTTCCGCGCCTCATCTACGTCAGCCACAAGGGCTTTCTGCCCGGGCCCTACGACCACCGCACCGCACTCGACGAGGTGGTGCAGATGATGGGCGGGCTGGCCTACATGACCGGGCGCCCCGGCGACCCGCTGCGCGCGGGCACCAGCGTCAACGACATCATGGGCGGCATGTTCGGCGCTATCGGCGTGCTGGCCGCGCTGCGCGAGCGCGAGCTCACCGGCCGTGGGCAGGAGGTGCAGAGCGCGCTGTTCGAGAACAACATCTTCCTGGTGGCGCAACACATGCTCCAGTACGCCGTGACCGGCGTGCCGGCCAACCCCATGCCGCAGCGCATCTCGCCCTGGGGCATCTACGACGTGTTCGAGGTCGCCGAGGGCGAGCAGATCTTTCTCGCGGTGGTGAGCGACACGCAATGGGCCATCTTCTGCAACGCCATGGGCTGGGACGACTGGAAGGCCGATGAACGCCTGCGCGGCAACAACGACCGGGTGCGCGCGCGCGACTGGCTCATCCCCGAGATGCGCCGCCGCGTCGCCGCGCGCAGCAAGCGGGAACTGGCCGAGCTGTTCGAGGCGCACGGGCTGCCGTTTGCGCCGATCACCAAGCCCCACGAGTTGCTTGAAGACCCACACCTGCAGGCCACCGGCGGGCTGGCGCCCATCACCCTGCCCGATGGCGAGCGCGCCGGCCAGACCGTGTCCACCGTGCCGCTGCCGTTCACGCTGCACGGCCGGCGGCTGCCGGTGAGCAGCCCACCCCGCCTGGGTGAGCACAGCGCCGAGGTGCTGCGCAGCCTGGGCTATGACGACGCGGCCATCCAGCGCCTGAGCCGCGCCGCACGCAAAGACGCTGGCCAGGGTTGAGGCGCTGTGCGATGGACAAACTCAAGCAGCTCGAAACCTTCGTCTCTGTGGCCGCACGCGGCAGCCTGACGGCCGCAGCGCGTGCCGAGTCGGTGGCGCCGGCGATCATTGGCCGCCGCCTCGACGCGCTCGAGTCGCGCCTGGGCGTGAAGCTGCTGGTGCGCACCACGCGGCGCATCTCGCTCACCCACGAAGGCAGCGCTTTCCTCGAGGACTGCCAGCGCCTGCTGACCGATCTGGCCAACGCCGAGGCCAGTGTCAGCGCGGGCGGCGTCAAGGCCAGCGGCCACTTGCGCATCACCGCGCCGGCCGGTTTCGGGCGGCGCCACGTTGCACCGCTGGTGCCGCGCTTTCGCGACCTGCACCCCGAAGTCACCATCTCGCTCAACCTGTCCGACCGCGTCGTCGACGTGGCCGGCGAGGGCTACGACTGCGCGGTGCGCGTGGGTGACCTGCCCGACTCGTCGCTGGTGAGCGTGCGCCTGGCCGACAACCGCCGCCTGTGCGTGGCCGCACCCGCCTACCTGCAGCGCCGCGGCACGCCAGCCACCCCGGCCGAACTCGCCCGGCACGACTGCCTCACGCTCTCCAGCGACGCGTCGCAGACGCGCGGCTGGGCGTTCTCGATGCCGGTGGACGGCGGCGAGGCCGGCGCGCGCGAGGTGCACTACCTGCGCCCTGGCGGTCCGCTGGACTGCAGCGACGGCCAGGTGCTGCACGAGTGGTGCCTGGCCGGCCTCGGCCTGGCCTGGCGCAGCACCTGGGAGGTGGAGGCCGACATCCAGGCCGGTCGGCTGCAAAGCGTGCTTGATGACTTCGCTGCACCGCCCAACGGCATCTACGCGCTGTTCCCGCAGCGCAAGCACCTGGCACTGCGCGTGCGCCTGTGGATCGACTTCCTCAAGCACGAGTACGGTCGGGCGGAATACTGGGCGGGGCGCTGATCGGCCGCAGCGCTGCCGCCAGCAGGCCCGGCGCGCGCCCGGCGGCGGCGACGCGCGAGCCGTCGGCGCCGAACGCGGCGCTCAGCCCGTTGTAGACCGTTTCATTCTCTTGCCCGCACGCGTTGGCGTAGGCAATGGCCAGGCCGAAGCGGCGCGCTGCCTCGGGCAATCGGGTTTGCTGCACGTCGTCGTAGCCCGCCATGTTGGCGGTGGGCACCAGCACCGCGTGCGCCCCGCGTTCGGCCAGCGATTGCAGCGGCGCGTCGTGCTCCACGTCGAAGCAGATCAGCAGGCCCAGGCGCCAGCCCCGGCGCTCGAACAGCGCGGGCGCGTCGGTACCGGGCGAGAAGCGTTGCGCGTCGCCGTCGCCGAAGAGGTGAATCTTTCGGTGCACCGAGAGCACATTGCCGGTGTCGTCGATGGCGGCGGCGCTGTTGAAGGGCAGGGCGCCGGCGTGGGCCTCGGGCCAGCCGGTGACGATGCCGATGCCGTGCCTTCGCGCGATCGCGCGCACGGCCGCGATCAGCGGTCCTTCCACCGGCTCTGCGCGTGCGGCGATCTGCGCCGGGTCGATCAGGTAGCCGGTGAGGAACATCTCCGGCGTGATGAGCCAGTGCGCGCCATGCATGGCGGCATCCCGCGCTGCGCCGTCCAGCCGCCCCAGCGCCTCGGTGCTGTCGGCCGGGTGCGGGGTCTGCCACAACGCCAGATGCAACGCCGGTCGCGGTGCGTCCATGCCCATCAATCCGGCAGGGCCAGCGGGCCGATGCGCGGGTAGGCCTCGCACGGCCCCGGGTTGTCGTCGTGTGCGGCACCGCCGAGCTGGCGCACGATGCCCGCCACCGCATTGAGCGCGGTCTGCACCGCGCCCTCCACCCACGCCGGCGTGAAGGACACGTCGTCGCCGGCCAGGAACAGGCCGCGCTCCTGTGCGGGCAGCGCGTCCTGCAGGAAGTGGCCGTACATGCGGTGGTTGTAGCGGTAGTGGCCCGGCAGCGCGCCCTTGAAGGCGCCGAGGAAATGCGGGTCCGCCTCCCACGAGACGCTGATCGGGTCGCCGATCACGTGGCCGGCGATGTCCACATCGGGGTAGATCTGCTTCAGCGCGGAGAGCGCGAGCTGCACGCGCTTGTGCGTGGGGTGCGGCAGCATCTTGAGCGCATCGCTCATCCAGGCGTAGCTCAGGCAGATCACGCCGGGTTTGTCGGGCCCGTTGTCGAACAGGTAGGTGCCGCGCGTGAGGCGGTCGGTGAGCGTCATGCCCATCACCGGCCAACCGTCGGCCTTGAGGTCGTTCCAGAACGGGCGGTCCACCATCACGAAGGTCTTGGACGACTGCATGTAGCGCGTGCGGTCCAGGGCCATCCACAGCTTGTGCGACAGCAGCGATTCCTCGACCGCGATCTGCGTGGTGAGCAGCCAGCTCTGGCAGGTGACCAGCACCGCGGCGCAGCGGCGCGTGTTGCCGAGCACGTCGGTCACCGCCAGACGGCCGTCGGGTGCGCGTGCGATCGCTGCCACACCAGGCCGCGGCGCGCCGCCGTGCAGTTGCGCGAGCGAGGTGCCTGCGCCCCAGTGCTGCAGGTCGCGTGCGGCGGGCGCGTGTTGCCACAGGCCTTGTGGCACCTGTTGCACGCCGCCCACCACCAGGTGCTGGTTCTCGTCGCAGCCGGTCAGCACCACGCGCAGGATCTCCAGCATCGAGTTGGGGAAGTCGGAGTCCCAGCCGCCGGTGCCGAAGCCGACCTGGCCAAACACCTCGCGGTGGTGGAAGGACAGGCGCTGGAAAGCGCTCGATTGCGCGACGAAGTCGTAGAAGGTGCGGTCGTCCCAGCGCGGCACGAGCGCGTCCCAGAGCGCCTTCAGGCGCGGCACGTCGCGCTCGCGCAGGGCGTCCTGCAGATCGCCGAAGCCCGCGCCTTCTTCGAGTGCAGCAGCCCACGCCCCGGCCACTTCATGAAACAGCGGCGGCAGGTCGGCCAGGCTGCGCGCGCGGTGTGTGCGGCCTTCGAGGTCGATCACCGTGCTGCCCGCTGCGGCGGTGAGCGGGTTGGGGAAGGGGCTGGTCTGCAGCCCGAGCCGGTCCACGTAGTGAAAGAAGGCCGTGCCCGAACGCGGGAAGCGCATGCCGCCGAGCTCGGCCACGACGCCATGCCCGCCCTCGAAAGCCTGCGATCGCAACCGTCCGCCCAGGCGCGAGGCTTCGTAGACGACGGGCTTGAGGCCCAGCTTCATGAGCTCGTGCGCGGCGGTCACGCCGGCCATGCCCGCGCCCACGATGGCCACTTCGGTGCCGTGCATGTCCCGCGGCAGGCGGCCCAGGCCCGCGGGGTGCCGCAGCCAGTCGTCGTGGGCGAAGGGGAAGTCGGGGCCGAAGACGGTGACGGGTTTCGAAGACGCCATGGGCGATGGTGTTTCAGGTCAGGGACAGCAACAGCCACAGGGCCGTGCCCCACATCATGAGTGCCACCACGCCATCCAGCACGCGCCACAGGTGCAGCGAGTTCAGGCGCCGGCCCATCCAGAACGCGGCCGCACCGAAACCCACGAACCAGATCAGCGAGCCGGTGGCAGCCCCCAGGCCAAACACCTGGCTGGCCGGGCCGTAGGCCAGGGAGGCGGTGCCGATCAGCACCGCGGTGTCGAGCCAGGCGTGCGGGTTGAGCCAGGAGAAGGCCAGTGCGGAGAAGACCGCCTGTTTGCGGGTGGTGGGCGTTGGAGGCGTGGGCTGGCCCACTGCTGTGCGCGCCGCGGGCGAGCGAAACCGCTGGAAGGCCTGCCATCCGTAGACCGACAGGAACAGCACGCCAGCGCCGATGAGCGCGCCCTGCAGCTTGTCCGACAGGCCGCCCAGCTGCGCCAGACCCAGTACGCCCAGGGCGATCAGGCCGACATCGGACAGCGCGCAGACCGCCACCGTGAGCCACAGGTGCTGGCGCTGCAGGCCCATGCGCAGCACATGCGCGTTCTGCGGGCCGATGGCCATGATCAGCGACAGGCTCAGCGCCATGCCGGCGGTAAAGACGGGAAAACTCAGGGTCATGGGGGGTCTCGGTGTGTGTGCGTGACAGCGCAGCGCATGGTGCCTTGAATCCGCTTGATGTTTAATCGAGTTGATTCGAAATCAGATCACTCAAGTTTCATTCAATGATTGATCCCCGCCAGCTCGATGCCCTGGCCGCCGTGGTGGAACACGGCGGTTTCGGCCCGGCCGCGCAAGCCCTCAAGCTCACGCTGGCGGCGGTGTCGCTGCGCATCAAATCGCTCGAAGACCATCTGGGCCAGCGCCTGCTGGTGCGCGGCAAGCGTGTGCGTGCCACGCCCGCCGGCCAAGCCCTGCTGGGCCACGTGAAGCAGGTGCGCATGATGGAAGCCGACCTGCTGGCCGGCCTGCGAGGCGGCGAGGCGCGCGCGGGCGAGCGCTGGCAGAGCCTGTCGGTGGCGATCAACGCCGACTCGGTGTCGAGCTGGTTCCTGCCCGGCGTGGCGCCGCTGCTGGCGCGTCACCACCTGCTGCTGGAAATCGTGATCGACGACCAGGACCACACCCACGACGCCTTGAAGAGCGGGGACGTGCTGGGTTGCGTGACCACGCGCGCCGACGCCATGCGCGGCTGCGTGGCCGAGCCGCTGGGCGTGATGCGCTACCACTGCGTGGCCACCGCTGCGGTGGCGCAGCGGTGCCGCACGCCGCGCGGCGCGCTGTCGCCGCACAAGCTGCTGGCGCAGCCGGCGGTCATCTTCAACCGCAAGGACGCGCTGCAGGACGCCTTTCTGGAGCAACACATCGGCCTGCGCCAGCCGGCCTACCCGCGCCACTACGTGCCCGCGGTGGAGGCGTTCGAGACCGCGATCGAACTCGGCCTGGGCTGGGGCATGGTGCCCGAGCAGCACCTGCCCAAGCACCCCGCGCTGGTGGAATTGCTGCCCGGCGCCACGGTGGATGTGGCCTTGTACTGGCAACATTGGGCGCACGAACCGCCCTCGGCACAGCGGCTCACCGCCTCGGTGAAGGCGGCGGCGCGCGAGCGGCTGGCCCCGCTGGTCGGCCCTGCGCAGGCCGCCACCTAAAATCCCCCGATGCTCCAGATCCAACAAGACCTGCTCGCGGCACTGCGTGACGAGCTGGAAAGACTCAGCCCCGGCGCGGGCGACAAGGCGGCGTTCGAGTCGCCCAAGGTGGCTGCGCATGGCGATTTCGCCGTCACCGCCGCCATGCAGCTGGCCAAGCCACTCAAGCTCAACCCGCGCGCCGTCGGCGAGCAGTTGCGCACCGCCTTGCTGGCGCAACCGGCCTACGTGCGCTGGGTCGAGGCGATCGAGATCGCCGGCCCTGGCTTCATCAACATCCGCCTCAAACCCGAAGCGAAGCAGCAAGTCGTGCGCGAGGTGTTGTCGGCCGGCGCGGCCTACGGGCGCCAGCCCGAAAGAACGGTGGAGCAGGGCCAGCGCCTGATGGTCGAGTTCGTCTCGGCCAACCCCACCGGCCCGCTGCACGTGGGCCACGGCCGCCAGGCCGCGCTGGGCGACGCGATCTGCAACCTGTACGAAACGCAGGGCTGGCGCGTGCACCGCGAGTTCTATTACAACGACGCCGGCGTGCAGATCAACACCCTGGCCACCTCCACCCAACTGCGCGCGCAGGGCGTCAAGCCCGGCGATGCCGGCTGGCCCGAGGCGGCCTACAACGGTGACTACATCCAGGACATCGCCAACGACTTCCTGGCGAAGAAGACGGTCCAGGCCGACGACCGCGCGTTCACCGCCAGCGGCGACGCGAACGACCTCGACGGCATCCGCCAGTTCGCCGTCGCGTACCTGCGCCACGAGCAGGACCTGGACCTGCAGGCCTTCGCGGTGAAGTTCGATCACTACTACCTCGAATCGAGCCTGTACACCAGCGGGCGCGTGGAGGCGGCGGTCAACCGGCTCATTGCCAACGGCAAGACCTACGAGCAGGACGGCGCGCTGTGGCTGCGCAGCACCGACTACGGCGACGACAAGGACCGCGTGATGCGCAAGTCCGACGG
>VFQM010001333.1_pt1 | contig 21963 bp, 17 predicted proteins | sample 3512391 | NCBI WGS metagenome assembly VFQM01 (sample SAMN10412369, study PRJNA504923) | tailings metagenome | isolation source: Replicate 1 from Balatoc abandoned mine | place: Philippines | reverse complement strand
GAACGCTGTCCGCGATGGAAATGGAATCACTGTCCGCCATCAGTGGAATGCGCACGTCGGGAATACGGCTCTCCGTAAAGGTCCGATTGGTATTCGAGCTGAAAGTTGGGCCCATCCTCTTCGTACACTTGCCCATCGGCCATCGTGTGTCGACGTCCTCCTGCGGGTAGTGCTTCTGTGGACACGGGCCGCCCTCCATCGCCGGGTTGCGTTGCCTCAAAGCGATTTCTTGAGTTCACGGTCGAGCATAGAGTCTCAGAAAGTCGACTCCAGCATTTTGACAACTTCTCACCTTCCCACCCCGCTTAACGCAGTCGACCCGATGAAGGCAATCATCTCGGCGGTTCCGGTCCACTGTCAACATCAGCTTGGCTGCGGTTCGGACATGGAACCCAAAGAACGGTTGGAGTCAGCCAGGCGCTCCTCCTCCTCTTCACGTCGATATGCCAACCGATAGAGAATTGGCAGTACCAGTAGTGTTAGGGCTGTCGACGACAGGATGCCACCAATGACCACAGTCGCAAGTGGTCGCTGCACCTCGGCACCCGTCCCGGTCGCAATCGCCATAGGAACAAAGCCGAGAGAAGCCACCAGCGCGGTCATGAGCACTGGGCGGAGGCGCGTAAGAGCGCCCTCGAAGATAGCCTGGTCCAGCGTCGCCCCTCCCTCACGAAGGTTTCGAATGAAGGAAATCATCACCAAACCGTTCAGCACAGCGACACCGGACAACGCGATGAAGCCCACAGCCGCGGAGATGGACAAGGGTATGCCGCGCATCCAAAGCGCCAAGATGCCTCCAGTCAAGGCAAAGGGGATTCCTGTGAACACAATGAGCCCGTCGCGCACGTTGCCAAACATGGCGAACAACAACGTGAACACCAGAAGAAGCGCCACAGGCACGACGATTTGGAGTCGCTGCGTTGCGGACTGCAAATTCTCAAACTGACCACCCCAGGTCGTCCAATAGCCCGGGGGGATGCGCACCTTCTCCTGCAAGGCAGTTCCGGCCTCTTCCACAAAAGAGCCCATGTCGCGACCGCGCACGTTTGCGCTGACAACGATGCGACGCTTTCCGTCTTCACGACTGACCTGGTTGGGCCCGGGTGCGACTTCGAGAGAGGCTAGCTCCGACAACGGGATAAACGACACGCGCGAGCTTCCGTCTGCCTGAGTTGCCGCGGGCAACGTCACCGGCAGGCGGCGGATAGAGTCCAAATCGGAGCGCATGCGCTCTGGCAACCGAACCACGATATCGAAGCGTCGGTCACCCTCGAAGAGGGTCCCGGCGCTGCGCCCGCCAATGGCCGTTGCGATGGTGTCCTGAATGTCGCCCACGTTGACGCCGTAGCGAGCCGCTTTGTCGCGGTCGATATTGATAGACAACACGGGCAGGCCCGTCGTCTGCTCGACGTTGACCTCACTTGCTCCCGAGATGGCGCCCAGCACGGCTGCAATCTCCTGAGCGGTCTTGTTGAGCACATCCATGTCGTCGCCGAACACCTTCACGGCAACGTCAGCACGAACCCCTGAAATCAGTTCATTGAAGCGCAATTGAATCGGCTGCGAGAACTCGTAGTTGTTACCAGGCAGCTCTGCCACCCGTTCCTGCACCGCTTCCACCAGCTGTTGACGTGTGCGCTTTGGGCTCGGCCATTGGCTCTCAGGCTTGAGCATGACATACGCATCTGAGATGTTCGGCGGCATCGGGTCAGAAGCAATCTCTGCCGTTCCTGTTCGAGCGAACACTCGCTCAATTTCCGGAAACTCCGCCTTCAGGGTGCGCTCCAGTTGTTGCTGCATCTGAACAGACTGGGAGAGGCTGGTCCCGGGAATGCGAAGCGCCTGAATGGCAAAGTCGCCTTCGTTCAAGTTCGGAATGAACTCGCTCCCCAGGCGCGTCGCCAGTAAACCAGACAGAACGACCGCGACCCCGGCCACGGTAAGCACGACGGCCTTGGCATTCATGGCGCGTGTGAGCAACGGGTGATAGGCCCTTCGCGCCCACCCCATGACCCGGTTTTCCTTCTCGCCCACTTTGTTGCCGATGAACAAGGCGACGGCAGCAGGGATAAAGGTGATGGACAGAATCATGGCACCGAGCAACGCAATCACCACGGTGAGCGCCATCGGATGGAACATCTTGCCTTCAACGCCCGTGAGGGCAAAGATGGGCAGGTAGACCACCATGATGATGAGCTGCCCGTAGAGCAGCGGTCGACGTGCCTCTTGGGAGGCGGCAAACACTTCGTGAAACCGCTCTGTTCGGGTAAGAGGACGACCGAGTCGTTCCTGTGCGTGGGAAAGGCGGCGAACGCAGTTCTCTACGATGACCACTGCCCCATCAACAATGATGCCGAAGTCAAGCGCCCCCAAACTCATCAGGTTCGCACTGACCTTCTGGCTCACCATGCCGGTGAAGGTGAACAGCATGGACAGGGGGATGACCATTGCCGTCAGCAAGGCAGCTCGAATGTTGCCTAAGAAGAGGAACAACACCACGATGACCAGCACCGCGCCTTCAAAGAGGTTCTTCTTAACGGTTGCAATCGCCTTATCAACGAGCACTGTGCGGTCGTAGACAGTGATGGCGTGCACACCGTCCGGAAGATTTCCGTTGATTTCCTCCATCTTCTTGGCGACAGCCTGAGCGACGGTTCGGCTGTTCTCGCCAATCAACATGAACACAGTGCCCAGTACGACCTCACGACCGTTGTCCGTGGCCGCACCTGTCCTCAGGTCTTGACCAATCTCGACTTCGGCCACATCGCGAATGCGAACGGGGGTACCCCCACTGTTGGCAAGCACCACGTTTCGAAGGTCGTCGAGGCTTCCTGCCTGGCCGGGTGCGCGAATGAGGTACTGCTCGCCTCTGCGCTCGATATACCCGGCGCCGACGTTGGCGTTGTTGCGCTCTAGAGCCTGCACCACATCGTTGAGCGTTAGGCCATAGGCCAATAGTCGCTCGGGAAGCGGAGCAACCTGAAACTGACGTTCATGGCCACCGATTGAGTTGATTTCCGTGACGCCGGGAACGTTGCGCAGCTGAGGTTTGATAATCCAGTCTTGGATGACCCTGAGGTCAGTCGCGGTGTACGGGGTGCCGTCGGGCTTCTTGGCACCGTCTTCAGCCTCGACAGTCCACAGGAAGATTTCACCCAGTCCTGTCGATATGGGGCCCACATTGGGCCGGATACCGTCCGGCAGTGCACCCACCGCTCCCTGCAGGCGCTCGTTGACCAACTGGCGGGCGAAATAGATATCCGTTCCGTCCTTGAAGATGACCGTGACCTGGGATAGACCGTAGCGCGAAAGGGAGCGGGTTTGCTGCAGGCCAGGCAGCCCGGCCATGACCGTTTCAATCGGGAAAGTCACGCGCTGCTCGGTCTCCAGGGGGGAGTAGCCCGGAGCGGCCGTGTTGATTTGTACTTGGACGTTCGTGATGTCCGGTACTGCGTCAATGGAGAGACGCTGAAAGTTGTAGACACCCAGGCCGACCATGCCGAGCACGGCGAGCATGACCAGCCACCGTTGCTCGATGGCAAAGCGAATGATTCGTTCAAACATGAATGGGCTGCTTTCAGTGGGCGTGCGTTGCAGAGCCCTTGCCCTGTTCAGATTTCACGACAAAACTGCCATTCGCCGCGTAGGCCTCTCCGGCCTTTAGGCCGTCCAGAATCTCGACTCGCTGTCCGTCGGAGCGACCGACACGCACGGGTCGAGCTTGAAATCCACCATCTACGCGCACGAAAACGGAAAGCTTGTCTTCTACGGTTTGAAGCGCCGACGAATCGACCGTTACGGCAGATGCCGTATCGTTGTCGTTCGTGAGAACTTCCACCGTGACAAAGAGTCCGGGGCGCCACGCTCCTTTGGGGTTGCTCAGCTCTACGCGAGCGGGAGCGGTGCGGGTCTGCGCTCCGATGAGAGAGCCCACGAAAGCAATCTTCCCTTCGGCGACCACATCCGCAGCGTCTGCCTTGACTCGAACGCGCTCCCCGACCAGTACCTTGGATAGGTCACCGGCGCCAACACTCATCTCCGCCCACACAGTAGACAGGTCCGACAACGTGAACACGTTGGTGTCTTCGCGGACTGCCTCCCCAATTGCGATGTGCTTCTCGACGACCACCGCGTCAAACGGTGCGCGTAGCTCGACTGTTCCCAAGGCGCTGGCGTTCGCCGACGCGCCGAGGGTCTTCAGCTTCTGAGAAGCGTTCGCCTGCGCAATTTCCGCTTCGCGCAGGGCTTGCCGCGCCTGCAGAACGTCTTGCTCGGGAGAAATCTTCTGCTCCCACAACGTACGCTCGCGCTCGTAAGTAGCCTGGGCGAGTTCGCGCCTGCGTTGAGCGGCCTGGAGCTCTGAGCGAACTTCAGAGACCGCGCTACTGGAGATGACCGCAAGAACCTGCCCCTTGGAGACCCTCTGACCAAGGTTGGCGCTGACGCGCTCGACGACCCCAGCAGCCCGCGGAACAATGTGCGCGGTTCGGTCTTCGTTGAAGCGGATTTCTCCCGGAAGCTGCAATGACGTCCTGATGACCGCAGAAGAGCTGTCCTTCACTTCGATGTTCGCAGCTGCGATTTGCGCATCCGTCATCGCCACCTTCTCATCATCGTGCCCGCCGCCCTCCGCACCCTCTTTGGATGCAGAGTCTGATTCTGGCTTCGCATCTCCCTTGGGCGTTTCTTCATGACCATGTCCATCGCCTTCGGCTTCCACAGCCTTCGAGCTTTCTTGCCCGTGACCATGTCCATCGCCTTCTGCGTGGCTACCACCCCCTCGAAGGATGAACGCCGCGCCTACAGCCCCAAGGAGTAGAACCACAACAATGATGACTAGGTGCTTTCGGCTCAGTTTCGAGCCGGAGGATTCAGGCGTGTCCATGGCAGATTCAAGGTTGAGAAGTGTTGGTTCCGAGCAGGCGTGCGACATCTGCCACCGCTCGATGTGATTCGCCCATTGAACGCAGGTACTGAGCTCTGGCTTGGAGCAGCGTGCGCTGCGCATCGAGAACATCCAAGAACTCGAACTTTCCAAGCTCGAAGCCTTGAGTAGCGGAGCTGAAAGCCAACTCGGCCGCTGGAAGGATTTCTGACCGAACGGCCATCACTTCCTCTGAGGCGATGGAGAGTCGTTGTCGAGCAATGGCAAGGTCAGCGCGGAGCCGAAGCTCGAGCGCACGAGCCTCGTCTTCCGACTTGTCTCGGCGACGAAGCGCCTCGACAAGGTTGCCGCGGTTCGAGTCGAACACAGGAAGTGGGATGGAAACACCTACGATGGCCAGCGAGCGCCCGTCTTGCTGAGCGCGTTGCATGCCTAGGCTCACGGAGATGTCTGGCGTTCGTTTCGCTTGCTCCAAGTCGGCCAAAGCTCGCAGGCGTGCTGTCTCCAATCTGGCCAACCGCATCGTTGGCGAACTCTCCACTCGCGCCTGCAACTCCTCGATGGAGGGTAGCGACGGCAACTGCAGCGCGTTGCCGTCAAGCGCCTGAAAGCTCGGTCCGCCGGCAAGGAGCGCGCGCAGTTCTTGCAACTGGGCGGATAGCTCGCCCTGCGCCTGCGCTAGTTCCAGACGAACATTGGCCTCCGCTACCTTAGACCGCGTCTCTTCCAAAGGGGATACCTTCCCCGCTTGAACCCGCTTCGAAGCCGCCGCGCTGCCTTTCTGCGCAATACCCAGCGACTCTTGCGCCAGACGCACCCGCTCCTGAGACAAGAGAGTTGCCAAGTATGCGGCTGTCACCTCCGACTGCAGCTGTGCGGCCTTCATATCTCGCTGCACACGCGCTGCGTCAAGCGCTCGTTCGGCCGCGGCGATGCGCGCTGCTCGCTTGCCACCTAGTTCAATGGGTTGGCTCAGGGTGACAGTGGTGGTTCGATTCCCAGAACGCAGGTCCTCAACCTCAACATCCAGGGAGGGGTTTTGAAACACTCCCGCCTGCGTCAAAGCGCCCTGAGCAGCTTCCACTTCGCGCATCGCAGCCGAGATGGCCGGATTGTTGTTCTGTGCCAGGCTCCAAGCAGCGCCTAGCGTGAGAGGAAGCGAGTCCGCCGAACGCGTAACTAGTCGATTGTCGGGTCCACCTGCAAGGCCGCTTAACTCCCTAGATGGGGGAATGAAGGTACTTGCCTCCGCCGTCTGCGCTTGCGCAGATGAAATCACCCCTGCCGCCAGCACAAGGGCTAGAGGCACCAACTTACCGGGCATTCAAATCTCCCATTGACCTGGCGAACCAGTGGCTCGACTTGCTTGATGCGTCGAGCGGCCAAAAGCCGGACCTCCTTGAAGGAGCGTCCGGCCAACTCATTCAGTCAGTGAGGAGCCGAATCAACGGCGATAGAGGGGGTTCTTACTCACGTAAACCCGATACCCCTCGCCGGCCAGGCTTGCAGGGGCGAACTTTGCGAGTTCCCAGGAGCGGGCATCCAGCCCGTTGAAGGTCCAGGCGAACTTCTGTCCTCCCGCGCCTTGGAAGACAACGGTTTCGCCGTAGGTGATGTTGGCGTACTTGGTGTTGGTGACATCCACCACGCGGGCCTGGGCTGCTTCGCCGCCAGGTTGGCCGTAAATGGACTGACCGTTGCGGAAGGTCTCGGCAGAGGCAACGCCTGCAAGCGAGCTGGCGAGCGCGACGGAGACGGCGGCAAAACGAAGGGTATGGAGCTTGTTCAAGGTAAACCTCTCAAGTGGGTCAGTTGGCCTCAAGACCGAGGCCGTGGTCGCCTCTCGGCACTGACACGCACTTTACAAAAGTGACCTCAACAGACTGAAGACCGGAGAATGACAAATCAGTCATGTTGGTCTTCTCTCAAAGCATGAGACGGTTCTCACGCCTGCCCGGCGGCTAGGTCAGGACTCCGATGTCTTGGAGCTCCCGAGAACCAATCCCACTTTCGTCACACCGTCTGAGGAGGACGCTATCGGCCGACCACCGTGCATTCGGGCGATGGCCGCCACAATCGCAAGACCGAGCCCGTGGTTGCGATTTGCGTTGCTCCTCGCCATGTCCGCACGAAAAAAGCGGTCAAAGAGGCGGGGAAGCGCTGCTGGTTCGATGGTGCTGCCACGGTTCTCAACTTGGATGGAGACCTCATTCGGCGAGGACGAGTTGATGAGAACGCGGACTTCGGTGTCGGAGCTGGCGTACCTGGATGCGTTGCCAATCAGGTTGGAGAGCGCCCTCTGCAGCAATGAGACATCGAATTCGCCGACTGCATCGCCAACCACGACAAGGCTGAGCCCCGCGTCTTCTAGGGCAGCCTCGTGGTAGTCCGCCACCTGCGTGACCAAGTCCGCCAAACTGGGTGTATGAACCCGTCGCGCAACCGCGCCTCGGTCCGCCTGCGAAAGGAACAACATGTCCTGCACGATGCCGGTTATGCGCTGCAGGTCCTCCAGGCTTGAGCCGAGGGTATCGCGCAGCTCCTCCACGCTCTTCGCTGAGGAAAGAGCCAGCTCGGCACCGCTCGTCAACGTCGCGAGCGGCGTCATCAGTTCGTGGGCGACGTCAGCATTAAATCCCTCGAGGTGCTCGTAAGAGGCGTCAAGACGGGCAAGAAGGTCGTTGAACTGCGCGACAAGAGGCGCCAGCTCACCCGGCTGGTTTGAGCCGTCCAGGCGCCGATGCAACGAGTCCGCAGCCAAGCCTTGAACCTGCGTCGACAGCTCTCGCAGGGGCCGAAGTCCCAACCAGACAAGCAGGTAGCCACCAAAAGAGACCAGCAATGTGCCACCCAGAGCGGCGAACACCAGAGCCGCGGCGATGCGCTCTAGGAGAGACTGGTCTTTTTGAATGTCCTGCGACAACGTGACCTGAAAGGGTCTGTGGCCGGCGACTGGGGAGGCTAGTTCGAACTCGATGAGTCTGCGCTGAGAGGTGGCGCTCGGCACAACGTCTTCGAAGAACACGGTTCCCTCCGCACGACGAACCCTGAGACCGAACTCAGAATGTCCGACCTTGAAGTCCCTCAACTTGTGCTCCAACATCTTCTCGTCGCCGGTGCTCAGCGCCTCTGACGCGAAGTGTTCAAGGAGGCCCTTCTTCTGAGCCAGTTCTTCCAGCTGGTGGCTCCTGAACGCATAGAAGGTGGCCGCGTAGATGGCAATGCAAGCCGCAAGCAAGCCGAAAAAGCTCTGCAGGGCTAGCCAAAGAGAGAGCCTGCTACCGAGAGTCTTTGGAACGCGGGAGTTCATTCATCCCGCGCCTCGAGCACGTAGCCCATACCGCGCACCGTGTGTATTAGAGGACGATGAAAGGGCTCGTCGACCTTGGACCTCAAGCGCCGAACCGCAGCGTCTATTACGTTCGTGTTGCTGTCGAAGTTCATGTCCCAAACCTGGGCCGCAATCTCGGTGCGCGACAAAACTTGACCTTCACGGCGCATCAGCAGCGACAAAAGCCCGAACTCCTGGACGGTGAGCTGCAGTTTTTGACCACGACGAGTCGCCTTTCGGCCAATCAGGTCGAGCTCTAGGTCGTGGACCTGGAGAAGACTTACTGGCTCAGGTTCGCTGGGGCCTTTTGTTCGTCGAAGAAGCGCCTGTATACGAGCGGCAAGCTCTGAAAAAGCAAACGGCTTGACGAGGTAGTCATCCGCTCCACTCTGAAGACCTCGAACCCGGTCTTCGACTTTGACTCGAGCGGTCAACATGACGACCGGGGTTCGCTTGCTCTGGCGTAGTGCAGCCAGTAGTCCAAGCCCGTCGATGCCGGGAAGCATTCCGTCCAGGACTATTAAGTCGTAGTCCGACTCCATCGCCAAGTGCAACCCGTCGATTCCGTTGTGAGAAAGGTCTACCACGTAGCCTTCCTCCTGCAAGCCCCTGCGGATGTACTCCGCAAGCTTCACTTCATCCTCGATAACCAGCAGTTTCATGAGCGCCTGTTTTGTCGCCGGCCCAAGGTATACCACGGGCCCCCAAAAAGAGACTCCAGCATGCCAAAAACGTTCACGCGGGCCGCCCGAAGGCAACCCGCGTGAATAAGACCAGCGGCAAGAGCTAGTCAGGGTCCCCGCACATGGGGCCCATGCAACTTAGAAGATGTGGCGCAGGCCAACCTGGTAGCCAGACGAGTTCTCGCCACCCAACATGCCCGCCGGCGCGGAGCCCAGAACGGAGCTACGCGCCGCGCCCTTGTTGGTGATGCGGCTGAGCGTCGTGTAGACCGCGGTGCGCTTGGAGAGGTCGTGCACGTAGCCAATTGCCAGGCGGGTGCTGTCGTCTCCATCCGCATAGCCAGAACCCAGGGGGCCACCCGAGCGGTTGGCACGCGTGTAGCCGGCGCGAATCGTACCGGTGGCCACAGGGATGCTCGCGCCAATCGAGATGTCTTGCGTCTTGCGCGCACCCCAGGTCTTCACGTCGTACAGGGTATGCAACGTGGCAAAGCCGAAGTTGTAGTTGAACTTGACGTTGTAGTGCTTGAAGTCAGAGGGCGTACCGACGTCGGTGATGCCATACGCAACGCCCGCATCCAAGGCTTGCTTTTTGTAGCCAAGCAGGGCGCCCGTGTAGCGGTTGCCCACCACGCCTTCACCGGCCGAAATCTGCACCTGGCCGTAGACACCACCCATCGCCGGCAGGAAGTAGCTCACCGCGTTGTCGGCACGCACCAGCGTAGTGGCAGCGCTGCCGAGGTTGGAGCCGCCGCCATACAGGAAGATGCCACGCGAGCCGATGCCGACGATGCCGAACTCGTCGCCCAGTCCGTTCGTGAAGGTGGGTGTGTAGTCGCGACCAAGCCGGACTTCACCGAAGCCACCGCTCAGGCTCACCGTCGAGCGACGGCCAAAGTACTTGGCAGCGTCAGCCGTGCCGCTGTCCACGTTGAGCTGCGACTCGAGGTGGAAGCTCGCACGCAGACCGCCGCCGAGGTCTTCGACGCCTCGCATACCCCAACGGCTGGTCGTGTTGTCGCCAGATGCCATTTGGGTTTCAGAACCAGCCGAACCGTTCTTCACCGAGCGGACCGACGCGTCCACGACGCCGAATAGCGTCACGGACGACTGGGCGCTGGCCAGGGTGGAAATAGACGCCAGCGCCGCGAGCGCCAGTAGAGTCCTTTTCATATTGCTTGCTCCAAGGTTGGGTTATTGAGCACCTCACAGGCGTCCTCCCGCTTTCGAGGGACCGGAAGAACAGGGTGCGACCGCAAGACTATGGGCGTGCAAGAGAAATGACTGAGTCAAGCGGGCAGGCAAGCGCAATCGCTAGCGAATTCACCAACATCAGGTTCACATCGTCACTCTGTGACCACTCGGTGTTGGTTCGATATCAATGCATCACCGAAATAACTGCCAGATGACTTCTCTGTAACGGACGCGCAAGCATCTTGAAACCGCACTCTCGATAGATTTGGAGACCTCGAATACGCGCCGCATCGACCCGACGCGCAAACCATCTATTGAGTCGGAGAACATGCGACGACAGGACGTTCAGCTCTTAGCGCTAGCAAGACAAGGTGACCACGACGCGCTTTGTGAAGTTGGTCTGCGCTACCTGAAAGGGGCAAAGGGGTTTCCCAAGTACACGGAGTTGGGCCTTGAGTACCTCTCTCATCAAGGCCTGTCGAAGTCGGACCGCGCACCTCGCATCATTGCAGAGAGCCTTCCTCTAGGCGAACTGGTCCAGCGTTCTCAGCTGATAGCACTTACCTCTGCCGCGCATCTTGGTTCACGCTCCGCCTGCCTCAAGCTCGGCGTTTGGAGAGCTCTTACCAGGAGTGACCCCGACTCCGCGCGTCGCATGTGGTCGCAGGCGAGTCAGATGGGATGCGAGAACGCCTCTCGGGCCTTGGATGCCTATCATGAGAGCCCGAACCCGTTGTTGTCCGCTCTCGCCGTCTTGGTTGAAGTTTCAGAAGTCGATGTGAGCGCATCGGTGTCATGGGCTCTTGCGCAAGCAGTATCCGCCTCCGAAGTACCGCTACTGTTGCGAAACCTAGAGTTCGCAGTCGCACTTCCTGTAGGGAACAGCCCTGCACTTTGCGATGCGGTGTGCGACGCGATGATGAGCTTGCAGCGGCTTCGCACGTCGATGCCGGCCTTGGACGGCAGCCGCCTACAGTCCATTCTCGAGGACTGCGTTCGGCGCGGGAACTCCGCTGCAGCGCTCATCCTCGGTCGAGCAATGTGCGGCATCGACACAGCATTTGCTGACTCAACCAACCTGGCACCAAAGCGCAACTTGCGCGGAGGAACGGCACTTCTTCTCCGTGCCGCTGATGCGGGGATGAGCGATGCATGGCTTCTACTCCACCACGTCCATGCGGACGGCCAAGGTTCTGTCGCCAATCCGCAGGCTGCACGCTTCTTCCTGGAAAAAGCCGCCGGCACCGGGAACGTCAATGCGCAGCGGCAGCTGGGAGCGCTGATTCTCAAGTCAGCAATCGACGCCAGCGAGTTCGAGTTGGGCATGCATTGGATGTCTCAGGCCTCCTCCCAGGGAGACGCCATCGCCAAAAGCCTTCTGCGCAGCTTTGTCCTGCCCGTCCATGGCAGTGACCTTGAGGCGGAACTGGCAATCAATGAGGTGATGCGCATCGACCCGTGGGTCGCTCACAAGCTCAGGGCATCGAGGAATTTCGGCTTGACCAAAACGGAGGCCATGAGTGTCGACCTGGTCTCAGGCATCCGGTCCTGGGGATTGGTGGTGTCTAACGACGCTGCCGACCAGAGAATCCGAACCCGCTTCAGCAGGACCATTCCCGCCCTTGAGACAAGGTACATGGAGCAACTGCGTGAGTCCGTCGACTTCATTCGCATCTCCAGCGAGAACGGCGCCATCGTCAACGGAGAACGTCGACAACGGCCTCACACCCTCCGATACGTGCTTGAGCGAATCAGCGTTGACGAGTCTGTCTTCTTCGCTCAGGTACCAACGTCGAAGATATCGTCCTTCCGCCAAGGCGCGAGCTGGGCGCACGGAGTTCGCAGCACCCTCCGCTCCGCGCTGGTCAGCACCTAGCCTCCTGACAGGAACGTAATCTCTTCGCGCGACTTTGGTCACCACCTGATTGATACCTTAGAGCTGTACTCGCGTACCCGGGCAACAAGTCTGAGTCCGGAACTCCACAAGGAATCAATCAAATGAAAATCAAGCTCTCCATCGCTGCCCTCTGCATGACCGCCTCGTCCGCATTTGCTGGTCACGCAGCCCAAGAGGCCGCCAAGAGCATCGTTCCGCTCAAGGACGGTGGCGCCCTTTACGTCTTCAACGATGGCAAGATGGCGAAGGAAGACCGCTATGGCCGCGCGCAGTCGCTCAAGATGAATCAGGTTTTGGAGACTGCTGACGGGAAAGCCATCACGGTGACGAGCAACGAAGTCGCCCTGCTCAACTCTTTGCTGATGGAAGGTCACAGCGGCAACTGACTGCCGCCCCTTTAACCCGCGTCAGCCCCTAAAGGCCAAACTCCAACACAAACGTGTTGGAGCTCGGCCTTGCCAAAACCTTCACTCCTCCGCGGTGCGCTCTCATGATGGCCTTGGTGATGGCCAACCCAAGGCCCAAGCCCTCACCCGGGTCCCTTGCGTCGTTGGGTATGCGAACAAATCGGTCGAAGAGGGCGGCCTGAGCGTCAGCAGGTATCGGCATGCCGCGATTGGTGACTGCCAAGCTCACCTGCGCGTGCTCGGCCGCAATCTCGATTGTCACCACGGAGTCGGCATCGGCATGGCGAATGGCGTTCGATAGCAGGTTGCTAACGGCGCGTCGAATCATCAGGCGGTCGCCACTTACCCACGCATCCCCCCGCACGTCGAACCTCAGACTCTTGTCACTGGCCACCTCTTCGTAGAAATCAACAAGCGAGCGGGACTCACTGGCCAGATTCACTTGCGACACAGATGGCAAAGCGTGAAGGTTCTCCGTCTTCGCAAGGAACAACATGTCTGCAATCGTCCTGGCGAGGTCCTGCAGTTCTTCAGATATTGTCCCCAGGGTGTTACGGTACTCCGCACTCGACCTAGGCTGAGCCAAAGTGACCTGGGCCGCAGTCAACAAGTTGCTCACAGGCGTCCTCATCTCGTGTGCCAGGTTGGAGGAGAACGAGCTCAATCGGTCGAAGTCACTCTGTAGGCGCTCCAACATTCCATTCAACGACCGCGACAGGTCTGACATCTCCGATGGCCATCGACGTGACGGCATCCTCTCTGAGAGGCGATTCGCGTTGAGCTTTTCTGCTCGGTTCATCATCGCGGTCAGCGGGCTGAGCCCACCGCGGCTTGCAATCCACCCAAGAAGTGTCCCCACCAGGACAGAGAAGAAGACATAGCCAATGGTCTTTGCGGCAAGGCTGTCAAGAAAGAGGCTGTGCTGTCGAGTGTCGACCGCAGCTATCACTGACACTCTGTCCTGGAGTTGTCCAGGTAGCGATACATCGAATCTTTGTGCGTAAAGGCTATGTGCCTCATGACGCAACTTCACCCACTGGTTGCTCGACGCGAGCGCGTCCAGCATGCTGGGTGGAATCTGCATGTCTCCCTGTTCAAATCGACGCCCCTCTCGGTCGGTGATTCCAATGTACAGACCGACATGTCCGCGCGACGAATACTCCAGTCTGCTTCGCAGCTCTTCCTTTGACGAGCTCAACTTGGCCATATCTCTGACCAGCTGGACCTTCCCCTGCAGAAGCGACCTGTCTAGCTCATGAAAGCGATTGCTCGTCTCTCGAAACACAAGCCACGAGAAGCCAGCCAGAACTAGGACCAGAACTCCGGCAAACAGTGCGGTTAGACGAAAGGTGAGCGACATGGCCTTACCGCGCCATCAGGACTCTGGCTCATCAAGAACATATCCCATTCCACGAATGGTTCTGAGCAGCTTGCAGTTGAAGCCGTCGTCGATTTTTCCTCTCAAACGACCGACCGCCACGACGATGACATTGCTCTCGCTGTCAAAGTTTATGTCCCACATGAGCGAGGCTATCAGCGTTCTCGGAAGCACCTCCCCCTGCCGACGCATGAACAACTCAAGGAGACCAAACTCCTTGGCAGTCAAGTCAAGACGTTTCCCCGCACGGGTGACCCGACGTCGCACAAGGTCTAGTTGCAGGTCGGCAACCTGAAGCACCGTGTCCTCTTGCATCTGACTTCCTCGACGAGTGATGGACTTAATCCTCGCGAGCAGCTCGGAGAAGGAGAACGGCTTAACCAGATAGTCGTCTGCGCCGAGCTCCAAGCCTTTCACGCGGTCTTCCACGCTGTCTCTCGCTGTCAGGTACAGGACGGGGATTTGCTTCTTCTTACGTCGCAGCGAGCTCAGGACCGACCAGCCATCAATGCCTGGCAGGTTGACATCAAGGATGACCAGGTCGTAGTCGCCTTCAGTTGCCTCGTGCAGTCCGTCGACCCCGTTGCGCATCAGCTCAGTGAAGTAGCCCGCTTCTCTAAGACCTTGTCTTAGGTACTCGCCTGTGTGGAGCTCGTCTTCGACTATCAATATCTTCATGCCAACGCCTTCTATTCGCGGCAGTTTGGCATGTCGTTTTCGCCATTCTTGAAGATGACGAACATGTAATTCATCAGTCAGGGCTGCGTTTTCCTAGCGATAGAAATGCCTCACCTTCGATGTCATCAGAGACATCTGTTGATGGCTACGAGGCCTAAGGGCGCCGTCTCGACGAAGGCTTTTTGCTGTACCAGCGAGCGCTCCGAGTCCTTGTCACGCCGCGTCATCAAGCCCTTGCTCGCGGCAGAAGCTCCCAGGCATCCTCCGCTTCGCATATTCGCCAAGCCGCTGTCTCTGGCACCTTCAAGGGTTACCCCGTGCGGGCAGTCACCTAGAGACACCGCTGAGTTCGTTTGGACGTTGCTTTCTCCATACACGTCGCCCGCGTTGCGACCAACCCGACTCGCGCTTTCCTCTCGAACTCGGTTCTCATCAGACGGGACACACCTCCTTCAACAAGATGTGTATGCGGCTTACGAGACGGAATTGGACGATGGTTCACAACCGCAACTCCAGGCCGCTCAACTCAACCCACATTGAAGGTCACCAATGAAGCTCAATCTTTCCCAGGTCGTTGCTGCCGCCTGCCTGGCTTTTCAGCCCGTCATCGCCAGCGCCGAACTCAGCGCCAACATCAGTTTGGCAAGCAACTACAAGACCCGCGGTCAAGACCAGGACCTCCGCAAGGGTCAGCTGCGCCCGGCTCTCCAAGGTGGCTTTGACTACAGCCACTCGAGCGGCTTCTATGCCGGCAACTGGAATTCCACGGTCAACTTCTCTACGGGTGCAGATGGCCCGACGGCGAATCTCGAAAGCGATTTCTATGCCGGCTACAAGCTGTCCAGCGGATATCTGTCCTGGGACTTCGGCGCTATCCGCTATCAATACACGGGTGCGAGTGCGGCCAACACCAGCGAGCTCTATGTTGGCTTGGGCATCGGTCCTGTGTTTGCCAAGTACTACCACACGGTGTCTACCGACTACTTCAACGCGGCCGGAGCTGCCGGCGGCTCCGGTCTGAAAGGCAAAGGGACGGGATACCTGAACGTGTCATACGCCCAAGAAATCATGCCCGCGCTGACATTCAAGGCATCAGTGGGCTACACCTCCTACAGCAGTGACATCTCCGCGCCCAACTATGTCGACTACAGCATCGGCGCGAATTACGACCTTGGCGACGGGTTCTCTGTTTCGGGCGCGCTGGTGGGCGCTACTCGGAAGAACGACTACCTCGGCAAGGCCGACGGTAAGTCGGTCAATGCGAACACCGTGGTTGTGATGTTTACCAAGGCGATGTAAGACTGGCTATCTACGTCGAACAGACCAACAAAAAGGGCCCTGCGTCGCGAGACGCAGGGCCTTAACCCACTGGGAAGCACAAAATGGAGCAAGCGTGGCGCAACGCCGAGGCGAAGCGCCCTTGAGAATCAGAACGTGTGACGCACGCCGACCGAGTAGCCAGTTGCGCTGTCGCCGGCAGCAATTAGCGGGGCAGTCAGGGACGAAGAGGAGACCGCGAAGCCGCGCGTTGCATTGTTGTCGTTGCTCACGCGGGCAAGCATTCCGTACACCACGGTGCGCTTGGACAACTTGTGAAAGTAGCCCAGAGCCAGCTTGGAGGAATCTGCGTCGTCAACATTCTGGGTGTTGAAGCGCGTGTAGCCGAAACGGAGTTCACCAGCTTGGCCGAGAGGAGCCGAGGCACCTAGGGTGTATGCGTTCACGCCACGACCCGCACCGCGCTCCGTCGCAATCAGGACCATGGGTTTGACCACACCGAAGTCGTAGGAGGCGCCGATGTTGGTGGCCTTGTAAGTCACCGCTGTAGCGGCACTTCCCGCGTCGAGCTGGGCATAGCCGAGCGCCACCTCAAGAGGGCTCGCCTGATACGAAACACGAGCCGAGACGATATTGCCGCGGTCATTGTTCGGCTGATTGCTAGGGCGCTCACCAAACGAGTACTGCAGCTGCCCTTGGAGTCCGCCCATGTTAGGGGTGATGTAGGCGATGATGTTGCTCGAGCGCTTGGGGTGGCTGCCTTCCACAGTACCTTCAGCTGCCGCGGCGCCACCCAACATGTTGTTCAGGCCATTGCCACCAACGCCGATGTCACCGAAGGGGTCGAAGGACTCGACGTTGAGGTACGAGGCGAGCTTGTCGCGACCCAGACGCACTTCACCGAAGCCACCGAGAAGGCTGATGGTGGAGCGGCGGTCGAAGCGGTAGGAGGTGCCGCCGTTATCCACAGCAAGCGAGCCCTCAAGCCAGAAACCTGCTTTGAGGCCACCGCCAAGGTCCTCGATGCCTCGGAAGCCCAACCGGCTGCTGGACTGCTCGCCGCTTGCCAGGCCCGTGACATTGGCGCTGTCGCTCGAGAGGCGGGTGACCGATGCGTCGACGACGCCAAACATGGTGACGCTGCTTTGCGCGGAGGCAGTTGCACAAGTTGCCAGGACCGAGAGGGCGATGAGGGTGTGTTTCATGTCGTTCGTTGCTTCACTATTGGATTGAGCTGCGCTCCAGAGCAGGACACTTCGTATCCAGACTCTGAAACCAACATCTCTTTGTGAGATGCCACGAACGAGTAGACCCAGCGTATATGACAGTACGGGGTCGGAGCAAAGCCTGGCGCCCTCGGCACCACAACTTTTTTTAGTATCTAACTTGAATGTGACGTGGAAGTGACTTTGACGATATGTTCGAGCGACCGCACGCCCCGTACTGAAGAATCCGCTGTGTAGCTCCAATAGGTGGGCTCCAAGAAATGAGGCAGGCTCTATGTCCCTACAGTCCCGGAACAGCACCGAAACTCACGACGAACACGACCACCCTCCCGGTGACTCGAGCGCTCAAAGAGGTCACTCACACGGGGGGTTCTTCGGGCCCAACACTGAAGCGGTGTTCGCTGTCTTGTGCGGCGCGATGCTCGCTGCAGGTGTTCTTGTTGAGAAGTTCGCGCCCGGCGCACCCTCTTGGGCCGCGCTAGCCTGCTACCTGAGCGCCTACTTCTTTGGTGGCTTCTACACAGTCCAAGAGGCCATCGAAAACCTGCGCAAAAGGCGATTCGAGATTGACACGTTGATGCTGGTCGCAGCGGCGGGCGCGGCCGCCTTAGGCTCCTGGGCTGAGGGCTCCCTTCTGCTGTTTCTCTTCAGCCTAGGCCACGCTCTGGAGAACTACGCGATGGGTCGGGCGAAGCGCGCAATCGAAGCCCTGGCTGAGCTCGCGCCGGAAACGGCAACTGTGCGTCGTGGAGACGGAGTCGAAGAAATTGCAGTCGCGGACTTGGCAGTAGGCGACATCGTCTTGGTGCGCCCCAACGAGCGTCTCGCCGCGGACGGCTTCATCGTTGTCGGCTCAACCAGCATCGACCAGGCCCCCGTAACCGGTGAAAGTATTCCTGTAGACAAACGCCCCGTGACCGACCCCGTCTCAGCGCGCGCCCGTCCCGAAAGCATTGACGCTGCATCGCGCGTGTTCTCAGGAACAATCAATGGAGCGAGCGCCATCGAAGTGGAAGTGACTCGCCGCTCGACAGACTCCACACTTGCAAGGGTCGTCAAGATGGTGAGCGAGGCGGAGACACGAAAGTCCGCCTCGCAGCGCTTTACCGACAAGTTCGAACGCGTGTTCGTACCAGCAGTTTTGGTGTTGGCCGTACTGTTGCTGTTTGCATGGGTGGTGGTCGACGAGCCGTTTCGCGACAGTTTCTATCGAGCGATGGCAGTGCTGGTCGCAGCAAGCCCGTGTGCCTTGGCAATTGCGACACCGAGCGCGGTGCTCTCAGGTATTGCAAGAGCTGCCCGTGGTGGAGTTCTTATCAAAGGAGGCGCGCCGCTAGAAGAGCTTGGCTCGCTGAACGCGATGGCTTTCGACAAGACGGGTACGCTGACAGAGGGCAGGCCGCGCATCACAGACGTCATACCAGCAGCCGGAGTCAGCGAGGCCGAGCTCCTTACCGTTGCCGTGGCGGTGGAGTCACTCAGCGACCATCCATTGGCGGCAGCCATTGCGCGAGATGGGAGGCAACGTCTTGCAAACGTCAACTCGAACATCCCTGAGGCCACTGACTTGGAGAACCTGATTGGTCGGGGTGTCAAGGCTCGCTTCCAAGGGGAGCCGGTCTGGATTGGCAAGGCCGAACTGTTCGGCACCGACGGCGTGGCTCCTCTAGGCGCTGCGGCGGCGAATGCTATTTCCATGCTGCGCGACCAGGGACGCACCAGCATGGTGATTCGACTGGGAGAGCGGGACTTGGGAGCCATTGGTTTGATGGACACGCCTCGCGCCGGCGCCACCGAGACGCTGCAAAGGTTGCGCGCCCTCGGCATCAGCCGAATGGTCATGATTTCCGGCGACCATCAGAAGGTCGCAAGCGCCGTCGCAGCGCAGGTGGGCCTAGATGAGGCATGGGGTGACCTAATGCCTGAAGACAAGGTCCATGCAATCCGAAAGCTCCGTGCAGAAGCGAAGGTCGCAATGGTGGGCGACGGAGTCAACGACGCGCCCGCGATGGCCAACGCAACAGTAGGCATTGCCATGGGAGCTGCCGGCTCAGATGTGGCGCTTGAGACCGCAGATGTCGCCCTTATGGCAGACAAGCTTGAAGTGCTCCCGTTCGCAGTGGGCCTCAGCCGTCAAACCCGCTCCATCATCCGTCAGAACGTCTTTGTAAGCTTAGGCATCGTTGCCTTCCTGGTGCCAGCCACCATCATGGGTCTTGGCATCGGTCCTGCGGTCGCCGTGCACGAGGGCTCCACCTTGTTAGTGGTGTTCAACGCCTTGCGCCTACTTGCATATCGCAAGTCATAGTTGGAGGGAACCTCCACGTGAAGAGCGCGCAGTCTTGCAGTTGCGAGCCATTCGTTACCCAGGAGAACCATGCTGCCGCGCGTGAAACCTCAGGCAGCAGCCTCCAGCATCTTGACGACTTCTCTTTTGCCCACGCCGCGTAGCGCAAGTATCTTGGTCTTTTGCTTTTCGCGCGGCTCTACTTGGCCAGACTCCCACTTGTAGACCGACAGGCTGGAGACACCAAGCAATGTCGCCATTTGCGCCTGAGTAAGGCCGAGCTTGGCCCTCATCGCGGCGAATGCCTCGGCGCTGTACACAACTTTGCGTCCCGGCTTGATACGTGGCTCGGTATCCTTTGCGGTTCTGACAGCAGCAGTGTCGGCGTCGGTTCCCGCCGCTTTCACCTGGCGAGCCAAGCCCTTGCTCTCGGACTGCAGGTGCTTTAAGTCTCGCTTAAGAGCCGCAATTTCACTGCGATGACCTGCGGTCGTCTTGCGAAGCGAGGTCAACTCATTTTTCAGCTCTTTGCGAGCTACCCGTGCGATTTCTCGCTTCAGTGTGTCAGCGAACGTAGCCATTGGATTGTTTTCAGTTGCGTTGAGACAGGGTAGCAGATGACAGCACTTCTGGCCGCGAAGCGAGGGCCAACCCTCGATACTCGCAGTTGGCTTTCTTAGAGGGGCGCAGGCGAAAGGAGCACCATTGCAGGACCAGGTCCGCGATAAACCTGCCGGCCGGTCGCCACAACCTGAACCACCCAAACATCTGGAGACGCCTTTCCGACGCGGTAGGCGTCAGGCGCCAATTCCAGCGCGCGCTGCTCCATGAACGATGGGGGTGGTCCAGGAACGAGTAGCAATGTTGGAGGCTTCACCGCGGTATTCTGTCGTTCTTCCGAGGGACTCACTATGCGTGGTCTTTACGGGACGCCCCGAGATGAGCCGCTCAAGCCTTTCGCAAACTTGAACAGCGATGTCTAAGGCCCACTGTTGCGGACGAGCAATCTCAGCTTGGCAAACGCATGAGCAATTTGAGTATCGCCTTTTAGCACAGAATGTTGAGCCCCCACGATGACCCCCATCCCTGAAGACGACCCGCGAGTTCAACCCTTGCTGGAGTGGAACCATCTTGCTCGACAAAATGCAGAGAATGCGATTGTCTCCTCCATGTTCGAAGCGGCTTTCGAGTCCAGCGAACCCGTAGAGGAATTTTCGACATGGCTGCTCGTTGGAACAGCCGCAGTCGCGTCATTTGCCCTCATCAACGCCGAAAAGCTTGCTCCTTTCATTGGCGGCCAGGGATTTTTAGTCTGCGGAGTGCTGCTTTCCCTGTCGAGCTTACTGGGCTTGCTGTCTAAAGTCATGGCTGTCCAGTGCAAGGTGCAAATTCGAACCAGCACAGCGGTCCGAAAGACCTTCGCCGAACACCTTGAAAGGCATCGAACTGAAGAGGAGAAAATCGAGCAGGGAGCGTCCACTTGGGGGTTGGCGCTGGAAACGCACGTGCGCATCGAAAGAATCCTCAACGAGTTCTTTTCTGTCTTGCCCAAGTGGATTCAGTGGCTAGCAAGACGCAGACTTTCGAAGGACGCGGGAAATCCCCAAATCGGTCACCTGATGGTGATGCGAATCCTGATGCGACAGGGAATGTTCGCTGCGCTCCAAGCTGTGGCTTTTGTTGCGTTTCTCGTTGCTGGCTTTGTGTATGCCGCCATTAGCCCGGCGGCGGCTCTTCTGTCCAGTTAGCCAACGCAAAGGGCCGTACAGGGCTTGCCTTTGAGGACGAGACTCTGAGCCGACCAACTTGATGCAAGAAAAATGTGGATAACTCTCCCTCCCCCAAACCCCCTCCCGTGCTTGGCGCTCGACCACGACTTCCCCACCGCGGCGGTCGTTCGTCGCAGGCGACGACCGCCCCCGTGGAGAAGTCTTCGCTCATTGATGGACGCAATTAGCTACTAGGAAAGGACTCCGGGCGCTTCGATCTGCCGATCGCGCTCGGCATCCTGGCCGCCAGCGGGCAGATCGCCGAGGAAGCGCTGGCCCACCACGTGTTCGCGGGCGAGCTGTCCCTGGGCGGGGAGTTGCGCCCGGTGCGTGGCGCGCTGGCCATGGCGCTGGCGGTGGCCAGCGAGTCGCCGCACACCACGCTGGTGCTGCCCCCCGGCAGCGCCGAGGAGGCGGCGCTGGTGCCGCAAGCGCGCGTGGTGCGTGCGCGGCATCTGGTGGACGTGGCGGCGCGCCTGAGGCGCGAGAACCCGGCGCAAGGCGAGGACGCAGGCTGGACCACCCTGCCGCCGCGCAGCGCGGCGGCAGCACCGACCGGCCCGGACCTGGCGGACGTGCGCGGCCAGAGCGCCGCGCGCCGGGCACTGGAGATCGCCGCCGCGGGCGGGCACAGTCTGCTGATGGTGGGACCGCCGGGCGCGGGCAAATCCATGCTGGCGCAGCGCCTGCCCGGGTTGCTGCCGCCACTGAGCACCGACGAAGCCCTGGAGGCGGCCGCCATCGCCTCCCTCGCCGGCCGCTTCGACCTTGCCCACTGGGGGCAACGCCCCATGAGCGCGCCGCACCACAGCGCCTCGGCGGTGGCGCTGGTGGGCGGGGGTTCACCGCCACGCCCGGGCGAAATCTCGCTGGCCCACCACGGCGTTCTCTTCCTGGTTATAGCGCCGGCTTAAAAACAACAGATGAAGATTCCCTGCGGCCCCAACTGC
>VFQM010001331.1_pt1 | contig 21981 bp, 21 predicted proteins | sample 3512391 | NCBI WGS metagenome assembly VFQM01 (sample SAMN10412369, study PRJNA504923) | tailings metagenome | isolation source: Replicate 1 from Balatoc abandoned mine | place: Philippines | reverse complement strand
GGTGTCGCAGGGCTATGTGCAGATGGCTGGCGTGTTCATCGACACCCTGCTGATCTGTACCGCGTCGGCTGCGATCATCCTGCTGGCCGGTCCGCAGGAGGGCGAGGGCATCATGCTGGTGCAGAACGCGCTGACCCATCAGGTCGGCGACTGGGGCAAGTATTTCCTCACCCTGATCATCCTGTTCTTCGCCTTTACCTCGATCGTCGCCAATTACTTCTACGCGGAGAACTGCCTGGTGTTCATCGAGCACAACCACCCGGCCGGGTTGTTGCTGTTCCGCCTGATCGTACTGGGTATGGTGATGTTCGGGGCGATGGCTTCGCTGCCCTTCGTGTGGAACCTGGCTGACCTGTCGATGGGCCTGATGGCCATCACCAACCTGATCGCCATCCTCCTGCTGTTCCCGCTGGTGCTCAAGCTGGCGCGCGACTACAACGCGCAACTCAAGGCCGGCAAGCTGCCGACCTTCGATGCGGCGCAGTACCCGGAAGTGCAAGACAAGCTGGAGCCGGGTGTCTGGGACCAGCGTTAAGCCACAGACGCCGCAGCGTTGTGCTGCGGCGTCTGCTTACTCGCCAGTCAGGCTGGCCAGGCGTGCCTCGACATCGGCCAGGCGCGCCTCCAGCACGCTCAAACGTTCCTCCAGTGCGCCGCGTGCTTCCGCGCTCGCGGCCGCGCTGCTGCCCAGCGCGGCAATGCGCGCGGCACGTTCCTCGGCATCGCCGAGCAGGTGCATATAGCGATCCTCGCGCTGCCCGCCCTGGCGGGCCACCTGCATCACCCACTGATGACCGATCAACCGCTGCAACTGATGCAGCAGCTCTTCGCCATCCTCGAAGGCATGCAGACGCTGGCTGCGCGTGAGCAGTTCATTGACTGTCTGCGGGCCGCGTAGCAACAGCAAGCCGAGCAGGCACAACTGCGGCGGGGTCAGTCCGAGTGCCTTGTCCAGGCGTTGTTCCCAGCGATCGGCGCGACTGCCCATGACCAGGCGCACCAGCTGGCGGTTTTCCAGTTGGCGCAAGGCGGCGCCGATCGGCCCGCTATCCAGGTTCATCAATGGCTCGCGGCTGGTCTTTTGGTTGCAAGCCAGTTGCAGGGCATTGAGGGTCAGGGGATAGCTTTCCGGCGTGGTGGCCTGCTTCTCGATCAGGCTGCCGAGCACGCGTACTTCCACCGGGCTCAGCGGGTGTTCGTCGAAGGGAGGGATATCGCTCATGGTCTGTCTCACTCGGCTGGCAGGGGAGTGCAGCCTAACCCGTGACGCCGCGACTGCCCAGCCAAGCGCGCAACAGCCTGCTAAGATGCGCGCCGCACTGACAGAGGCCAGACACCATGCACGGGCATGACCGCCAGACAGACTATGACGTAATCATCATCGGTGCCGGTGCTGCCGGCCTGATGTGTGCCTGGCAGGCCGCCGCACGCGGGCGCCGCGTGTTGCTGCTGGACCATGCCAACAAACCCGGCAAGAAAATCCTCATGTCCGGTGGCGGGCGCTGCAACTTCACCAACCTGTACGTCGAGCCGGGCAACTACCTGTCGGCCAACCCGCATTTCTGCAAGTCGGCACTGGCCCGCTACACCCAGTGGGACTTTCTCGAAGCGGTCAACCGGCATGCGGTGCCTTATGAAGAGAAGAAGCTGGGTCAACTGTTCTGCGTCAACAAGGCCAGCGACATCCTCAACCTGCTGCTCGACGAGTGCCAGCAGCATGGCGTGTGCCTGCGTATGGAAACCCGCGTAGAGCGCATCGACGCCCGCGCGCAGGGCGGTTACCAGCTGGTCAGCAGTGGCGGAACCTGGCAATGCCAGTCGCTGGTGGTAGCCACCGGCGGCCTGTCGATCCCGACCCTCGGCGCCAGCGGCTTTGGCTACCAGGTGGCCCGTCAGTTCGGTCACCAGGTACTGCCTACGCGCGCCGCGCTGGTGCCGTTCACTATTACCGATCCGGCGCTCAAGGCATTGTGCAGCGAGTTGTCCGGCACCTCGGTGGAAGACTGCCTGGTCAGCTGTAACGGCCAGCAGTTCCGCGAGAACATCCTGTTCACCCACCGCGGTCTGAGTGGCCCGGCCATCCTGCAAATCTCCTCCTACTGGCAGGCTGGCGAAGAAATTCACATCAACCTGCTACCGCATCTCGACCTGCCGGAATGGCTGGCCGAGCAGCAGCAACAGCGTCCGAATATCGAGCTGCGTACCCTGCTTGCCGAATGCTTCACCAAGAAGATGGCCGGCCTGCTGTGCGAGCAGTGGTTTGTCTCGCGCCCGCTCAAGCAGCTCACGCCGGCTGAGCTGCAGGCGATTGCCGAGCGGCTGGGCAACTGGCGGCTGGTGCCGGCCGGCACCGAGGGTTATCGCACCGCCGAAGTTACCCTGGGCGGGGTAGATACCCGCGAAGTGTCGTCCAAGACCATGGAATCGCAAACAGCCCCCGGCCTGTATTTCATCGGCGAAGTGCTGGATGTCAGTGGCCAGCTGGGCGGCTTCAACTTCCAGTGGGCCTGGGCTTCGGGCTACGCCGCCGGACAGTACGTCTGAACCACGTGCAACACGGCTAGGCACCTTTTCGCGGCGGTTTGGCAGGCTGTTTACCTGGCCTGTGGCGGCGGGCCAGTTGCAGGGCTTGCTGCCAGACGGCCTCGCGCGCAGCGGCGCGGGCCAGGTCGGCCGCGGTCTGGCCGAATTCGGACCGGCTGTCCAGCCGTGCGCCGGCACAGAGAAGCCGGGCAAGGGTTTCGGCCGAGGCCTGGCGTGCTGCGACATGCAGCGGTGTCTCGCCCATTTCCCCCGCTGCATTGACCTCAGCTCCCGCGTCGATCAACAGCTGTGCCGCTCTCTCATTGCCTTGCCAGAGCACTACATGCAGCGCGCTATCGCCGTCCTAACCGCGGCTTTGCAGGGTAACGGGCTGCTCCGGGTGGTCAGGGAACATTACACAGGCAAGATCTTGCAGCAGTTTTTGCAGTTCCGGGCTTGGCTCAGACATACAGACAGCGCCTTGCTGGTGAAGGGGATGGGGTTTTGGCGGGTTCAGGCCCTGGCTACTGGTTGATCTGCGCCTGCCGCTCAAGTACCCAGCAGCGCGGATTATGGCTGTAGCCAATATGTGCGTAATACGCCTGCGCAGCGGGAGCAGCGAGCAAAATGAGCTTGCAGCGCGGCCCGAGCTGTTGCTGTGTGAGCCTTTGCAGCTGCTTGCCAATTCCGGACTGCTGATAGGCGCTGCACACCGCCAGGTCAGACAGGTAGCAGGCATAGTGAAAGTCGGTCAGCGCACGGGCCATGCCCACCAGCTGTTCACCAGCCCAGGCGCTAACGGTCAGGTTGCTGTTGGCGAGCATGCCCTCGATACAGGCCAGGTCATCAATCGGCCGGCGCGCCCCGAGCGTGGAGCGCTCCAGCAAATCAATAAACTGCGCGGCACTGACCGGGGCGTTGATTGTGTAGTCGATGTGCATGGGTGGCCTTGGTATCTGACGGTGCGCTGCGGATTGGCAACGGGTTTGTTTTCGGCTGGTTGGCAGCTGTTCAAGTGTGACCGGCCTGGGCATTGAGCACGGCATGTTCCTCAAGCTCGGCCTCAATGAACGCCGACATAGCATTGCCCCGCGTCTGTGTTGCGCGGTTGTTGCATTCAGGCACGGCAGCGCGGTTGGCGGGGTAGGGGAGCTGGCGGGGTGACGAGTAGGCTGGGCATGCATGTCCTTATGTGGGGAGCCACGGCGGGGATGAGCCGACCTTAATTTCTGTGCGGGCAAAGGGCAAGCGTGCGGCAGCACAAAAGAAAAGGGCACCTTGCGGGTGCCCTGAAGATACAGCTGTGGAGTCGTCGATTATTCAGAGCCACCTTGGCGGCGGAAGTTCCCTTCAGGGTTGCGCCGGCACCAGCAACAGGCGGCGCTGGCCATACACCTTGTCGATGTTCTCCGGGCGTAGCGGGAAGCTCTGGTAATGGCCCTGGCGCCAGGCGTCTATGCCGTCGGCATAGTGGCGGCTGGCCGGGTTGCCGGACTGGCCGCTGCTGTTCAGGCCGAGCATCGGCTCGTCGCGGCCGAAGTCGACGATCAGGCGCATGGCGGGAATCAGCCAGGTGTCGAAGTCCTGTCCCCAGGCATAGGCCGAGACGTTGAGGGTGCTGTGGTCGCCGCCGGCCGGGTAGGGGCCGCGGTTCAGGTAGCCGGACAGGGCATTGACGCTGGCGCGCTGGCTGGCCGGCAGGTGGGCGGCCAGTTTGCTGCTGTCGCTGCGCCAGTAGTAGCTGTGCAGCTTGCCCCACTGCCAGCGCTGGCGGTCGCTGCCCAGGCGGGCTTCCAGCAGTTCCACGGCGGCGGCCAGGCTGCGCGCGAGGATGGTTGGCTTGTCTTCCTGGCTGGCGGTGCGCTGGTCGTTCCAGAACGGGCTGTCTTCCCGGCCGAGCAGGTGGTCGGCTTGAGCCGAGTAGGAGAGGTTGGCGGTTTCCACCAGGGCCTGCCAGGCCGGGCTGTGCAGCGGGCCGAGTTCGTCGAGGAAGATTTCCTGGGCGCTGCTGTGCAGGAAGGCGCCATACAAGGCGGCGTCGGCAGAGCCGGCAGCGAGCTGGCCATCGAAGGCCAGCAGGCGGCGCAAGGCTTCTTCGGCGCGGGCGCGTCGTTCGCCGGGCAGGGCGGCAATGGCTTGCTGCAGGCCTTCGGCCATGCCGGGTGCCTGGAACATGGCCTGCAGCTTGCCGACGAAGGGTGAGTGTTGGTCGTATTGCATGCTGATCATGCTGCGCGTGTCGTGGCGCGAGCTGGCTTCGGCCAGTTGCGCGATGCGCTCGGCGCGTTCCGGGTAGTACCAGGAGCTGGACAGCTGCACGCCATAGCCGGCCGGTACGCTGCGCTGGTTGGCAGTGCCCAGCCAGCCCTGTGGTGGGTCCTGGTCGTAGGGGTGGAGCATCGGGTCGGCATAGCCATCCCAGGCGAAACGCTTATCCCAGCCGGGGGAGGGCAGCAGGCCGCGGCCCTGGCGGCGGTTGGGGAAGCGTCCGCTGACCTGCCAGGCGATGTGTTGTGCATCGGCATACACCAGGTTGAGGGCCATGGCGCGGATCTGGCTGGTCGCGGCATGGGCCTGGTCGACCGACTGGGCGCGCGACAGGGCGAAGAAGGCGTCGAGGGTCTGGTCCTGTTCCAGTTGGATATGCCGCAGGGCCAGGCCGTAGCGGCTGTTCAGCGGCAGTGGCTGCATGGCGTGCTGGCGTTCGCTGCCGCGGCTATTGAGCAGCGGACCGTTGCGGGTTTCATGAATGACTTCGCGCTGCGGGCGCTGGCCCTTGATGAAGAAGGTTTCGTGGCGTTCGCGGGTGGGCAGCCACTGGCCGTCGGCCAGGTACAGCAGGCGGCCGTTTTCTTCGCGCAGTTGTTCCAGGTAGAGGTCCTGGTTGTCGCCCATGACCATGGTCATGCCCCAGGCCAGCTTGCCGTTGAAACCGGCCACCACGGCGGGAATCCCGGCCAGGGTGACGCCGGCGGCCTGGTAGCGCGGCGCGCGGATCTGCATGAAGTTCCACAGCGACGGCTGGCTGAGCGGCAGGTGGGTGTCGTTGGCCAGCAGGGTCTTGCCGCTGGCGCTGCGCGACGGGGCGATGGCCCAGTTGTTCGAGGCGGCAGTGCCGAACAGCTGCAGGCCAGCCAGTTGCTGGCCGGTCTGTTGCAGCTGCGCCAAACCGGGAATTTGCCCGTGCAGAGCCAGGCCGGCGAGCTTGTCCGCTTCGTCGAAGGGCAGCGCTTCGTCCGGGTAGATGGGCAGCAGCCAGGCCAGCTGCGCGCTGCCGACCCGTTCGGCAAGCAGCAGTGCAGCAATTTCTTCCTTGAGGTTGGCGGCCAGGCCGAAGTTGAGCAGGCAGAACAGCAGCGCTGAGTCCTCAGCCTGCCAATAGGCGGGGCGATGGCCGGCTTCGGCGATGTCCATGGGCAGCTTGTCGCGGTGGCGGAACAGGTAAGCGTTCACCCCACGGGCATACACCTGGAAGATTTCCTGCAGCTGTGGCGAGGCATTGCGGTACATCTGCTCGGCGCTGGCGCGCAGGTTGACGGCACGCATGAAACGGTCGACTTCCAGCACGCCGGGACCGGCCAGTTCGGCCAGGCGGCCCTGGGCCAGCAGGCGCATGCTGACCATCTGGCTGAGGCGGTCGGCGGCATGCAGGTAACCCATGCTGAACAGCGCATCGTGGAAACTGTTGCTCTCGATCAGCGGCATGCCCAGCGCATTGCGGCGCACTACCACGTTTTGCCCGAGGCCCTGGATGCGTACCACGCCTTGATTGGGGTGCACGCTGTCGGCATAGCGGCTATTGAGCAGCGACTGGCAGCCAGTCAGGCCGAGCAGGCTACCCAGCAGGGCGCCCAGGGCCAGGGGACGAAGCAGCGAGGTGGCGGGCATGACGGAGTTCCTGGGGCGGGGCCAATGGGCGGTGGGTCAGGCGCGGGCGGCCAGTTGCTGTTGCAGATGCAGGACGGCCTGGCGTACGGCGATCTTGTGTTGCAGCTCCAGCTCGCGGAAGCGCTGCTCGTGGGCCTTGCGCTCGCGGCTGGGCAAGTCTTTCCAGGCCTGGTGGCTGGGCACGTCGGCAACCTCGGCATGCACGGTGTGCAGCACGGCAAAGGGTGCGGAGCAGGATAGGCTGGCATCGTAGTGGTCGAGGAGCACCTTGAGGCGGATGCAGCCTTCGATCCACGGCATCTGTTCATCGAGCAGGCAGCCGGCAATGATCTGCAAGTCGCCCGCCAGGCGCTGCTGGCGTTCAGCCTGCTGCTGCTGGCGGGCTTTCTCTTGCTGGGCGACGCGCCGCCAGAGCAGCGCGGCGTAGCCGGCCAAAGCCAGGATCAACAGGGTAGCGAACAGGCCGGCCAACCAGTAGAGCGTCATGCAAGGTCCTCATGCCCGGCGCGGGCAATTGCCGTGCGCGGTCAGTCGTTGATCAGGGTGCCGGGGATTATCTCGCCATTCCGCCGCAACTGCACGCTGCGGGTGAACAGGAAGCCGGTTTTGACCTGGCCGGTGAACTGGTAGCGCACCGCTTCATCGGGCTTTTCCAGCCAGCGCACGATGCGCCTTACGTGCCGCCACAGGTTGGTCTGTACCGGCACCTGGAAGTCATGGCGCCCGCCGGCCGGCACGGTGAACCAGGTGTTGTTCTGCCCGCTGGCGAAGGGTACGTCGTTAAGTTCGACGCGGTAGGCCAGGCCGCGCACCGGCAGGCTGAAGTCGTTGGGGTTTTCAATACGCATGTGCAGGATGAAGGACTGTTCGAGCAGCTTGGCCTTGACCACTTCCACGCGCAGCAGTTGTACCTGCGGATCGGCGAAGTCGTCGCTGACCCAGGTGGAGCAGGATGCCAGGCTGCTGCCGAGCAGTGCGATCAGCACTAATCGGATAAAGTTTCTCATTTGCGCCTGGTATAGCATCGCGATACTCCGAAGACGCACCAGTGTAACAAGCAACTGCTCGGTCGCAAGTGCTTGTTGCAGTAAAAAAAGCTGCGCCATACTGCTGTCATTGTGAAGGGCCCGGCAGCAGCGCAGGGAGCCGGCGCGGTAGCGTGCGGGGGCGAATAATGGCAAGCGCAAAGGACAGGAGTGTGACCATGCAATGCTTTGAAATAGCTTTTTCCGGAGAACTGGTGGAAGGCGCGCGGGTCGAGGTGGTCAAGGCCAACCTGGCCAAGCTGTTCCAGGCCGACGAGCAGCGGATTGCCTTGCTGTTTTCCGGGCGGCGCGTGGTCATCAAGAGCGGCCTGGATGCCGCCGGGGCGGAGAAATACCGCATGACCCTGGAGCGCGCCGGGGCGCGGGTCGAGGTGTGTGACCTGAGTGCCGAGGTCGAGGAAATCGAGCTGGCCGCACCGCCGCCCGCTGCACCGCTTGCCGCCGCGCCTGCGGCTCGCCCGGGACGCCTGCAGGTGACGCCGCGTGACGAGGTGATGGCGGCCTTTAGTGACGTGGATGCACCGGACTTCGGCCTGGCTCCGGTAGGTGCCGATCTGCAGGACGACAAGCCCGAAGCGCCGGCGCCGCATCTCGATCTCAGTGGCCTCAGTGTCGCCCCGGTAGGCAGTGACATGGGCCAGGCCAAGGCCGAGCCGGCACCGCCGGCACCGGACACCTCGCACCTCAAGGTGCTCTGATCAGGGCAGCAGCGGGCCGCAGCACTTCTTGAACTTGCTGCCCCCGCCACAGGGGCAGGGATCGTTGCGGCCGGCCTTGAGCGGCACGCCGGGGTCGAGGAAATACCACTGCCCCTGGTGCTCCACGAAGGCGGAGCACTCATGCTGGCTATGTTCGCCCTGTGCGTCGGCCCAGCGGGCGATGAAGCTGACCCGTGCATGCGCCGGCTGGCCGCCGAGCGGTTCATGCTGCAACACCTCCAGGCCCAGCCAGCGGCTGTTTTCACTCCACAGGCGCATGGCCGGCAGGTCCAGCCCGGCCTGCTGTGCCGGCAGGGTGCTGCGCTGCAGGTAATCGATAGCGCCCAGGACATAGGCGCTGTAGCGCGAGCGCATCAACTGTTCGGCACTGGCTGCTGGCGTACCGCGGTGCAGCCGCGCGCAACAGTCGTCCAGGTTGATCGCGCTGCCGCAGGGGCAGGGTGCGTTGTCAGGCATGCTTACCACCAGTACTTGCCAAAATTTTCCGGGTTGGCCCAGAACTTGGCGTTGAGCCAGTCCGGTGCCTGTTTGTAGGCCAGCAGGTCGTAGGTGAACAGGCTCAGCGTCTGCTTTTCGCGCAGGAAGCTGTCGCTGGCCTGCATGGCCAGGGCATAGAAGTCGGTGGGCGTCCAGCCACTGGCCTGCAGATCGACCAGCACGGCCAGGCGGCTGCTGTTGAGGTTGCGGATGCTGCCGAGTAGTTGCCGGCCCTGCGCCGGGCTGAGGTGTTCCAGGCAGTCGACGACAATCGCCAGGTCGTAGCGTTGGCTGGCCAGTGTCTCGGGCAGGCGCGCGCTGGCCGGGCAATGCACTAGCTCGGCCAGGGCATGGGCCTGGCAGTAGGCCGTGATACTCGGCAGTGGGCTGTTGCCGACCAGCAGCAGGCGGCTGGGTTGGTACTGCTCAAGCAGGGCGGCCAGCGCGCGTTGCGGGCTGGGCGATGAAGAAGGCATGGGTTGTCCTGTCGGTAATGGGCAAGGCGAGGGCGATTGAACTGCAAAAGCGCCTGGCGGGGAAGGGCGTAAGCGCGCTTGCCGGTAAAGCCGGGACAGCTGGTGGCTGCTTTGGGTAGACTACTGAAAATTTATCCAGTGACCGGCGCGGCATGCTCAGTAGCGAACTCAAGTCCCAGATCCAGGGCGCCTATACCCGTTTTCTCGAAGCCAAGGGCCTCAAGCCACGTTATGGCCAGCGCCTGATGATTGCCGAGGTGGCCAAGGTGTTGGGTGCCATCCGCAGCGATGAGGAAGGCCGGCGCCTGGGTGATCCGGCCGTGGTAGCGGTGGAGGCCGGCACTGGCACCGGCAAGACGGTGGCCTACAGCCTGGCCAGCATTCCCACTGCCAAGGCGGCCGGCAAGCGCCTGGTGATCGCCACCGCGACGGTGGCGCTGCAGGAGCAGATCGTCCACAAGGATCTGCCCGACCTGCTGCGCAACAGTGGGTTGAACTTCAGCTTTGCCCTGGCCAAGGGGCGCGGTCGTTACCTGTGCCTGTCCAAGCTCGACCTCCTGCTGCAGGAGGGCCATGCGCAAAGCGCCACCGCCCAGTTGTTCGCCGACGAAGGCTTCACCATCGAGGTGGACGAACGCAGTCAGAAGTTGTTCAACCAGATGATCGAGAAGCTCGCCGGCAACCGCTGGGACGGCGACCGCGACGCCTGGCCGGAGGCCATCGAAGACGGCGACTGGCAGCGCCTGACCACCGACCATAGCCAGTGCACCGGCCGGCATTGCCCGAACTTCCAGCAGTGCGCCTTCTACAAGGCCCGCGAAGGCATGGGCAAGGTCGATGTGATCGTCACCAACCATGACATGGTGCTGGCCGACCTGGCGCTGGGCGGCGGTGCGGTGCTGCCCGACCCGCGCGATACCCTGTATGTGTTCGACGAAGGCCACCACCTGCCGGACAAGGCCATCGGCCACTTTGCCCATTACACCCGCTTGCGCTCCACCGCCGAGTGGCTGGCGCAGATCGACAAGAACCTTACCCGCCTGCTGGCCCAGCATCCGCTGCCGGGTGACCTCGGCCGGCTCATCGAGCAACTGCCGGAGCTGGCCCGCGAGCTGCGCGGCCAGCAGCAGTTCATGTTCAGCGCCTGCGAGGAGCTGGCCGAGTTTCGCGCCGGCGAAGACATGCAGGGCAGCGAGCGGCCGCGTCATCGCTTTGTGGCCGGGGTGGTGCCCGAGCACCTGCGCGAGATGGGTATGGAGCTGAAGAAAGGCTTTTCCCGCCTGGCCGAACTGCTCGGCCAGGTCAGCGAACTGCTCAAGCAGGTCATGGATGGCGAAGCCGGCCTGGGCCTGGCGGGGCAGCAGGCCGAGGAGTGGTATCCGCTGTTTGGCAGCCTGCAGGCGCGTGCCCAGGCCAACTGGGAACTGTGGCTGGCCTTCAGCAGCGAAGACCCTACGGACAGCCCACCGATGGCCCGCTGGCTGACCCTGGCCGAGGGCGGCGCGCTGTATGACATCGAAGTGAATGCCAGCCCGATCCTCGCGGCGGAAACCCTGCGCCGCAACCTGTGGAATGTCGCCTACGGCTGCCTGGTGACCTCGGCCACGCTGACTGCGCTGAACCGCTTCGACCGCTTCAGCATGCGCGCCGGGCTACCGCGCAACACGGTGACCAGCGTGGTGCCCAGCCCGTTCCGGCATGCCGAGGCTGGCGTGCTGCGGGTGCCCGACCTCAAGGCCGACCCGCGTGACGCGGCGGCGCACACCGCGGCGATCACCCGTCATTTGCCCGAGCTGGTGGAGGGCGCGCGCGGCAGCCTGGTGCTGTTTGCCTCGCGCAAGCAGATGCAGGACGTGTTCGACGGCCTGGAGCGTGACTGGCGCAAGCGCGTGCTGATCCAGGGCAACCTGTCCAAGCAGGAAACCCTCAATCGGCACAAGGCGCGGGTCGACGAAGGTCAGCCCAGCGTGCTGTTTGGCCTGGCCAGCTTTGCCGAAGGGGTGGACTTGCCGGGTGCCTATTGCGAGCACGTGTTGATCGCCAAGATTCCCTTTGCCGTGCCGGATGACCCGGTGGAAGCCGCGCTGGCCGAGTGGATCGAGGCACGCGGTGGCAATCCGTTCATGGAGATTGCCGTGCCGGATGCCTCGCTGCGCCTGGTGCAGGCCTGCGGCCGTCTGTTGCGCAGCGAGGAAGATCGTGGACAGATTACCCTGCTCGACCGGCGGGTCGTCACCCAGCGCTATGGCCGGGCGATTCTCGATGCGTTACCGCCGTTTCGCCGGCAGATCGACTGATCAGTTGAGCAGTTCGGCAAAGGCCTTGTCGGCTTCCAGTACCTCGGGCAGCTTGTCGAACAGGGCCGGCAGGTCGAGGCCTTCGCAGAGCGGATTGTCCAGTTCGGCCTGGGCGGCCTGCAGGTCGTCCGGGTGTTGCTCGAGGGCTTCGGCGATCAGCACGGCCTGGGCCAGCAGGCGCGGCAGCGGCCTATCTTCACTGGACTCATGGGGGCGCGCCTGCAGGGCAATGGCCTGCTGGATCACGCCCGGCAGTTGCCAGCGGCGCGCCAGTTCGGCGCCTACCTCCGGGTAGCCAAAGCCCAGTTGCAGGGTTTCCTGGGCGACCCGGCCGGCTGAGTCGCTGGCCCCCTTGCGGTTGAGGCGTGCGGCGATATCTGCAGCGCCGGTCTGGATCAGCAGTTCGCCGATGTTGTGCATCATCCCGCAGGTAAAGGCGGTCTCGCTGGCCACGCCACGCTGCTTGGCGAGCAGCCGGCACAGGCTGGCGACCTTGAAGCTGTGCAGCCAGAACCCCTTGAGATCGAAACCATTGCTGCTCTGGAACGCCCCGGTGACCGCCGAGGCCGGCACCAGGGTACGCAGGGTGTTGATACCCAGACGGGTGGTGGCGTCTTCCACGCTGGCGGCTTCACGCGCGCCGCGAAAGCGTGCCGAGTTGGCTAGGCGCAGCACCTTGGCGGCGATCACCGGGTCCAGGGCAATGTTGCGCGCTACGTTGTCGAGGTTGGCATTGGGGTCATCAAACTGCAGGATCAGATCCTGCGCCACCTTGGGAATGGTCGGCAGGCTGTGCAGTTGGTCAAACAGGCTGTTCAATTCCATGGCGCACTCCACTGTGCTGGGACGGTAACTGACGAGATAGTTAGCGTCCGAGTGGCCTGCCCGGTGCAGCGCTGTTTTTTTCTGTGCCTCCGCGTTCGCCCGGCGGCGGCTGGCTGGCGCGTTGCAAGTCGTCGCCGAGAGGGCCCAGTCGGGGCTTGTCGCCGGCGCGGTAGGCCGCGCGTGCAATGGCGTGGGCACCCAGCGGGGCACTGAGCAACAGGGCAAGGATGCCGGCGAGTGCCGGCCACGACCACGCGCCGGCGCTGCCCAGGGCCGCTCCGGCAAACAGCAACATGGCGCCCAGCGCACCGGCCTTGCTGGCGGCATGCAGGCGACTGTAGGCATCCGGCAGACGCCACACACCCAGCGCGCCGAGCAGCGAAAGCAAGGCACCCAGCAGCAGGCACAGGCTGGCCAGCCAGGGCAACAGGTGATCCGGCAGGTTCATTGTGGTGGCTCCTGGTCATGCGTCTTGCTGAACAACAGGGCATAGGCGGCACTGCCGATGAACGACAGCAGCGCCAGCAGCACGGCCACATCCAACAGCACGCGCTGGCTTTGCCAGAGGCTAAACAGCACCAGGGCAGCGACACCCAGCAGGGTCAGCGCGTCGATGGCCACTGCCCGGTCGGCCTGGCAGGGGCCGCGCCACAGGCGCAGGAGAATCAGGCTCATGCTGGCCAGCAGCAGGCTACCGACCAGTGGCAGCAGCCAGTCGGCACCGGCCAGGGTGATCGTCGCGTTCATTGGCTTATCTCCGCAGGGTGCCGGCGTAGCCAGCCGAGCAGGCGTGCCTGCAGGGCATCGACCGCCTGCTGGGCCTGCTCGGCCTGCCGGCAGTCGAGCAGGTGCAGGAACAGGCAGCGCTGTCCGGGACGATAGTCCAGGGCCAGGCTGCCGGGCGTGAGGGTCAGCAACGCGGCGATCAGTGTGGCCTGCCGGGGGTTATCCACCGCCAGCTGCACGGCAACGATGGCGGGCGCCACCTGCGCGGGCCGGCTCAGCGCCAGCCAGGCTACCTGCAGACTGGCAATCAGCAGCTGGCCGGCATACCAGCCGACAAACCCCAGGGCCTGCTCGGCCCGCCAGGCCAGGTGGCGTGCCGCAGGCAGCAGCAAGCCGAGCAGGCGTAGCAGCAGGTGCATGGCCAGCACACTGAGCAGGGCCGGATAGGGCAGCCACAGGCTGGCCAGCAGCAGGCAGAACAGATACACACGCATGCTTCAGTCTCCCGCAGGTGGCGCGAGCAGCGCCAGGTGGGCTTCGCCGCTGAGCAGCTGGCTGGCGCTGGCCTGTGCGTAATCGAGTACGGGCCCGGCGGCCAGGCCGATCAGCAGGGTCAGGCCGGCCAGCACGGCAATGCAGGCCAGCGCCAGGCGCAGGCCGGCGCTGTTGCCCAGCGCTGCCTCGCCTTCCGGGTGCGGCTTGAGGAAGGCTTCGTTCCAGATCTTGCTCATCGACAGCAGGGTGAACACACCGGTGAGCAGGGCCACGGCAGCGGCTGTCCAGGCGGCGAGGTCGAGGCTGGCCTTGACCAGCAGGAACTTCGCCCAGAAGCCAGACAGTGGCGGAATACCCGCCAGGGATAGGGCCGGGATGGCAAACAGCAGGGCCAGCCAGGGGGCGCGGGCATACAGCCCGCCCATCGCAGCCAGTCGCTCGGAACCACACAACAGGGCAGCCAGGCCGCCGATGAAGAACAGGTTGGCTTTCACCACGATGTGATGGATCAGGTAGAACACCGCGCCGGCCAGCGCCAGCGGGCTGGCCAGGGCCAGGCCGAGGACCATGTAGCCGACCTGGCTGACCACATGGAAGGACAGGATGCGCCGCACCTCGGTTTGTGCCGCGGCACCCAGCACGCCGACCAGCATGGTGGCGCAGGCCAGCCACAGCAGCACCTGGTGCAGCGCGCCAGGTTCCGGCCAGAGCAGGGTGACCAGACGGATCAGCGCGTACACGCCAACCTTGGTGAGTAAGCCGGCGAACAGCGCGGAGATCGGCGTCCAGGCCACGTGGTAGGTGGCCGGCAACCAGCCGAATACCGGGAACAGCGCGGCCTTGATGGCAAACGCCAGGAGCATCAGCAGCACCGCCAGTTCGGCGCCGGCGCTGGCCTGGCCGCTGCGGAACTGCACGGCCAGTTCACCCATGTTGAGCGTGCCGGCGCTGCCATACAGCAGGCCGGCGGCCAGCAAGAAGACCAGGGTGGCCAGCAGGTTGAGCGCCACGTAAGTCAGGCTGCCGGCCAGCCGGCGTGGGCCGCCACCCAGGGAAATAAGGGCAAACGAGGCGATCAGCAGTACCTCGAACCACACATACAGGTTGAACAGGTCAGCGGTGATGAAGGCACCGCAGATGCCCGCCATCAGGCCATGCACGAACAGGTGGAAATGCCGCTCCAGACGCCCGTGGCCGTGGTGGGTGAGGCCGTAGAGCAGGGTGGCCAGGCCGATCAGCGCGCTGATGGCGATCAGTGCCGCGGCCAGCCGGTCGATCACCAGGCTGATGCCGTACGGCGCCTGCCAGCCGCCCATCTGCGCACTGAGCACCTGGCCCTGCGCGGCCTGCCAGAGCAGCACCCCGGCGCAGCCGAGCAGCAGCACACTGCCCAGCAGGCTGGCGCGGATCACCCAGGCGCCCTGGCGACGCAGCAGGATGCACGCCACCAGGGTCAGCAGCGGCAACAGCACAGGGCTGATCAGCAGTAGCGCCTTCATGCCTGGCCCTCCCGGTCCGGGCCCTGGCGCAGATCCGGGGCGGGTTCCTCGGTGACGGCGCTGACGTGGTCGGTTTCCCGGTCGCCGTGCAAGTCACGGCTGCGTTTGAGCAGCGCCAGGGCAAAGGCGAACAGGGCAAAGCCGATGACGATGGCGGTCAACACCAGCGCCTGCGGCAGCGGATTGGCGGCGGCCAGCGGCACCTGGCCGGCCGGGGTGAAGGCGGCCTGTTCGGCGCCCAGGCGGCCGGCGGCGAATACCGCCAGGTTGATGGCATTGCCCAGCACCGCGATGCCCAGCACCACGCGCTTGAGATTGCGGTCGAGGAGCATCCACAGGCCCAGTGCGGCCAGCCCGGCGACGGTCAGTGCGGTGAGCCAGATCATGCGGCATGCTCCTCGGCAGTCAGGCGCTGAAACAGGTGCAGGCTGGCGCCGAATACACACAGGTACACGCCCAGGTCGAACAGTAGAGGCGTACCCAGCGGCAGTTCGCCGAGCCACAGCCAGTGCGCCTGGAAGAACGCGCCGCCGCCGAGCAGGCCCAGGCTGGCGGCCAGCAGGGCCACCGCCAGGCCAATCCCCATCAACGTGCGTGGGCGCAGGCGAAGCAGGCGTTCGGCGCTTGCCGGGCCGTGCATCAGCACCAGCAGCACACAGCCGGCCGCCGCCGTCAGGCCGCCGATAAACCCGCCGCCGGGCAGGTTGTGGCCGCGCCAGAGGAGCAGCAACGAGGCACCGAGGAGCAGCCAGACCAGGGGCTTGAGGCCTTCCAGCAACAGGCTGGAGGCAAACACCGGATCACCCGTGCCGAGCTTGGCCGGGGTACGCCCGAGCAGGCTGGCAGCGGCCAGCATGGCCAGCGCCACTACGACGATTTCCCCCAGGGTGTCGAAGGCGCGGAAGTCCACCAGAATCACATTGACCACATTGGCACCGTGGCCCTGGCCGTAGCTGTTGGCCAGATACCACTGTGCCAGGTCGCCGGGCAGCGGCGCGGCGCTGCTGACCAGTAAGGCCAGGCCGATGCTCAGGCCAAACAGGCCGGCCAGCACGGCGCGTGGCAAGGCTAGGCCGCGGCCCTGTGGCGCCACGCGGGGCATGCGCCGGTAGATCAGGGCCAGCAGCACCACGCCGAGGCTTTCCACCATGAGCATGGTCATCGCCACGTCCGGCGCCTGCATCAGGAAGAACAGCAGCGTCAGGCCCAGCCCGCTCAGGCCGAGGGCCGCCACCAGGCTCAGGCGACCCGGCAACCAGGCCGCGCCCAGCGCGCCAAGCAGGCTCAGGCTGGCGGCGAGCAGTGCCGGCAGGCTGGCCTGGTGCAGGTCGAATGGCGCCAGCGGCCAGCCCAGCCAAGTGATCCCGATGCCCAGCAACAGGCTGATGCACAGCGCCAGCAGGGCCAGATGCTGGCGGAGCGAGCCATGCTGAAAGGCGCTGGCGGTGAGCGCGGCCACGGCGAAGACGCGTTTCAGCAGGCGGTCCCAGAGCAGGTCGCCACTGAATTGCCAGAACCACTGCAGACGCCCGAGCAGCTTGAGCAACAGATCGCGGCGCAGGTAGAAGGCCAGCCCCAGGCTGATGGTCAGCAGGCTGGCGAGCAAGGCCGGGGTGAAACCGCCCCACAGGTACAGGCTGACATCCACCGGGCCGCTGGCAATGTTCTGTACCGCGATGTTGACCAGCCAGGTTTCCGGCCAGCTGTTCCACGCACCGAGCAGGAAACCACCGAGCGCCAGCAACAGCGGGCCGAGCCACAGCGGCAGGCTGACTTCGTGGGGCTGGCGCGGATAGGCACCCGGCGGGCCGAGGAAGCTCTTGACGAAGACCAGCCCGGCGGCGGCGAACAGCAGGGCGTTGGTGAGGATCATCACCGTGGTGATCAGCCCGCCGACCAGGCCCAGTTCGAGCAGCCCGCTGTACTTGAACTCCTTGGCGATGAAGCCGAAGAACGGTGGCAACCCGGCATTCGAGAACGCCGCCAGGGCCACCGCGCAGCCGGTCAGTGGCATGAACCGCCACAGGCCGCCCAGCCGCGGATATTCACGGGTGCCGGTGGCATGGTCGATGGCGCCCACCGCCATGAACAGGGCCGCCTTGTACAGCGAGTGGGCAACCAGATACAGGACGAACGCCTGCAGGCCATAAGGCGTATTGCTGCCGATCAGCATGGTCAACTGGCCGAGCACCGCCACCGTGGTGTACGCCAGCAGACGTTTCAGGTCGGTCTGGCGAATCGCCAGCAAGGCGCCGAGCAGCGCCGTGGCAGCGCCGAAGGCAATCAGCAGGCTGCTCCAGCCCAGCGAGCCGCCCAGGCTGGGGTTGAGCCGGGCGAGCAGGAAGACCCCGGCCTTGACCATGGTGGCCGAGTGCAGGAAGGCCGACACCGGAGTCGGCGCATTCATCGCATTGGGCAGCCAGAGATGAAAGGGCAGTTGTGCGGATTTACTGAAGCAACCCAGCAGCACCAGCAGCATGATGGCCGGGAACAGCGCATGGCCCTGCACCTGGGCCGCGTCGAGGCTGGAGATCTGCCAGGTCTGTGCCACGCCACCGAGCAGGAGCAGGCCGGCCAGTAACGCCAGGCCGCCACCGCCGGTAATCAGCAGCGCCTGCAAAGCGGCGCGGCGCGCCTCGGGCTTGTCATGCTGGAAGCCGATGAGCAGGAAGGAAGCAACGCTGGTCAGTTCCCAGAACACGAACAGCAGGATCAGGTCATCGGCCAGCACCAGGCCGAGCATGGCCAGCATGAACAGCAGCAGATAGGCATAGAAGCGTCCCAGCTGGCGGTGCTGCTCCAGGTAGCCGGCGGCATACAGCACGATCAGGCTGCCGATACCGCTGATCAGCAGGCCGAACAGCAGGCTCAGGCCGTCCAGACGCAGGTGCACGGCAATCTGTAGCGCCGCTATCCAGCTCACCCGCTGCTCGAGGACCTGACCGTCGGCAATGCTGCCCATGTGGCTCAGCAGCCAGAAGAAAATGCCCAGCGGCAGCAGCGCCAGACACGCCCCGGCGTGCCGGGGCAGCAGGCGGGTCAGCGCCGGTGCCAGCAGGGCGGCGAGCAGTAACAGCAACAGTGCTTGCAGCATCGTCAGGGGTGTTTTCCAGGTCAGGGTATTTTTAAAACTCAACAAAAAAAGCCGTGCTTGTCAGCTGCCAAGGCATGTACGAATGTTGCACGGCGGCTTGCCGCCAGGCGGTGTACAAGCCGGCAACGGCGCGGCACCATGGCGGCTTTGCCGACCAGCCGGGGAGTTGCCGCGTGCACGTTCAGGGTTATTTCGATCTGCGTTTTGAAACATTGCGCGACGCTTTTGCCGCGCTGTTCGACAACCCCCAGCAACGTGGCGCGGCGTTGTGCGTGCAGGTTGAGGGCGAAACGGTGGTCGACCTGTGGGGCGGTGTGGCCGACCGCGACGGACAGCAGGCCTGGCACAGCGACACACTGCTCAACCTGTTCTCCTGCACCAAACCGTTTGCCGCCGTGGTGGTATTGCAACTGGTCGGCGAAGGCAAGCTGGAGCTGGATGCGCCAGTGGCACGCTACTGGCCGGAGTTTGCTGCCGCCGGCAAGGCACAGATCAGCGTGCGCCAACTGCTTTGCCACCAGGCCGGCCTGCCGGCGATTCGTGCCAACCTGCCGGCCGAGGCACTCTACGACTGGGCGCAGATGTGTGCCGCGCTGGCCGCCGAGCAGCCCTGGTGGACGCCCGGCGACGGCCATGGCTACGCGCCGATCACCTACGGCTGGCTGGTTGGCGAACTGCTGCGCCGGGTGACCGGGCAGCCACCGGGCGAGCTGATCGCCGCGCGTATCTGCCAGCCGCTCGGCCTGGATTTCCGCGTCGGCCTGGCCGACAGCGAGTTTCACCGGGTGGCGCACATCGCCCGTGGCAAGGGCGACCTGGGTGATGCCGCCGCGCAACGTCTGTTGCAGTGCATGATGAGCCAGCCACAGGCAATGACCACGCGGGCCTTCTGCAACCCGCCGTCGATCCTTACCAGTACCAACCGCGACGAATGGCGGCGCATGCAGCAACCGGCGGCCAACGGCCATGGCAATGCCCGCTCGCTGGCCGGGTTCTACCACGCACTGCTGGACGGCCAGTTGCTGTGCGCCGAGCTGCTCAACGAAATGACCCGCGAGCACGCCTGCGGCGCAGACCGCACCCTGCTCACGCCCACGCGCTTTGGCTTAGGTTGCATGCTCGACCAACCGGCGCTGGCCAATGCCACCTATGGGCTGGGCAGCCAGGCCTTCGGGCATCCGGGGGCGGGCGGTTCGGTGGGCTTTGCCGATCCGCAGCGCGGCCTGAGCTTCGCTTTTGTCACCAACACACTGGGCCCCTACGTGCTGATGGACCCGCGCGCCCAGCAACTGGCCCGGGTACTTGGCGCATGCCTGTGACACGGCCTCTCGCCCTGCGTCGCGCATCCTTCTAGAATGCGCTCATTCCTTGCCTTGCGGAGCGTCACCCCATGCGTCATTCCCTGCTTGTCCTGCTGCTGGCCAGCGTCACCCTGGCAGGTTGTGCCACGGAAAAAGCCCAGACCCCCACGGCCAAGCGCAAGGCCCCGGCCGCCGACTTGCACAGCCAGCAGGAGGCCGAGCAGGCCCGCCTGCAACGCTGGCTCGACGAGCACCAGCCGCGCCTGCAAGCCGCCGTCAAGGACAGCGCATTCGAGGTGCGCCGTGAAGCCCATGTACTGATCGTCACCGCGCCGGCCGACAGCACCTTCAACCCGGACCGCCCGCATATGCTGGTGCCAGCCAGCCTGGCGCCGCTGACCCGCCTGGCCAAGGAGCTGGAAAAGGACCCCGAGGCTGCCGTGCTGATCCTTGGCCATGCTGACAGCAGCGGCCATGCCAAGCACAACGACGAACTGAGTGGCCAGCGGGCCCAGGCCGTGGCCTCGATCTTCCGCCTGACCGGCTTCCAGCGTGACCGCCTGTCCTTGAAAGGCCTGGGTTCGCTGATGCCGCGTGCCGCCAACGACAGCCTGGCCGGGCGCAAGCTCAACCGCCGCGTGGAGATGATCGTGACGCCGCGGCACACCCTGGAAGAGCGCCTGGCCTACTTCAGCCAGGCGCAGCCGGCTGCCCCGCAGCTGGCCAGCGCCGATCTGCCGGCCAAGCGTGCCAGCAAGGCCAACGCCAAGGCCAAGAGCAAAACCACCAGCCAGCCCTGAGTGATTGCCGCGGCCTTGTCGCCGGTCAATGGGCGTCGTGAAATTGCCGCTATGGTCAGCGCAGTAACAGGAGAACTCCCCGATGCAACAATCCCTCAGTGACATGCGCCGTGACTACACCCGCGACGGCCTGTGCGAATCGCAGGCACCGCTGGACCCCTTCAAACTGTTCCGCCAGTGGCTCAGCCAGGCCGTGGAAACCGAGCAGCCGCCGGTCGAGGCGAATGCCATGACCCTGGCTACGGTGGATGCTGACGGTCGCCCGCATTGCCGCGTGCTGCTGCTCAAGGGGCTCGACGAGCAGGGTTTCACCTTCTTTGGCAACTATGAGAGCGCCAAAGGCGAACAGCTGGCGGCTCGCCCCTTTGCCGCGATGACCTTCTTCTGGCCGGGCCTGGAGCGCCAGGTGCGTATCGAAGGACGGGTCGAGCGGCTCAGCAGCGAAGAGTCGGCGGCCTACTACCAACAGCGCCCGCTGGGTAGCCGCCTGGGTGCCTGGGCCTCGCCGCAAAGCCGGGTAGTGGCCGACCGCAGCGCCCTGCAGCAGCTGGTGGCGGTCACCGAAGCACGCTTTGCCGGCCAGGAACCGCCCTGTCCGCCGCACTGGGGCGGCTATCGCCTGCTCCCCGATCGCCTGGAGTTCTGGCAGGGCCGGCCGAGCCGCCTGCATGACCGTCTCAACTACCGCCTGAACGACGGGCAGTGGTTGCGCGAACGCCTGGCTCCCTGAGACCGAGCATGGCGCAGGCTGGCGCACAGTGGCTCAACGCTCTGCTGTTGCGCTATCGCCTGCGCCTGCTGTTCGCTGCCAGCGTACTGCTGACGGCGGTGCTGGGCTGGCCCAAACCGGCCCTGTGGCTGGCCTGGGGCAGCTTGTTGCTGGTTCTCCTGGCCAGCCTGAATACCCTGCGTCACAAGCGCACCCTGCGCGGGCTGATCGGCTTGCTGGGGCTGGCCAGCCTGGCCCTGTTGGTCCTGGAACGGGTACTGCAATGGCACCCGCTGTTCGGCCAGGGGGTGGGCATGATGGTCTTCTACCTGGCCATGGTGGCCTCGCTGTTCAACCGGGTCATCCATGAGCGCCCGGTCACCGGCGAGCTGATCTATGGCCTGCTGGCGCTCTACCTGTTGCTGGCGCTGGCCTATGCCATGGCCTATCAGTTGATCAACAGCCTGCAACCGGACGCCTTTCGCAGCCTGCATGGGCCGTTGCAGATCAATGACTTCGTCTATTACAGCCTGGTGACCCTGACCACCCTCGGCTATGGCGACATCCATGCCCTGGCCCCCGCCGCGCGCCTGCTGTCGGTCAGCGAGGCGGTGGCCGGGGTCATGTTCATCGCCATCGCCGTGGCGCGCAGCCTGATGCTGATCAACGACCGCGACGACAGCGCCTGACCGGCCGGCTCGCCTGGGCTCAGCGCGGCGCCGGCTGCGGGCGGATGCCGAACAGCAGCGTGTAGAGTACCGGCACGATCACCAGGGTCAGCAAGGTGGCTGCCGCCAGGCCGAACATGATCACCACGGCCATGCTCTGGAAGAAGCCGTCGGTAAGCAGCGGCGCCATGCCGAGGATGGTGGTCAGCGCCGCCATCGCCACCGGGCGTACCCGGCTGATCGCCGCATCCACCACACAGGCATAGGGCTCCTTGCCGCTGCCCAGCTGCAGGTTGATCTCGTCAACCAGCACGATGCCATTCTTGATCAGCATCCCGGACAGGCTGAGCAGGCCGAGCAGGGCCATGAAGCCGAAGGGAATACCGGTCAGCAGGAAGCCGGCGGTCACGCCGATCAGCGCCAGTGGCACGGTCAGCC
>VFQM010001330.1_pt1 | contig 21998 bp, 22 predicted proteins | sample 3512391 | NCBI WGS metagenome assembly VFQM01 (sample SAMN10412369, study PRJNA504923) | tailings metagenome | isolation source: Replicate 1 from Balatoc abandoned mine | place: Philippines | reverse complement strand
CCTGCGTGCCGTACCACCGCTGGGTGACCGACTACATCGCGGTGCTCGGGGGCCGTTGATCCCATGACGGTTGCAGTCACCCTGGAGGCGGTGTCCTGCGTGTTCGGCAGCGGCGCACAAGCGGTGCGCGCTGTCGATCATGTGGACCTCACGATCGACGGCGGCGAGTTCTTCACCTTGCTCGGGCCCTCGGGCTCGGGCAAGACGACTTGCCTGCGCATGATCGGCGGCTTCACGCTGCCCACGAGCGGAACCATCCGCATCGGCGGGCTCGACGTGACGCACCAGCCGCCCTATGCGCGCCCGGTGAACACCGTGTTCCAGGACTACGCGCTGTTTCCGCACATGAGCATCCGCGACAACGTCGCCTACGGGCTGATGGTGCAGCGCGTGGAGAAGGCCGAGCGGCACCGCCGTGCCGAGGAAATGCTCGAGCTCGTACGCCTGCCCGGCGTGGGCGATCGCCGGCCCGGTCAGCTCTCGGGCGGCCAGCGCCAGCGCGTGGCGCTGGCGCGCGCGCTCATCAACCGCCCGCAGGTGCTGCTGCTCGACGAACCCCTGGGCGCGCTCGACCTCAAGCTGCGCGAGCAGATGCAGACCGAGCTCAAGGCGCTGCAACGTCAACTCGGCATCACCTTTCTCTTCATCACGCACGACCAGCACGAGGCGCTCTCGATGAGCGACCGCATCGGCGTGTTCAACAACGGACGGCTCGAGCAGGTGGGCGATCCGGCCACCATCTACAACCGGCCCGCCACGCGCTTCGTGGCCGAGTTCGTGGGCGCAGCCAACGTGCTCGACGGCCAGCGCGCGCGCACGCTCACCGGACTGCCCAGCGCCATGCTGCGGCCCGAACGCATCCAGCTCGTGGCCGACGGCGAGGGCACCATCAGCGCCACCGTGATCGACGCGCAGTACTTCGGCGCCTTCTCGCGCCTGCGGGTGGACTGGCACGGCGAAGCCATCGCGATCGACCTGAGCCCCGAGCAGCACCCCACGCTGCCCGCGCCGGGCAGCAGCGTGGGCCTGCGATGGGCCGCCGACGCGGTGCACCCGCTGGCCGCCGCCCAGGGGGCTCAATGACCATGGCCGCCGCACTGCCCCTGGTACCGCCCGCGCGCCCCGGCCCGCTGCGGCGCCTGTCGGACGTGCTGTACCGCCACCGCGCGCTGGCGCTTGCCGCGCTGCTGGTGCCGCCACTGCTGTGGTTCGGCGTGATCTACCTGGGTTCGTTGTTCGCGCTGCTGGCCAACAGCTTCTTCGCGCTCGACGAGTTCTCGGGTCTGGTGGACCGCTCGACGCTCACCTTGCAGAACTTCCGTGACCTGCTGCAGCCCGCCAACCTCGACGTGGCGTGGCGCACCGTGCTCATGGCCACCCTGGTGACGGTGGCGTGCACGGTGATCGCGTTTCCCATCGCGTACTACATGGCCCGTTACGCGCGCGGGCCGCAGAAGGCGCTGCTCTACATCGCGGTCATGCTGCCGCTGTGGTCGAGCTACCTGGTGCGGCTGTACGCCTGGAAGCTGCTGCTGGCCAAGGAGGGCGCCATCGGCTGGGTGCTGGCCGAGCTGCACCTCACCTGGGTGCTCGACGCGGTGCTCGCCACGCCCGGCATCGGCGGCAACTCGCTGTCGTTCTCGCGCCTGGGCACCTTCATCGTGTTCGTCTACATGTGGCTGCCGTTCATGATCCTGCCGATCCAGGCAGCCATCGAACGCATCCCGGGCTCGCTCATCGAGGCCTCGAACGACCTGGGCGCGCGCGGCGGCACCACCTTCTGGAAGGTGATCTTCCCGCTGGCCATGCCCGGCATCGCCGCAGGCTCGATCTTCACCTTCTCGCTCACGCTGGGCGACTACATCATTCCGCAGGTGATCGGCGACTCCACGCTGTTCATCGGCCAGGTGGTTTACCGCCAGCAAGGTGTGGCGGGCAACATTCCGTTCGCGGCCGCGTTTTCGCTTGTGCCCATTGTGGTGATCGGCGTGTACCTGTGGTTCGCGAAGAAGCTGGGGGCCTTCGATGCGCTTTGAACAAGCCCACCCCCGCAGCGGCTGGCGCCGCTTCCCCCCTGCAAGGGGGCGGTACCAGCGGCCCGGCAAAGCCGGTTCCGCGGTACCCCTGGTTTCGGCGCGGGCGCGCCATGATGGTCACGTTGCGGGGAGGTGGTCATGAAGCGAGATCCCTCTCGCGCGGGTTGGGGCCTGCGCGGCGCGACCTGGGCCGCGGTGCTGTTCCTGCACATCCCGCTCGCGCTCATCATCCTGTATGCCTTCAGCGCGGAGGACAAGAGCTACGTGTTCCCGCCACCGGCGCTCACCACGCAGTGGTTCGCCGTGGCCTGGGAGCGCGAGGACGTGTGGGCCGCCATCGGCCTGTCGATGCGCGTGGCGCTGATCGCCACCGCCGTGGCCATGGTGCTGGGCACGCTGGCCGCTGCGGGCCTGGCGCGCACGCGCTTCTTCGGACGCGACGCGATCTCGTTGCTGCTGATCCTGCCGATCGCGCTGCCCGGCGTGGTCACCGGCATCGCGCTGCGCAGCGCCTACAGCACGATGGAGATACCCTTCAGTTTCTGGACCATCGTGATCGGCCACGCGACCTTCTGCGTGGTGGTGGTCTACAACAACGCGGTGGCGCGTCTGCGGCGCAACAGCCCCTCGCTCATCGAGGCCTCGATGGATCTCGGCGCCGACACCTTCCAGACCATCCGCTACGTGATCCTGCCGCAACTGGGCTCGGCCCTGCTGGCGGGCGGGCTGCTGGCCTTCGCGCTCAGCTTCGACGAGGTCATCGTCACCACCTTCACCGCGGGCCAGCAGACCACGTTGCCGATCTGGATGCTGCAGGAGCTGATCCGCCCGCGCCAGCGCCCTGTGACCAACGTGGTGGCGGTGGTGATCATCGCGCTCACCTTCATTCCCATCCTCGCGGCCTACTACCTCACCCGCGCCGACGAACAACCCACCGGCCGCTGACCCAACACCTGCACGATACGGAGACCACCATGGGCAAGACCCCCGATTTCACGAGCTCGCTGCACACGGAACTGTTCATCGATGGCCAGTTCGTCGCCGGCGAAGGCGAGGCCGAGAAGGTGCTCAACCCCGCCACCGGGGAACTGCTGGCGCAGGTGCCCGAAGCGTCGTATGAGCAGATCCACCGCGCGGTGCTGGCAGCCAACCGCGCCTTCGACAGCTGGAGCGACACCACGCCCGCCGAACGCGCGCGCCTGCTGCTCAAGATGGCCGACGCGGTGGAGGCCAACGCCGAGGCCTTCGCGCGCATCGAGTCGCTCAACTGCGGCAAGCCCTATGCGCGCGCCTTCGAGGACGAGATCCCCGCCATCGCCGATTGCTTCCGTTTCTTCGCGGGCGCGGCGCGCAACCTGCACGGCCCGCTGGCGGGCGAGTACCTCGCGGGCCACACCAGCATGATCCGGCGCGATCCGATCGGTGTGGTCGGCTCCATCGCGCCCTGGAACTACCCGCTGATGATGGCCGCCTGGAAGATCGCGCCCGCGCTGGCGGCCGGCAACACGGTGGTCCTCAAGCCCAGCGAGCAGACGCCGCTGACCAGCCTGCTGCTCGCGCGTGTGGTGGCCGACATCCTGCCCAAGGGCGTGTTCAACGTGGTGTGCGGCCGCGGCGCCAGCGTGGGCCAGCCGCTGGTGGAGCATCCACTGGTGCGCATGGTCTCGCTCACCGGCGATGTGTCCACCGGCCGCAAGATCCTGCAGGCAGCCACCGGCACCTTGAAGCGCACGCACCTGGAGCTGGGCGGCAAGGCGCCGGTGATCGTGTTCGACGACGCCGACATCGACGCCGTGGTCGAAGGCATCCGCACCTTCGGCTACTACAACGCCGGGCAGGACTGCACCGCAGCCTGCCGCCTGTATGCGGGCGCCAAGGTGTACGACCGCCTGGTGGCCGACCTCAGCAGCGCGGTCAAGACGATCAAGATGGGCACGCAGGACGAGGCCGGTGTGGAACTCGGCCCGCTGATCAGCGACCGCCAGCGCGACCGTGTGGCCAGCTTCGTGGAGCGCGCGCAGATGGTGGGCCACATGGAGATCACCGCCGGCGGCAAGATGCGCGCGGGCAACGGCTTTTTCTACGAGCCCACGGTGATTGCCGGTGCGCGCCAGGACGACGAAATCGTGCGCCGCGAGGTGTTCGGCCCGGTCGTCTCGGTCACGCGCTTCTCCGACCCCGACGAGGCCATCACCTGGGCCAACGATTCCGACTACGGCCTGGCCTCTTCGGTGTGGACGCAGGACGTCGGCCGTGCGCTCAAGGTGGCGCGCAAACTGCAGTACGGCTGCACCTGGATCAACACGCACTTCATGCTGGTCAACGAGATGCCGCACGGCGGCGTAAAGCACAGCGGCTACGGCAAGGACATGTCGATGTACGCGCTGGAGGACTACACCGTGGCCCGCCATGTGATGGCGAAACTGTGACCTGATCCGGGGCGCGCGGCACGCGCCGCGCGCCCACGGCGGTCCCGGGTGGTTGCGCCCGGGCCGGCCCGCGTTTTCTGGTGTGGCGGTGCTTGCCGCGCCACACCATCTGGAAATTTCGTACCAACGCGGTATTCACGAAGTTTCCACCACGAGCGACAAACGGCGGTTACCCGTCTCGGCGATCGCCTCCGCGGTCCATGGCGTCACACTTGCGCTCGTTCAATGTCCGTTTCGTCGATTTGCCGCGGTGTTCATGCAGCCGCGTTGCTCGCGTTTGCCCTGGGGCCTTGTCTGGCCCAGTCGCTCTCCCCATCACCATCGCGCAAGTCACCAACGGCACTGGCCGCAGCGCACGCAAGCCCGGTCATTCCCGACCGCCACCCTGGTTCCGCGCCCGGCGAACGCCCACGCCTGCAGGCGGGTGGCCTGAGTCTGGACGAGTCGGGTGCGCGCTACCGCAGCGACACAAGCGACGGGCGGCTGAGCGCCAGCATCGGGCGCGACTGGGGCAGTGCAGGCGGCCTGCGGCTGGGCGTCGATTACGCGCGCCTGATCAGCGACACCTGGGCCGTGGGCCTCAACGGTGTGGCCGGCATCGAGCACCAGGAGATCGTGCTCAACGGCCTGTACTCCCCGCGCCCCGATCTGCATGTCGGGGCCTCGCTGGGATGGCTGCGGGACACCAACACTTACCCGTTCCATTCCGGGCCCGACGACGTGGTGGTCGCGCAGGGTTCGGCACTGGTGCGCGTCATCAAACGCTTCGAGCAGCATCGTTGGCTCAGCGAACTCAATGCCAGCGCGTATGTCAGCCGTGCGCGCAAGCCCGATGTGCCCGATGCGGTCATGTTCGAGGACTCACCCACGACCTTGCGCGTGCTGGTCGATCCGCGCGAGATCTCGCCCGGGCACCTGCAGGGATTCAACCTCGGCTTGGGTCTGACCCCCTGGTCGAACGTCGACATCAGGCTCTCGTTGGGCCGTGAGCGCCTGCGGTACCGATTTCAGGACGGCTCGTTCGAAAAATCCGCCCACACCACGGCCGGGCTGACCTACGCACACTCGCTCTCCGATTGCTGGGAGGTCCTGGGTCGCTACGACACCGCCGCTGCCGGCGACCGGGCGTCATTCGGTCTGCGCCGCGGCAGTTGGCACCTTGCGCTGACGCGCGACAGCGGTTCTGCGGGCATGAAGGCGCGAACCCGTTTGCTGGTCGGCATGCAGACGTCCCTGGGCGCTGCACCGCCTCGTTGTGGCGGCGTCAGGTCGCGGCGCGCGGCCGAGGTGCACCGGCTCGACGAGGTGTTCCAGCGCCCGCGCGAGCTGCCCACCCGTGCGCTGGCCAAGGTGGACCTCACTGCGCGGCCCAGCGTGCTCGCCACGCTGGACAAAGCCGGCCTGTCCGGTGCCACCGTCAGTGCCACGCCCGATGCGCTGATCCTGCGAACGGCCTTGCCCGCCACAACCGTGCTCGACCTCCTCGTCAACGGTGCGTCCATCCCCAACGTGGGCGCCGATGGCCACCCGGTGGTCTGGGTGCAGGGCGGCGCGCTGCACATCGGTGTGCGCCGCTTCCCCAACCCTGGCGCCGGGGTGGGCTTGCCGGCCGAAGTGGTGTTCGAGGTGATTGATCCCATCCATGGCCCGACCTTGTCCTCGGCGACTTTCATCGTTCAGGGGTTCTGACATGAGCAACCCGCTGCGGCCCTGCATGGCGACCATGAGCCGCATCGCCGCCCGCATCGCAGATACAGCCTGGCAAGCCCTGCTGTTCCTCATGCTCGGCATGCCGGTTGCCTGGGCCTCCGGCGTTTCCATCAGCAACTTGACGATCACCACCTTCAAGCAGATCGCCTTCGCCGAGGCCGAGATCAGCATAGGCCAGGGTGACAAGATCACACGCACCGCCACCACCCGCCACAGCAGCGGCACCGTCAGCTACCGCAGCGTCAACCCGGCCATTGCCACCGTGGACGCGCTGACGGGCGAGGTTACCGCCGTGCTCGATGGCGAGACCACCATCATCGCCACCCAGGCCGCCCAGCCGCCCTACCGGCATGCCACGGCCAGCTACAAACTCAAGGTGAACGGCACCCCGGTCACACCCACGTTTACTTGGTCCGATCAAACGGTTCGACTGGGCAACACCTTGACCCTGAACGACCCCACGGACTCGCCGAACAAGCTTGGCGCGTTCAGCTATGTCGTCAACCCGGACAGCGCCGGCAGCATCATCGCCACGGTCGACAACCAGACGAAGGTGCTGACGCCATCCCGCGTGGGCAGCACCACCATCACAGTGACGCAGGCGGCGGCAGGCAACCACAAGGATGCCCACCTCACCGTGACGCTCACGGTCGATGAGGCCATTGCGCCGAACACGCCAGGGGAGGAGGCCCCCCTGAGCCCCAACACACTGGCATTGGCGCCCATCACCAAAGTCACGACCGATCCGGCTTTCATGCCCGCATGGACCGGTGCTGTCGGCGACCCCACCTCCATCCAGGTGTCCTTGAACAACCCGGGCTCGCACGTGGTGGCCAAGCTGGCCAGCGACGGCCGGACCATTGTGCTGACCGGGCTGGCGGGCGAGGCCGAGGTGGTGCTGACACAACCGGCTCAGAACGGCTGCCAGGGGACTCGTGTCGTGGCCAGCCTCACGGTCAAGCCGGCGCCCTTCCAGATCACGGACTTCACCGACTTCGAGGTCGATTACATCCTGGGGCGGGGAGCCATACCGACCAAGTACTCGCTCCCGACAGATCTGGCGAAGCCCGCGGGCAGCACGTCCGATTTCATCTTCACCATCGACGGATACAGCTCCGTGGCTTCCATCGAGGGCAATACCCTGTTGGTGCACCGCCGCGGCCAGGCCACCATCACCGCCACCTTGCCCGCCGATGAACTGCGCCATTTGGAGGCAAAGAAGCAGGTGACCGTGTACGTCGAGTACTACGACCCGCCACCTTCTGGCCCCGTGCTGGGCACTGGCGGGGTGGATATCGATCTCACCCCCATCCGGCGCAGGGTGCTCCCCGTGCCGTAAAAAAGCCCGGCGGTGGCCGGGCTGATGAGGGGTGACAGCAGCAGTGGATCAGCTCGCCGGCTCGGCCACGTAGATCTCGACCCGGCGGTTCATGGCGCGGCCGGCGGGCGTGCTGTTGTCGGCGATCGGCTCGCGCGAGCCGCGGCCGTCGGTGGCGATGCGTGCGGCAGACACGCCGCGCGAGACGAGGTAGTCGCGCGTGGCGTTGGCGCGATCGAACGAGAGCGGGTTGTTGATCGCATCGCTGCCCGAACTGTCGGTGTGGCCGATGATGGCCACCTGTGTGCCCTGGTTCTGCTGCAGCGTGGTGGCGAACTGGCCCAGCACGCGCACCAGCGTTGGGCTCAGGGTGGCGCGGCCGCTGGCAAAGCCCGCGTCGGCCGGGATGTCGAGCTTCAAGCGGTTGTCGGCGGTTTGACTCACGCCGATGCCGGTGCCTGCGGTGGCCGCTTCCATCTGGCGCTTTTGCTCCTGCATGCGCGTGGACCAGATGTAGCCGCCCAGGGCGCCGGCGCCCGCGCCGATGACAGCCCCGCGCGCCGCGCCTTTGGAGCCGCCCGTGAGTGCGCCGAGCACCGCACCGGCCGCGGCACCGATGCCGGCGCCCTTGGCGGAGTCCTGCTGCGTTTCGCTCATGTTGGCGCAGCCGCTGACGGCCAGCGCAACGGCCACGGTGACGAGCGTGAAGCCTCGGGTGAGAGATGTGGTTCGGATGGTCATGATGGGTACTCCTCGCTGGTGCTTGTCGATTGTTGAAGGGAAAGTATGAGGCCGCGATGCCACCACCGCGACCCGTGGGTTGTAGACCAACGCCTAAACTTATACCCCTCTCGGGTGTTCGCCTGACAGGTATCCGACGAACTTACAAATGCTTTCATGAAAACGCTGACCCTGGGCCAGAGCCCCCTGCAAGTGACGCCCATCTGCCTGGGCACGATGACCTTCGGTGAACAGGTGAACGAGGCCACCGCGCACACCATTCTCGACCGCGCGATCGAGCGCGGCGTGAACTTCCTCGACGCGGCGGAGATGTATTCCGTGCCCGCGCGCGCCGAAACCTGCGGTTCGACCGAAACCATCATCGGCAACTGGTTCTCGCGCACGCCCGGGCTGCGCCGCAAGGTGGTGCTGGCCACCAAGGTGGCCGGGCCGTCGCGCGGCATGCCCTGGATCCGCGGCGAGGTGGCTGGCCTGAGCAAGGCCGAGATCGTGCAGGCTTGCGAGGGCAGCTTGCGCCGCCTGCAGACCGACGTCATCGACCTCTACCAGATCCACTGGCCGGCGCGCAACGTGCCGGCGTTCGGCGCGATGGTTTTCGACCCCACGAAGGACAAGCCGCACGCCTCGATCCACGAACAGCTCGATGCCATGGCCGAGCTCGTGAAGGCCGGCAAGGTGCGTGCGATCGGCCTGTCCAACGAGTCCCCGTATGGCGTGCACGAGTTCGTGCGCCTGGCCGAACAGCACGGCCTGCCGCGCGTGACCACGGTGCAGAACCCGTACTGCCTGATCAACCGCTCGTACGAGAACGGCCTGGACGAAACCTGCCATCGCCTCGGTGTGTCGCTGCTGGCGTATTCGCCGCTGGGCTTCGGCTTGCTCACGGGCAAGTACGACAACACTGGCCTGGTTGGCGATCACGGTCGCATGGCGATCTTTGAGAGCATGCGCAAGCAGCGCTGGGGCCGCCCCGAGGCGCTGGCCACCGCGAAGCGCTACAACGCGCTGGCGCGCGAGCATGGCCTCACGCCGTCGCAACTGGCACTGGCGTTTTGCTACCGCAACTGGCGCGTGGCCAGCACCATCATCGGTGTGACCAGCGTGACCCAGCTCGACGAGTGTCTGGACGCCTGGGGCGTGCAGCTCTCGCCCGAACTGCTGGCCGCCATCGACGCGATCCGCTGGGAGTCGCGCGATCCGGCGCAATGAGCAAGAAGGCCGCGCACGTCAGCGAGACGCCCGCCACCGTCTGGCTCAAGGCGCACGGCGTGGCGTTCACCGAGCATCCCTACGAGTATCTCGAGCACGGCGGCGCGCAACACAGCGCGCAGGTGCTCGGGCTCGACCCGTTCGCGGTGGTCAAGACGCTGATCATGCAGGACGAGAGCGCGAAGCCGCTGGCCGTGCTCATGCACGGCAACCGCACGGTGTCGACCAAGAACCTCGCGCGCCAGATCGGCGCCAAGTCGGTCGAACCCTGTAAACCGGAGGTGGCCAATCGGCACAGCGGGTTTCTGGTGGGCGGCACCTCGCCGTTCGGCCTGAAGCGCGCGATGCCGGTGTACGTGGAGTCCACGGTGCTGGCGTTGCCGAAGATCTGGATCAATGGCGGGCGGCGCGGCTTCCTGGTCGGCATCGATCCGTCGGTGCTGAGCGGCCCGCTGGGTGCGAAGCCGGTGCAATGTGCGCTGGCAGAATGACGCCCGCTTTCCATAACGAGTGAGGAGACGAGCTTGCAAGCGCTGTACCCCGCGCTGGCCACCCTGGCCGCGTACCTGATCGGATCGTTGTCGTTCGCCGTGGTCGTGAGCCGCTTCATGGGCCTGGCCGATCCGCGCACCTACGGCAGCAAGAACCCCGGCGCCACCAACGTGCTGCGCTCGGGCAACAAGGCCGCGGCCGTCGTCACGCTGCTGCTCGACGCCTTGAAGGGCTGGTTGCCGGTGGTGCTGGTGCAGGTGTACGGCGAGCGCTACGGGTTGGGCGCTGGCACGGTCGCGCTGGCGGGTTTCGCGGCCTTCCTGGGCCACCTGTTCCCGGTGTTCTTCCGCTTCCAGGGCGGCAAGGGCGTCGCGACGGCGGCCGGTGTCATCCTGGCCTTCAACCCCTGGCTGGGCCTGGCCTCGCTGGCCACCTGGGTCATCATCGCCTTCTTCTTCCGTTACTCGTCATTGGCGTCCATCGTCACCGCGGTGTTCGCGCCGGCTTACTACCTGCTGGGCGGCGGCGTGGCCTGGGAGGCGCCAGGCGTGATGGTGCTGGCCCTGGCCGCCATGGCGGTGTTGCTGGTGTGGCGTCACGCGGAGAACATCAACCGCCTGATCGCAGGCACCGAAAGCAAGCTGGGAGCGAAGAAGAAATGAACCCCGACATCACGCGCATCGGCATGGCCGCGCGCTACAGCGAGGCCGCCGTGTTCAACGGCATCGTGTTTCTGGCCGGCATGGTCCCCGAACGGGGTGACGTCGACATCCGCGGCCAGACCGCGGACGTGCTGCAGCAGGTGGAGCAGCGCCTGAAGGAGTGCGGCAGCGACAAGTCACGCATCCTGCGCACCGAGATCTTCCTCACCGACATCCGCGACATCGCGGCCATGAACGAGGTTTGGGACGCGTGGGTGGTGCCGGGCGCCGCGCCACCGCGCGCCACCGTTCAGGCCGCCCTGGCCAACCCGGCCTACCGCATCGAGATCGTCGTGACGGCCGCGCAGGCCTGAGCGCTCAGTAGCGCCGCTCCAGCGTGAGCTGGTCGTTGGTGCGCTGCATCTGGAAGCGCGCGAGGAAGCTGTTGCCCAGCAGCACGAAGGGCATGGGCTGCGGCAGCACGATGGCCGCCACGCCGTAAATCTGCGCGTCGCCCACGCGCACGGAATCGAGCTGCAGCTGGTGTCCGACCACGTTGCCGTTGGCCGTGCCCACCTGCACCTTCTGCCCCTTCTCGAACGCCAGGCCCAGGCGGCGCGCCTCGGCCTCGCCGATGACGACCTGGCTGGCGCCGGTGTCCACCAGGAACTGCACCGCGCGCCCGTTGATCTGGCCCTGCGGCATGAAGTGACCCCGCGCGTCGGCCGTGAGCACCACGCGAGCGCTGGCGGCTTCTGCCGTGGCCACGCGGCCATGGCTCACGGGCGCATCGCCCACGCGCAACGTGTGGCGCTGCCCGTCGAATTCGACCACCGCGTTTTCGCCCTGCACCGACACCACGCGCACGCCCTGGTGCGTCTGTCCCGCAGCCACGAAGCGCGGCGCGCCGCCGTCGATCACCAGCAGCGCCTTGCTGCCCGACACGCCGGAAAGCGCCACCGATTGCGCCCATGCCGCGCCGGTTGCGCCAGCGAGCACCGCCGCGATCAGTGCCCGCCGCATCGTCAGTCGCGGAAGTTGTTGAACGAGAGCGGCAAGTCCTTCATCTCGGTGCGGATGATGGCCATCGCCGCCTGCAGATCGTCGCGCTTGGCACCGGTGACGCGCACCGCGTCGCCCTGAATGGCGGCCTGTACCTTGAGCTTGCTGGCCTTGATGGCCTGCTGGATCTTCTTGCCATCCTCGGTGGCGATGCCGTTGCGCACCTTGGCCACCTGTTTGACCTTGTCGCCGCCCACCTTCTCGACCTTGCCCATGTCGAGGAAACGCACATCCACGTTGCGTTTGGCCAGCTTGTTGCGCAGCACGTCCTCGATCTGCTGCAGCTGGAAATCAGCGTCGCCGTGCAGCGTGATTTCCTTGTCCTTGAATTCGATCGCCGCGCTGGTGCCCTTGAAATCGAAGCGCGTGCCGATTTCGCGCGCCACCTGATCGACGGCATTCTTGACTTCAACGAGATCGGCTTCGAGGACGGTGTCGAACGACGGCATGGCAGGACTGGTGTGGGTGAGAAAATCGCGGCCATGATAGTCGAGAAGCAGGTACCGCTACAGGCCCACAACAGCTTTGGCATCGTGGCCAAGGCACACCATCTGGCGCGCATCCGCAGCGAGGCGGATCTGGCGCAATTGCGCGCCACGCCCGAGTGGGAGGTGCTCACGCGCGACGCCATGCCCTTCGTGCTGGGCGGGGGCAGCAACCTGGTGATCACGGGCGATGTGAAGCCGCTGGTGCTCAAGGTCGAGATCATGGGCCGCCGCCTGGTGGAGGAGACCGGCAAGGGCTGGCTGATCGAGGCCGGCGCGGGCGAGAACTGGCACGCCTTCGTGCAATGGACGCTGCAGCAGGGCTGGCCCGGGTTGGAGAACCTGGCGCTGATCCCGGGCACGGTGGGGGCCTCGCCGGTGCAGAACATCGGTGCCTATGGCGTGGAACTGCAAGACCGCTTTCACTCGCTCGACGCGATCGACCTGCGCAGCGGCGAGGCGTTCACGCTCGACGCCGCGCAATGCGGCTTCGGCTACCGCGACTCGGTGTTCAAGCACGCCTCCGCCGACATGCGCGATTTCGGCCTGGCCGGCCGCGCGCTCATCACGCGGGTGCGCTTCTGGCTGCCCAAGGCCTGGAAGCCGGTGCTGGGCTACGCTGATCTGGAGCGCAAGATGGCCGAGACCGGCAACACCGCGCCCGACGCACAGACCCTGTTCGACTGGGTCTGCGCCATCCGCCGTGCCAAGCTGCCCGACCCGGCCGTGATCGGCAACGCCGGCAGTTTCTTCAAGAACCCCACGGTGACGCCCGAGCAGTGCGCCGACATCATCGCGCGCGAACCCAAGGTGGTGCACTACCCCATGCCCGACGGCACGGTGAAGCTCGCTGCGGGCTGGCTGATCGACGCTTGCGGCTGGAAGGGCCGCGGTGTGGGCAACGCCGGTGTCTATGAGAAGCAGGCGCTGGTGCTGGTGAACCGCGGCGGTGCGACCGGCGGTGAGGTCGTGACGCTGGCGAGGGCGATCCAGACCAGCGTGTACGAGCGCTTCGGCATCCGGCTCGAACCGGAACCCGTGGTCATTTGAGCACCCACGAAAAAGCCGCCCGAGGGCGGCTTTTTCGATGGTCTTTCAGACGCTCACTCGCCTTCTAGCCTGAGCATGTCCGAGCCCGAGCCCAGCGACACCAGGCCGGCGCGCGCGTACACGCCCAGCTTGCCGCGCGTGTCGGTGATGTCCAGGTTGCGCATGGTGAGCTGGCCGATGCGGTCCAGCGGGGTGAAGGGCGCGCCTTCCACCTTTTCCATCGACAGCCGCTCGGGCGCGTAGGTGAGGTTGGGGCTCTCGGTGTTGAGGATGGAGTAGTCATTGCCGCGGCGCAGCTCGATCGTCACCTCGCCGGTGATGGCGCGTGCCACCCAGCGCTGCGCCGATTCGCGCAGCATGATGGCCTGCGGGTCGAACCAGCGGCCCTGGTAGAGCAGGCGGCCGAGCTTCAAGCCGTTCATGCGGTATTGCTCGATGGTGTCTTCGTTGTGGATGCCCGTGACCAGGCGCTCGTAGGCGATGAACAGCAGCGCCAGGCCCGGGGCCTCGTAGATGCCGCGGCTCTTGGCCTCGATGATCCGGTTCTCGATCTGGTCGCTCATGCCCAGGCCGTGGCGACCGCCGATCTCGTTGGCCTTCATGATCAGGTCGACCAGGCTGTCGAACGTCTGGCCGTTGAGGGCCACCGGCTGGCCGTCCTCGAAGCGCACCGTCACCTCTTCGGGCTTGACCACGCAGTCCTCGCGCCAGAACGGCACGCCCATGATGGGGTTGACGATGCGGATGCCGCTGTTGAGGTGCTCCAGATCCTTCGCCTCGTGCGTGGCGCCGAGCATGTTGCTGTCGGTGCTGTAGGCCTTCTCCACGCTCATCTTGTAGTCGAAGCCGTTGGCGATGAGGAACTCGCTCATCTCCTTGCGCCCGCCGAGCTCGTCGATGAAGGTCTGGTCGAGCCAGGGCTTGTAGATCTTCAGGCTCGGGTTGGTGAGCAGGCCGTAGCGGTAGAAGCGCTCGATGTCGTTGCCCTTGAAGGTGGAGCCGTCACCCCAGATGTTGACGTCGTCCTCCTTCATGGCGGCCACGAGCATGGTGCCGGTCACGGCGCGCCCCAGCGGCGTGGTGTTGAAGTAGGTGATGCCCGCGGTGCTGATGTGAAAGGCCCCGCACTGCAACGCGGCAATGCCTTCGTGCGCGAGCTGCTGGCGGCAGTCGATCAGGCGCGCCTTTTCGGCGCCATAGGCCATGGCCTTGCGCGGGATGGCGTCGTAGTCGCTCTCGTCGGGCTGGCCGAGGTTGGCGGTGTAGGCATAGGGCACGGCGCCCTTTTTCTTCATCCACAGCAGGGCGGCGCTGGTGTCCAGGCCGCCGGAGAAGGCGATGCCGACCTTCTGTTGCGTGGGCAGGTGTTGCAGGATGGTGGCCATGGTTGTGTGTCCTGTGTCAGCGGGTCAGCCGAAGTGGCAGATGTAGTGGTAGGCCTCGCTCACGCGGATCTGGAAGCTGCTGTTGCCGGGCACGTGGAACTTGTCACCGGGGCCGCTTTTCTGCCAGGTGCTGCTGCCAGCCAACAGGTATTCGCAGCCACCGGCCACGCATTCCATGATCTCGGGCGCGCCGGTGTTGAAGGTCAGCGTGGCGGGCAGAACGACGCCCACCGACTTCTTCGTGCCGTCGGCCAGCGTGAGGCTGTGGCTCACGCACTTGCCGTCGAAATAGACGTTGGCCTGGGTGGCGACGGTCACGCCGCTGATCTGGGTGGTGCTCATGGGATGGTGGGGCTGCGGAGGGACAAACCGCGGATTTTAGGCCGCTGGCCGCGCGCGGCGGTCCCGGTGCCGGTAGGACCGGGCGGCCGCCTTCAGCGTCGGGTGGCCCAGTCCGCCGCGTCGAAGCCCACCGTGATGGCGCCGTCGTTCCACACCACCACCGGGCGCTTGATCAGGCTGGGCTGGCTGATCATCAGGGCGCGGGCGCTGGCGGCGTCGGTCACGGCGGCGCGCGTGGCGTCGTCCAGCGCACGCCATGTGGTGCCCTTGCGGTTCAGCACGGCCTCCCAGCCCGCGGCAGCGATCCAGGCGTCCAGTCCGGTCTCGGGCACACCGAGTTTCTTGAAGTCGTGGAAGCGGTGTTCGCGTCCGTTGGCGTCGAGCCAGGCGCGCGCCTTTTTCACCGTGTCGCAGTTCGGGATGCCATGCAGCGTGATCATGGCCGGCATTGTCCGCGAGCCCCGACGGGCAAGTGGCGGGTGGGACAATTCGCGCCATGCTGCACATCCCCGTTCCCGACCATCCCACGACGCTGGCCGATTGGCTGGCGCATGCCGAACGCCTGCACCCGGTCGTCATCGACATGGGGCTCGAACGCGTGCAGGTGGTGGCGCGGCGCATGGGCCTGCAACTCGATTGCCCGGTGATCACAGTGGCGGGCACCAACGGCAAGGGCAGCACCTGCGCCTTGCTCGAGTCGATTTACACCCAGTCGGGCTACCGCACGGGTGTGTACACCTCGCCGCACCTGGTGTATTTCGAGGAGCGCTGCCGCATCGAGGGCCAGCCCGTGGCGGCCGACGAGCTGGTGCCGGCCCTGGCCGAGGTCGAGGTGGCGCGCCGGGGGCAGGGCGGCGAGGCCGAGATCAGCCTGACCTATTTCGAGTTCACCACGCTGGCCATCCTGCGCTGCATTGCGCGCGCCGGTGTCGATGTGGCCATCCTGGAGATCGGCCTGGGCGGGCGGCTGGACGCGGTGAACATCATCGATGCGGATTGCGCGGTGATCACCAGCATCGACCTCGACCACACCGCCATCCTCGGCCCTGATCGCGAGAGCATCGGGCGCGAGAAGGCCGGCATCATGCGCACTGGCCGCCCGGTGGTGGTGAGCGACCCGGCGCCGCCGCAAAGCGTGATCGACCACGCGCGCGAAATCGACGCCGACCTGTGGCGCGTGGGCGCCGATTTCCACTTCGCGGGTGACAAGCAGCAGTGGGGCTGGGCCACCCACCCTACGCGCGGCGCGCGCCGCTACAGCGGCCTGCCATACCCGGCACTGCGCGGTGCCAACCAGCTCGTCAACGCCGCGGGCGTGCTGGCGGCGCTCGAGGCCTTGCGCGGGCGACTGCCCGTCACTGCGCAGGCGGTGCGCACGGGCCTGGTGCTGGTCGAGCTGCCCGGGCGCTTCCAGATCTTGCCCGGCACGCCCACCCTGGTGCTGGACGTGGCGCACAACCCGCATTCGGTGGCCGCGCTGACCGAGAACCTGGATGCCATGGGCTTCTACCCCTGCACGCACGCCGTTTTCGGCGCCATGGCCGACAAGGATCTGGACGCCATGCTGTCGCGCGTGGCCCCGCTGGTGGACCGCTGGTACCTGTGCGACCTGCCGATCGCCCGGGCCATCAAGGCGGTCGATCTGGTGCCGCACATCCAGGCGCTGCCGGCGGGCGAGAAGGCACTTGCGGGCACCTTTGCCAGCCCCTCGCTGGCGCTGTCCGCGGCCCTCGGTGCTGCGGGGCCGGCTGATAGAATTGTGGTCTTTGGCTCGTTCTACACCGTCGGTGGTGTGCTGCAGGACGGCCTGCCGAAGCGGGCGGCCAAACACCTGGGCACTTGAAGGTCCGGAGCCGTCGATCCACCGCCCCGTCCGAGGCCCAGCGACCCCATGACCAGCCCCCGCTCCGGCTCCCAGGGCAGCCCGTCGTCTCCCCCGCCCACCATCGAGGCCGTGCGCCGCCGTGCCCGCCACCGCCTCATCGGCGCCAGCGTGCTGGTGGCAGCGGGTGTGGTCGGCTTCCCGTTGTTCTTCGACAGCCAGCCGCGCCCGATTGCGGTCGACATCCCGATCGAGATCCCGGCACGCAACAGCCCCCCGCCGGTGGCCGTCAGGCCTGCCCCTGCGCCCGAGCCCGCGTCTGCGCCTGCGCCTGCGCCTGCGCCTGCCCCCGCTGCGGCAGCCGCTCCCGGCCCGGCTCCAGCACCCGCACCCGCACCAGCTCCCGCACCTGTGCCAGCGCCAGCGCCCGCAACATCCCAGCGCGACAGTGCCGAGGCGGCGCGGGCCCAGGCCATCCTGCAGGGCAAGACACCCGTTGCCACGCCCAGCGCGGTGTCCGAACGCGTGGTCGTTCAGGTCGGTGCCTTTGCCGACGAGGCGCGCGCGCGCGAAACCCGCCAGAAACTCGAGCGCGCCGGGCTCAAGACTTACGTGCACGTGGCGCAGACGGCAGAAGGGCGGCGCGTGCGCGTGCGCGTGGGGCCGTTCGACAACCGTGCCGACGCGGAAAAGGCGGCTGCGCGCGTGAAGGCCCTGGGCCTGCCCGCGGCCATCCTCACGCTGTGATCGGGAGCGACCCATGCTGTTGACCGACTGGGTGCTGCTTGCGCTGCTGGTGCTGTCGGTGCTATTGGGTCTGTGGCGGGGCCTGATGTTCGAGGTGCTCTCGGTGGCCGGCTGGGTAGCCGCGTTTTTCCTGGCCCAGGCCTGGGCCGACGACATCGTGCCCTGGTTGCCCATCGAGCGCGTCACGCCACCGCTGCAACTGGCCATCGGCTTTGCGCTGGTGTTCATCGCCATCGCCTTCCTGGGCGGGCTCATCGCCTGGCTGGTGCAGAAGCTGGTCGCCTCGGTCGGTCTGCGGCCGGTCGACCGCGTGCTCGGTGGTGCTTTTGGCCTGCTGCGTGGCGCGATCATCCTGCTGGCCATCGCACTCGTGGTCACCATCACCCAGATGCAGAACGACAACTGGTGGCGCGCATCGCCCACCGCCAGCGTGCTCAGCAGCACCCTGCACACCGTCAAGCCGCTGCTGCCCGACCCACTGGCGCGCCACATCCCCTGAAACGAAGGAACCCACCATGTGCGGAATCGTCGGCGTCGTCAGCCAGACGCCTGTCAACCAGCTGATCTACGACGCCTTGCTGCTGCTGCAGCACCGCGGCCAGGACGCCGCGGGCATCGTCACGCAGCAAGGGCGCAAGTTCTTCATGCACAAGGCCAAGGGCATGGTGCGCGACGTCTTTCGCACCCGCAACATGCGCGCGTTGCCGGGCAACTGCGGCCTGGGCCAGGCGCGCTACCCCACGGCAGGCAACGCCTACAGCGAAGAAGAGGCGCAGCCCTTCTACGTGAACGCGCCCTTCGGTCTGGTGTTGGTGCACAACGGCAACCTCACCAACGCGCACGCGCTCAAGCAGGAACTCTTCCAGACCGACCATCGCCACATCAACACCGAGAGCGACTCCGAGGTTCTGCTCAACGTGCTGGCGCACGAACTTGAGAAAGCCACCCGCGGCGAGCCGCTCAAGCCGAGCGATGTGTTCGCGGCGGTGCGCGGCGTGCACGCGCGCGTGCGGGGTTCCTACGCGGTGGTCGCGCTGATCGCGGGCCATGGTCTGCTGGCCTTCCGCGACCCCTACGGCATCCGCCCGCTGTGCCTGGGCAGGAACGAGGACAGCGTGATGGTGGCCAGCGAGTCCGTCACGCTCGAAGGCACGGGCTTCCACTTCGAGCGCGACGTGGCGCCCGGCGAGGCGGTCTACGTCAACCTCGAGGGCGACTTGCACTTCGAGCAATGCGCAACGCAGTCCGTGCTCAAGCCCTGCATCTTCGAGTACGTCTACCTTGCGCGGCCCGACTCCACGCTCAACGGCATCTCGGTCTACCAGGCCAGGCTTAACCTGGGCGCCACGCTGGCCAAGCGCGTGATCTCCACCGTACCGCCGAACGAGATCGACGTCGTGATTCCGATTCCCGAGTCCTCGCGCCCGAGCGCGATGGAACTGGCGCGCCTGCTCGGTCTGCCTTATCGCGAAGGCTTCGTGAAGAACCGCTACGTGGGCCGTACCTTCATCATGCCCGGGCAGGCGGTGCGCAAGAAGTCGGTGCGCCAGAAACTCAATGTCATCGCCAGCGAGTTCAAGGGCCGCAATGTTCTGCTGGTTGACGACTCCATCGTGCGCGGCACCACCAGCCGCGAGATCGTGCAGATGGCGCGCGACGCCGGCGCACGCAAGGTCTATCTGGCCAGTGCCGCACCGCCGGTGCGCTACCCCAACGTCTACGGCATCGACATGCCGACCACGAGCGAACTGGTGGCCCATGACCGCAGTGTGGACGAGGTGCGCCAGATCATCGGCTGTGACGCATTGATCTACCAGGACGTGGACGGCATGAGGCAGGCCATCGGCTCGCTCAATCCCAAACTCGACGGATTCGACGCCTCCTGTTTCGACGGCGTCTATGTCACTGGCGACATCACGCCGCAGGACATCGAGCGATTGAACGCCGGGCGCCCGCAAGGCGATGAGAACGACAGCGACACGTCGCGTCTGGCGCTGCCCAACGCGCAGGAGGCGTGAGCCGTGGATGAGTCGCTGAAGAAGACCTTGCACCGCGACACGCTGGCTGTGCGCGAAGCGGTGGAGCGCTCGCCCTTTGGCGAGAACTCCGAAGCCCTGTACCTCACCAGCGGCTACGTGCAGCGCTCGGCCGAATCGGCCGCGCAGCGCTTCGCGGGCGACGAGGAAGGCTTCACCTACGGCCGCTACGGCAACCCCACCACCGCGAGCTTCGAGCAGCGGCTGGCCGCGCTGGAGGGTGCCGAGGCCTGCATGGCCACCGCCTCGGGCATGTCAGCCATCCTGCTGATGTGCCTGGGCCTGCTGAAGGCGGGTGACCACGTGGTGTGTTCGCAGTCCATGTTCGGCTCGACCATCAAGCTCATCGGCAGCGACCTGGCGAAGTTCGGTGTCGAATCGAGCTTCGTCCCGCAGACCGATGTATCGGCCTGGAAAGCAGCGATCAAGCCGAACACGCGGCTGTTGTTCGCCGAGACGCCGACCAACCCGCTCACCGAGGTCTGCGACATCGCTGCGCTGGCCGACATTGCGCACAACGCGGGCGCGCAGCTATGCGTGGACAACTGCTTCGCCACGCCCGCGCTGCAACGGCCAATGGCACTCGGCGCCGACATCGTCATGCACTCGGGCACCAAGTACCTTGACGGTCAGGGCCGCGTGATGGCGGGTGCGCTGTGCGCCTCGCAGCAACTGGTCACCGAGAAGTTCCTGCCGGTCCTCAAGAGCGCGGGCATGACGCTCGCGCCGTTCAACGCCTGGGTCATGCTCAAGGGCCTGGAGACGCTGGACATCCGCATGCGCGCACAAAGCGCCAACGCGCTCGCGCTCGGTCAGTGGCTGGAAGCTCACCCCGCGGTGGCGCGCGTGTATTGCCCGGGCCTGGCCAGCCACCCGCAGCACGCGCTGGCGATGCAGCAGCAATCGGGTGTGGGCGGCGCGGTGCTGTCCTTCGATGTCAAGGCGTCAAGCCCCGAGCAGGCGCGCGCCCGCGCCTTCCACGTGCTGGATGCGCTGCGCGTGCTCTCGCTCTCCACCAACCTCGGCGACACCAAGACCCTGTGCGCTCACCCCGCCAGCACCTCGCACGGCCGCCTCACCGAGGCACAGCGCCAGGCGGCCGGTATCGGCCAGGGGCTCATCCGCGTGGCCGTTGGCCTCGAACACATCACCGACATCCAGGCCGATCTGGCCCGGGGTCTCGAGACGCTTCCATGAAAGTCCGCACCCGTTTCGCACCGTCGCCGACCGGCTTCATCCACCTGGGGAACATCCGCTCCGCCCTGTATCCCTGGGCTTTCGCGCGCTCGCAGCAGGGCGACTTCATCCTGCGCATCGAGGACACCGACCTCGAACGCTCCTCGCAGGCCGCGGTCGATGTGATCCTTGAGGGCATGGCCTGGCTCGGCCTCCATCACGACGAAGGCCCTTACTACCAGATGCAGCGCATGGACCGCTACAAGGCGGTGCTGGCGCAGATGCAGGCGCAGGGGTTGGTCTACCCCTGCTACATGAGCGTCGAAGCACTCGATGCGCTGCGCGAACGCCAGATGGCTAACAAGGAAAAGCCGCGCTACGACGGCACCTGGCGCCCCGAGCCGGGCAAGGTGCTGCCGCCGGTGCCCGAAGGCGTCAAACCCGTGCTGCGCTTCAAGAACCCGCAGCGTGGTGTGGTGGCCTGGGATGACAAGGTGAAAGGCCGCATCGAGATCCGCAACGACGAACTTGATGACCTCGTGATCGCACGGCCCGACGGCACGCCCACCTACAACTTCTGTGTGGTCGTGGACGACATCGACATGGCCATCACGCACGTGATCCGTGGCGACGACCACGTGAACAACACGCCGCGCCAGATCAACATCTTCCGCGCCCTGGGCAAGGAGCCGCCGGTGTATGCGCATTTGCCCACCGTGCTCAACGAGCAAGGCGAGAAGATGAGCAAGCGCAACGGCGCCAAGCCTGTCACGCAATACCGCGACGAAGGCTACCTGCCCGATGCCATGGTGAACTACCTTGCGCGGCTGGGCTGGAGCCACGGTGATGACGAGATCTTCAGCCGAGCCCAGTTCCTCGAATGGTTCGACCTCGACCATCTGGGCCGCAGCGCCGCGCAGTTCGACGAAGCCAAGCTGCGCTGGGTGAACGCACAGCACCTCAAGGCGATGGCCGACGAGGCGCTGGCGCCGCTGGTGGCCGAGCAACTCACGAAGCAGGGCATCACCGCCGACGATCGCCTGCCGCGCATCTGCGCCCTGTTCAAGGACCGCTGCGACACCACGGTGGCGCTGGCGAACTGGGCTGCCGCGTTCTACGCCGACGTGACACCCGACGCCGCCGAGCACGCGCAGCACGTGACGGATGCGGTCAAGCCTGCGCTGGCCGCGCTGGCCGCCGCGCTGGCCGATGTGGCCTGGGACAAGGCCTCCATCGCCGTCTCGCTCAAGCAGGTCCTCGCAGCCCACGGCCTGAAGATGCCGCAACTGGCCATGCCGGTGCGGGTGCTGGTCATGG
>VFQM010001327.1_pt1 | contig 22037 bp, 20 predicted proteins | sample 3512391 | NCBI WGS metagenome assembly VFQM01 (sample SAMN10412369, study PRJNA504923) | tailings metagenome | isolation source: Replicate 1 from Balatoc abandoned mine | place: Philippines | reverse complement strand
GATCGACCGGGTCTGCTTGGTGAGCGCCTTCATGGCATGTGTCCTTGGTTCGAAATTTTTCCTGACCGCCCAGCCCCGATCGGGCCTGACTGACAAGAATCACCTCCCGATCAGCTGCCGGGCGGAGAAGTGGGGCGCAAATGTCCTCAGGGCCCCACGAAGTCAAGCAAAAGCGCCGTTTTTGGATAGGGTAAAATAATACCGTTAGCCTGAAACGCTCCCCGCCAGCCATGCGAAGGTGGCTGGATGGACCGCATCGGCGTGCCAGCCGATGATCGCCGGCGTATCATAGGGGTGAACCTCGCCGAGGCGTTCGACGACGTCATCGAGCCGTTCGGCTGTGGTCTTGAACAGCACCCCCACTTCGCTGCCCGTGGCGCGGGCGCCGTCCCACACGAAGCGGCTTTCGACGGGCCCGAGGATATTGGCGCAGGCGATCAGCGCGTCATCGAGCAGCGCATCGGCGGCGGCGCGGGCGCTATCCGTGTCGGGGAACGGGCACCAGACGAGCGCGGCGGACATTACGCCGCCCGGCGGGCAAGCCCGTCGCTATGCATCGCCCGCACGGTCGCCGCGACTGTGAGAGCGCCGACCAGCTGGTGCGCCGCAGCGATCCACAGCGACACGCCGCTCATCACCGTGGCGATGCCGAGCAGCACCATCGTCCCGAAGGCGGAGTGGACCGCGACGCTGGCGAAGCGGTCGGTCTTGCGCACCCGCCGCGCCAGCCACACCAGCGCCGCGACGGCAACCCATGCCCACCAGCGGTGCATGAAGTGGATGAGGAAGGGATCGTTGGTGAGCGTCCAGACCACCCCGCCCGACCAGTCGCTTTCCGGAACCAGCCGGCCGTTCATCAGTGGCCAGTCATCCGCGGCGTGGCCGGCGTTCAGCCCCGCCACCCACGCGCCCAGCAGCAGCTGCACGAACAGAACAGCGCCCACCACGCCTGCGCCAGGGGTCAGCGGCGCGGGGCGTGCGGCCGAATCGCGGGCGAGCAGGCGCAGATCGCGCGCCGTCCACACCAGCCCGGCCAGCAGAAACAGCGCCGTCAGCAGATGCGCAGCGAGGCGGTAGTGGCTGACATCGGTCAGGCTCGTCTCTCCCACGCCCGAGGACACCATATACCACCCCAGCGCACCCTGCCCGCAGATCAGCGCGAACATCGCACCCAGCCGCCAGCCGTAGCCCGCCGGAATCGCCCGCCGCACCGCGAACACGATCAAAGGGAGCAGGAAGGCAAGGCCGATCACCCGGCCAAGGATGCGGTGGAACCACTCCCAGAAGAAGATGAACTTGAAGGCGGCAAGGTTCATCCCGGCCGGGCCGCTTTCCATGCGGTATTCGGCGGTCTGCCGGTACTTGGCGAATTCCGCGGCCCACGCGCTTTCGGTGAGCGGCGGGAGGATGCCGCTGACCACGTTCCATTCCGTGATCGAAAGCCCGCTTTCGGTCAGCCGGGTGATCCCACCCACGACGACGATGGTCACCACCAGCAGGGCGACGATTTCAAGCCAGCGGGCAACAGCCAGCGGGCGGGCGCGTGTATCGGGGACGGTCCCGAACAAGGTGGACACGGAAGCGGAAGTGGCCATGATGATGCGCTCTTTGTCCCCCTGCCGCCGCGGGCGCAAGCCTGTTCGCCGCAAAGCGCCGTGCGATAAGCGCAAGTCGGGCTTGCAGGATGTAACAACATTACATATGAGCGGTCACAGCATGACCCCCGATGCCCTTCCTCCCGCGAGTCGCACCTCGCTCAGGCGCCGACTCGACCAGCTCGGGATCGGGCTTGCGGGGCTGTGTGCGCTGCACTGCCTGCTGACACTCGGGCTGGTCTCGGCGCTGGGGCTGGGCGGTCATTTCCTGATGGACGAGAATATCCACCGCATCGGCCTGATGCTCGCGCTGGGCGTAGCGGCATTGGCGATCGGCTGGGGGATGCTGCGCCACGGACGGATGCTGCCCTTTGTCGTCGCGCTTGCTGGGATCGCGCTCATGGGAATCGCGCTGCTGGTGCCGCATGGAACCAACGAGTTCCTGCTGACGCTGGTGGGCGTCGCGATCGTCTCGGCGGCGCACTGGCTGAACCTGCGCGCGGCACGCTGATCAAAAGCTGCGGTTGCGCATGAGGCGCGAGGGACTATGTCACCGCGCATGAGCAAGAGCATCACCCTCAACGGCGCGCCTCACCGGACGGCGGCCGATACCATCGCTGATCTGGTCCGCGAACTGGAGCTTGCGCCCGAAAAGGTCGCGGTTGAACGCAACGGCGAAATCGTCCCGCGCTCGACGCTGAGTGAGGCGGCGCTGGCCGAGGGCGATGTGCTGGAAATCGTGCATTTCGTCGGCGGTGGCGATCATGATGCCGCGGATACCTGGACCGTCGCGGGCCGCACCTTCACCTCGCGCCTGATTGTGGGCACCGGCAAATACAAGAGCTTCGAACAGAACGCCGCCGCGGTGGAAGCCTCGGGCGCGGAGATTGTCACGGTCGCGGTGCGGCGGGTGAATGTCAGCGATCCCAAGGCGCCGATGCTGACCGACTTCATCGACCCGAAAAAGATCACCTACCTCCCCAATACCGCGGGCTGCTTCACCGGCGATGAAGCCGTGCGCACGCTGCGGCTGGCGCGCGAGGCGGGGGGCTGGGATCTGGTGAAGCTCGAAGTGCTGGGCGAGGCGCGCACGCTCTACCCCGACATGCGCGAGACCCTGAAGGCGACCGAGGTTCTGGCGAAGGAGGGCTTCCTTCCGATGGTCTACTGCGCCGACGATCCGATTGCCGCCAAGCAACTGGAAGATGCGGGCGCGGTGGCGATCATGCCGCTGGGCGCGCCGATCGGCTCAGGGCTGGGCATCCAGAACCGCGTGACGATCCGCCTGATCGTCGAGGGCGCGAAGGTGCCGGTGCTGGTCGATGCAGGCGTCGGCACGGCGTCCGACGCGGCGGTTGGCATGGAGCTGGGCTGTGATGGCATTCTGATGAACACCGCCATCGCCGAGGCGAAAGACCCGATCCGCATGGCCCGCGCGATGAAACTCGCGGTCGAGGCCGGGCGCGAAGCCTATCTTGCGGGCCGCATGGCGCGGCGGATGTATGCCGATCCGAGCTCGCCGCTTGCTGGTCTGATCTAACCCACGGAGCATGTGGCCGTGAAACGGCTGCGCAGCAGCCGCAAGGCCGAACGGCCGCCCGCAGCGACGCGCCCGCAGGGCGTGTGAGCGAGGATTTCGCATCGCGGATGCGATGCGGAAAACAAGGACGTTCCTTCTACCTAACGCTTAATTAACCATCTTCAGCGACGTTCTCCCTGTCCGAAGGAGACGCACGCCATGATGATGCCGATTGCCGAGATGCGGGAATTCGCCGGGTTCGCCCCTGCCGAGCAGCGTTACATCAAGCGCAGCCTCGACATCGGCCTTGCCCGCACCGATGCCTTCCGGCGCTGGGGCCGCTCCGAGGCGGAGAATACTGCGATCCGCCGGCAATATGTCGCCTATCAGGACCTCAAGGCCCTGCGCGGCCTGATCCCGCAGGATGACACGCCCTTCGAAGTCGAGCGATTCCTCGGCAAGCTGGTGCGCCTTGCCGCTTTCGATCTGGAGCAGGAGCGGCTGGCGAGCTTTTCGGCCTTCCGGTTCCTCTATGAACGTCTGCTCGGCGCGGCTGCGCGGCCTTACCTTCCCGCCGCCTTCTGTGCCGCGAGCGCGCTGCCGGTCATCCGCCCGGAGCGTCGCAAGCTGCTGCTGCAAAGCCTGAGCGAAGCCGCCGCCACCGCGCCCGGCTGGTCGGAGCGCGAGCCGGTGTTCCTGCCCGAATATGTGGACGACTTCGAAGCGGCGTAACTGCTAAGGGAGCCGCATGGACTCCCCCTATCACCCTCCGGTCAAACGCTCGCTGACCATCGCGGGCCACCAGACCTCGATCAGCCTCGAACCGCTGTTCTGGGAGATGCTCAAAGCCGCCGCCTTGCGTGAGGGGCTGGCGGTTGCCGCGCTGGTTGCCCGCATCGATGCCGAACGGATCAAATCGCCGACCCCGCCGGGCCTCGCCAGCGCGATCCGGGTGTGGCTGGTGGTGAACGATGCACGCCCGAATGTTTCACGTGAAACATTGGAATGACCCCTGACAGGAGGGGGTCAAACGGGGGTCTGGAGAGTGTCTGGGCCGGGTCAAGCGCCGGTCTGGCAGGGGGCAAGGCCCGCCTGACCGCACGCTTTAATCGTCCACCCGCTCGATATCCGCGCCCACCAATTGCAGTTTTTCCTCCAGCCGCTCATAGCCGCGGTCGAGGTGGTAGAGGCGGCGCACGGTGGTCTCGCCCTCGGCCGCGAGGCCGGCGATCACAAGGCTCATCGAGGCGCGCAGATCGGTCGCCATCACTTCCGCGCCGGTCAGGCGGCTTACGCCCTTGACCACGGCGGTGCGGCCTTCGGTGGTGATGTCCGCGCCCATGCGGGTCAGTTCGGGCACGTGCATGAAGCGGTTTTCGAAGATCGTTTCCTTCAGCACGCTCGCGCCTTCGGCCTTGCACAGCAGCGCCATCAACTGCGCCTGCATGTCGGTGGCAAGGCCCGGATAGGGCGCTGTGGTGAGATTGGTCGATTTGAGCGGCCCGCTCGCGCCGACGGTGACGCTCTTGGCATCCCATGACACATCGCAGCCGATCGCTTGCAGGGCGTGGATGGTCGCCATCATTTCGTCAGCGCGCGCGCCTTCCAGACGCACTTCGCCCCCGGTGATCGCAGCCGCGCAGGCGTAGGAGCCCGCCTCGATCCGGTCAGGCATGACGCGGTAGGTCGCCCCGTGCAGGCGCTTGACGCCGTGGATGGTGAGGTTGGAGGTGCCGATCCCTTCGATCTCCGCCCCCATCGCCACGAGCATGTTGCACAGATCGACGATCTCCGGCTCGCGCGCGGCGTTGAACAGCCGGCTGGTGCCGTTCGCCAGCACCGCCGCCATCAGCGCGTTCTCGGTCGCGCCGACAGAAACCACCGGGAAATCGAAATCCCCGCCCGGCATCCCGCCATCGGGCTGCACTGCGCGGACATAACCTGCCGCCAGTTCGATCTTGGCCCCGAAGGCTTCCAGCGCCTTGAGGTGCAGGTCGATCGGACGGTTGCCGATCGCACAGCCGCCGGGCATCGAAACCGTCGCCTCACCGCTGCGCGCCAGCATCGGCCCGAGCACGAGGATGCTCGCGCGCATCTTGCGGACGAGGTCATAGGGCGCGACGGTGGAGGTGATGCGGGTCGCCTCCATGCTCATCACCCGGCCGAAATCCTCGGGCCGCGTGCCCTGGATCACGGTGGTGACGCCGAACTGGTTCATCAGGTGCTGGAACCCGTCGATATCCGCGAGCCGCGGCAGGTTGCGCAGCGTCAGCGGCTCCTCGGTCAGCAGCGCGCAGGGAATGAGCGTCAAGGCCGCATTCTTCGCGCCGGAAATCGGAATAGTCCCCTGAAGGCGGTTGCCGCCCTTGATGATCAGCTTGTCCATGCACCTGCCTTAGCGAAAAGTGACTTTCGCGCAACTCGTGCGCCGCGGCTTGGTGCATAATCGATTGCACGATTGACCTCGCCCGCTCGGCGCGGCACGGCGAATAAAAAACGCGAGCGGTCGACCGTCTGATCCGATCAAGCAAAGGCGTGCAATGTCTCTCAAGCCGATCCGTAAAGCCGTGTTCCCGGTCGCAGGGCTGGGAACCCGCTTCCTGCCTGCCACCAAGGTGGTGCCCAAGGAACTGCTGCCGGTGGTGGACCGGCCCCTGATCCAGTACGCGGTGGACGAAGCGCGCGAGGCGGGGATCGAGCAGATGATCTTCGTCACGGGCCGCGGCAAGACCGGGATCGTCGAACATTTCGACATCGCCTTCGAACTCGAACAGACCATGTCCGAGCGAGGCAAGAGCCTCGCCGTGCTCGAACCCACCCGCGCCACGCCCGGCGATGTGATCGCGGTGCGCCAGCAGGTGCCGCTGGGCCTCGGCCACGCGATCTGGTGCGCCCGCGCGATCGTGGGGGACGAGCCTTTCGCGATCTTCCTGCCCGATGAACTGATGGTCGCACGCGAAGGCGGCACCGGCTGCATGAAGCAGATGGTGGAGGCCTATGAACAGGTCGGCGGCAACCTCATTTCGGTGCTGGAAGTGCCGATGGAGCAGGTGTCCAGCTATGGCGTGATCGATCCGGGCGAGACCCGCGGCGCGCTGACCGAGGTCAGGGGGCTGGTCGAAAAGCCGCCGGTGGCGGATGCCCCCTCCAACAAGATCGTATCGGGCCGCTACATCCTCCAGCCCGAAGTGATGCGGGTGCTGGAACATCAGGGCAAGGGCGCAGGCGGCGAGATCCAGCTGACGGATGCGATGGCCAGCATGATCGGCCAGCAGCCGTTCCACGCGGTGACCTTCGATGGCAGTCGCTATGATTGCGGCAGCAAGGTCGGCTTTGTCCAAGCGACGCTGGCGATTGCGCTGTCACGGCCCGACATGGGCGCAGAAGTGCGCGCGATTGCGCTCGATCTGCTGAAGTAACGCGGCGGGGGCTGCGCATCGCCGCCCCCGCATCGCTTCCTATTCCGCCGCTTCCCCGGTCGGCGCCGCGCCCGCGTCGTTGTCGCGTGGTTTGGCGAGCTTGGCAGGCTTGGCCGGGGCCGGCGGTGCTTTGGGTGCCGGTTGTTCGGCTTGTGCCTCGGCCGCGCCCTTGACGAGGCCCGAGAGCGAAGAGCCGTCCAGCCCCAGTTCCTTCATCAGCCCGTCCAGCACCGGCGCCTGCGCCCGGTAGGCGAGGGCTGCGGCCACCGCATCGCTGGCGAGGTTGCCCGACCCCGCGCCGCCGCCAGTGCCGCCCGATCCGTCATTGGCCGCCCGACCGCCATTCGTGAGGCCATCGACCTGCACGATCTTGATCGAATCGATCGCTTCCATCGGCTTGGCGCTTTCGCGGATGACGTCGGGCAGGACCTTGAGCAGCGCCAGCTTGGTCTGGAGGCTGATCTGGTCGCTCGACAGGATGTTCGCCGCCTCGTTGATGGCGCGCTGACCGGCGGCCTCGACTTCGAAGCGCACCGCCGCAGCCTCGGCGCGGAGCTTTTCCGCTTCGGCCTGGCCCTGCGCTTCAAGCCGCAGCGCCTCGGCGCGGTTGGTGGCGGCGTCCTTTTCCGCCTCGGCCTGCACCTTGACCCCGATCGCGTCGCGTTCGGCCTGCTTGGCGGCTTCGATCAGTTCGATGGTTTTCTGACGCTCGGCGATTTCGCGTTCGCGGGCGGTGGCGACGCGTTCCTCGGCCTCGACCGCCTTGGCGCGGGCATCATCGGCCTCGGCCTTGGCCTGGCTTTCCTCGCGGCTCTTGTTCTGGACCGCGATCTGCTGTTCCTGCCTGGCGATTTCGAGCGCACGCTGCTGGACGATGCGGGCTTCCTCGACCAGACGATCCGCTTCGATCTGCTGGGCATCGACCTGCTTCTTGGCCTCGATCCGGGCGATCTCGGCCTCACGGTTGCGTTCGGCCTGTTCGCGGGCGATTTCCGCCGCCTGGGCTGCGCGCCGGGTTTCGACCTCGCGCTCCTGCTCAAGGCGGGCATATTCCTGATCGCGGCTGATTTCGAAGCTGCGCTTGCTGGCTTCGAGGTTCTTGGTCTCGATCTGGACGCGGGTGTCCTGTTCGATATCGTTGCGCAGCTTCTTGCGCGCTTCGATCTGCTCGGTCAGCTTGGTCAGACCTTCCGCGTCGAAGGCGTTGTTGGCGTTGAAGTGTTCGATGCTGGTCTGGTCGAGCCCGGTGAGCGACACCGACTCCAGCTCCAGCCCGTTCATCGCGAGGTCGTTGGAGGAGACCTGCTGCACCTTCTGCACGAAATCGGCGCGCTGTTCGTGCAGCTCGTTCATCGTCATGCCCGCCGCGACCGAACGCAGCGCATCGACGAACTTGCCTTCGACAAGGTCCTTCAGAAGATCGGGCTGCATGGTGCGCTGGCCGAGCGTCTGCGCCGCCATTGCAATCGCCGCGGCATCGGGGCGGACGCGGACGTAGAATTCCGCCTTCACGTCGATCCGCAGCCGGTCCAGCGTGATCAGCGCCTCGGTATCGCGCCGCACCACGCTGAGGACGAGGGTGTTCATGTTCACCGGCATCGCTTCGTGGAACACCGGGAAGACCAGCGCGCCGCCGTTCATCACCACCTTCTCGCCCCCGAAACCGGTGCGCACGAAGGCGGTTTCCTTGGTGGCGCGGCGATAAAGCCGGATCAGAAAGACGAAGAACACCACGAAGAACAGCACGGCGCTTACGCCCACCACGCCGTAAGTGATCAGCCCCCCGGTGGAGGTGGCAAGATCGCCGGTCGTCGCGACATCCCCGGTGGTCGTGGTGGTCAAAGACATCTGCGTTCCCCTTTAGCTGTCCAGCCCGAGCAGTGGGCTTTCATATTGCACGCCGTAGAAGGTCTGCCCTTCGCGGCGCACCAGCAGGACGGTATCGCCTGCGTTCAATTGCTGTGCAGCGTCATGGGGTTCGACCATGACGAAATGCGCCTGCCCGTGCACATCGATCACCTTGGCGCGAGCGGGCGAGCCGGCGCGGGCGGTGCCGATCTGGATTTCGGCATCGCGCCGGATCAGATCATCGAGGTCGATGGCGGTCGTCTCGTCCTTGGGCATGATCGCGCCCAGCGGCCGCATCGCCAGGCTGTTGAGCGGCAGCGCCGCCGTGCCCGCCGCCAGCACCGCCCATCCCGCCGAGAGCGGCGCACCGAAAATCCCTGCGATCCACGCCTGCCCGATCAGGCCAACCGAGCCGAAAGTCAGCAGCAGGCTCGCCAGCCAGATCAGCAGCGGCACCCGCCCGAGGCCGAGCAGCGCGGTCAGCGCCTCGCCGAAGCCGCCCGCATCAAGCCCGCCATCCGCATCGAAACCGTCCGTGCCCTCGATCACATCGCCGAGGCCCGTCACCTGGACGAGCGCGATCACCCCCAGCAAGGCCAGCGCGAGGACAAAGGGCAGGTTGGTGGCGGCAAGCAGGCTCATGCCCGGCTGACCCCGGATGCAAGGCGAACGGAAAATCCCATACCCCGAAAGCTAGGACAAACGGGGACAAATCCCTAGCAGAATCGGACGCGGGATGTCCGATTTTGCCCCGTTTTTCAGGCGGGCGTCACCTTGAGCGGCAAGGTTTTCAGCCCGCCCACAAAGGTGCTGCTGGCCCGCGCTGCGGCGCCCGCCGGTTCGACGGCGGCGACCCGGTCGAGGATCGCTTCGAACAGGATTTTCATCTCCAGCCGCGCCAGATGCAGGCCAAGGCACTGGTGCGCCCCGGCCCCGAAGGCGAGGTGGCGGTTGGGGGAGCGGGCGGCATCGAACCGGCGCGGATCGGGGAACTGCGCGGGGTCGTGATTGGCGGCGACATAGTTGATCATCAGCCAGTCGCCCGCCTTGATCTGCTGCCCGCCGATCTCGCAATCCTCAGCCGCAGTGCGCATGAAGTGCTGCACCGGGCTGGTCCAGCGGATTGCCTCCTCGACAATGCCGGGAAGCAAGCTGCGGTCGGCGCGGACGCGGGCATATTGTTCGGGATCGTTCGCCAATGCCTGCATCGCGCCTGCGGTGCTGGCCGAGGTGGTATCGTGCCCGGCGGTGGCGACAATGATGTAATAGCCCGCCATGTCCCGCGGCGGGAGCGGCTCGCCGTCCACCAGCGCATTGGCGATCACGCTGGCGACATCCTCGGTGGGATGCTTGCGGCGGTCTTCGGCCAAAGCGGCGAAGTAATCCTCGAAGGTCTTCACCGCACCGGCAACGATCTGGACCACCTGTTCCGGTGTCATCTGGTCCATGCCGCTGCCCGACAGGTCCTTGTCCTGCCCGCCGAACAATTGCTGGGTGAGCATCTGCATCCGGAATTCATCCTCGGGCGGCACGCCGAGGATCTGCATCACCACCCGCAAGGGGTAGGGGCCGGAGACCAGCTTGACGAAATCCACCTCCGGGCCGGAAGCGATCATATTGTCGACCGTGCGGGCCGCCAGCGCGCGCAGTTCATCCTCCAGCTTGGCGAGGTTGCGCGGCATGAACCATTCCTGGGTCAGCTTGCGATACTTGGGGTGGATCGGCGCATCGAACACCACCAGCGAATCGACCAGCATGTTCGATCCGGTCGCCGCGCGGCTGAATTCGATCGCCTGATTGAAGCTGAACACCACCGGGCGCGGGTTGTTGAGGAAGGCGGCGTTGTCCTTCGAAATCCGCATCACATCGTCATAGCGGGTGACAAGCCAGAACGGCTCGAACAGCCCCGGCGTGTCGGGCTGCACCTTGGCCACGGGCGTGGCCCTGCGGATCGCATCGAAGGTGTCGAGCAGCCCGTCCCACTGCGCATAGGCGTGCGGATCGATCACCCGGCGGGCGATATCGCCGGGCAGCACGGCCTCCTGCGTCATGCAGCCACTTCCTTTGCCTTGGCGGCATATTCATCGCGCAATTCGCGCTTGTAGAGCTTGCCGTTGGCTTCCCGCGGCAGATCGGGGCGGAAATCGAACAGCTTGGGCATCTTGATCTTCGAAAGGCTGGCGCTCAGGAATTCGCGCAGTTCCGCCTCCAGCGCCGCGCCCCCGTCTTTCAGGGCTTCGGCCATGTTGCGCGGCTGCACCACCGCCACAACCTTTTCGCCAAGGTCGGGGCAGGGCGCGCCGATCACGGCGGCATCCATCACCTTGGGGTGGGTGACGAGCAGGTTCTCGATCTCCTGCGGATAGATGTTCACGCCGCCGCTGATGATCATGTGGCTCTTGCGGTCGGTCAGGAACAGGAAGCCGTCCTTGTCGAGATGGCCGATATCGCCCAGCGTCATCCAGCCCTTGGGATGCATCGCCTCAGCGGTCTTGTCGGGATCGTTGTGATAGGTGGGCAGATTGTCGTTTTCGAAGAAGATCAGGCCATCCTGATCGGGGCCAAGCTCCTCGCCTTCGGGCCCGCAGATGTGGACCTTGCCATGCACCGCCACCCCGACCGTGCCGGGCTTCATCAGCCAGTGTTCCGACTTGACCATGGTCATGCCGATCATCTCGGAGCCGGCGTAATATTCATTCACGATCGGCCCCCACCAGTCGATCATCTCGCGCTTGATCGGCACCGGGCAGGGCGCGGCGGCGTGGATGGCGCGCTTGTGGCTGGAGAGGTCGTATTTCGTGCGCAAGGCCGGGTCGAGGCGCAGGAACCGCACAAAGTGGGTCGGCACCCACTGGCTGTCCGTGACCTTGTAGGTCTCGATCGCCTTCAGCGCCTCTTCGGGGTCGAACTTTTCCATCACCACCACGGTCCCGCCGAGCCGGTGGACGACCGAACACCAGCCAATCGGCGCGGCATGATAGAGCGGGGCGGGGGAGAGGTAGACCATCGAGCCATCGGCAGGCATGCCCATGCCCATCGTGGCGAGGCCGAGCAGCGGGACCGGCGCGGCGGGATCGGGGTCCTCGGGCGGGGCGGGGCGGATGCCCTTGGGCCGGCCGGTGGTGCCCGATGAATAGAGCATCAGCAGCCCTGCCCTTTGATCGGGGATCGGCGTGGCCGGCTGAGCGGCCAGTGCGGCGGCGAAATCCTCGGCCCCGCCCGCATCCATCACCAGCACTTCCAGCCCCGGACATTCGGCGCGGATATCATCGAGGATTGCGCTGAAATAGCCGCTGGTGATCAGCAGCTTCGCCTGCGCATCGCGGATGATGTAGGCGGCCTCGGGCGCGGTCAGCCGCGACGAGATCGGGACCAGCATGGTCCCTGCGCGCTGGGAGCCCCAGATGAGGGTGAAATATTCGATGCGGTTTTCCAGCATCACCGCAAAGGCATCGCCCGCACCGATCCCGCGGGCGCGCAGCAGATGCGCGAAGCGGTTCGATTCGGCGTCCATCTCGCCATAGGTGATCTGCTTGCCCGATCCGGTCATGATGACTGCGGGGTGATCGGGCCGGGTCGCGGCGTGCGCGATCGGGTGCGTCGACATCGTGGTTCTCCCTTGCGCTGCCGCCTGCGCGGGCGTGACAGCGTTCTTCTCTCGAAAGAAAATCTAGCGGGCGCGGGAACGCTCGCAAGGGAAAAGAGTCTTTGAAGTGCTACCGAAAATGCGCCTTCGGTCCGCGCACAAGAAAAAAGGCGGCGGGATAACCCGCCGCCCATGTTCGGACACCCTCTCCAATGTCCGGCCCGTTTACACGGGCAATCTCGTGAAGCCTGCCTGCCGGAGCGTTGGCTGGGCGCGGATTATTCGCCGCCCTGACCGGTCAGGCGAGCATCGCGGGCGTAGGCCAGCTGTGCTTCGCTCTCCACCATATACGGAATCGGATTGACTGCAAGGCCCTCAACGCGAACTTCGTAATGAAGGTGCGGGCCGGTCGAACGGCCGGTCGATCCGACATAGCCGATCAGGTCGCCCTTCTTCACGTTATCCCCTGCGGCAACCGCAAGCCGCGAAAGGTGGGCGTAACGCGTTTCCATCGACGCGCCGTGGTTGATGCTGATGTAGAGCCCGTAGCTCGAATACCAGTCGGCGCGGCCCACAACCCCATCGGCGGTGGCATAGACCGGCGTGCCGGTCGGCGCGGCGAGGTCGATGCCCTGATGCTGGCGGCGGCCGCCGAGCACCGGATGGGTGCGCATCCCGAACCCGCTGGTCAGCGCCGCGCCTTCGAGCGGCATGCGCGAGGGCACGGAAATGCCGCGCTGCGGGACGGGCGAGGAAAAAGCGGGGGCAGCTTCGATGGCACCAACGGTCGGCGCGGTGCGCTCGATCGCGGTCCAGCTGGCGAACAGCGACTTGAAACGGGTATCGCCGTTTTCGACCACGGCGCCATCAGCATCGCGCAGCGGCTGGACGATGTCGGCGCTGGTGGTGGTGGTTGCAGCCGAATTGGCGGTATTGGCAAGGGCCGGCGCAGCGGCGGAAACCAGGATCGCGGAGCAGGCTGTTGCGGCCAGCTTCAACATACGGCGGAAGGCAAACTTCATATTTAGACCCGGTCCCGATTGCGACCCGCCTTGTCCGGCGGTCCGTAGGAATGTTCCGGCACGTCTGATGCGCGCCTTTCGCTGGAGGCTGGTTATCCGGACGAGTCGTTAATGTGCAATCGTCGCGTAGAAACCACGCGACAAACCGGCTGCAAGACGCGCTGAGTCGTTGAACGGCGGCTTAACCTGACCTCGGAAGTGCCGTTTTACGAGGTCTTGCCAGTAGGATTCGGGGTCGCGCTGCACCGTTTCGGCACACCGCAAAAAGTGCTTGGTGCCCATGGCGACATGGCGGATTTCGTCGTCAAGTATCCTTGCGAGAATTCGCGCACCATTCTCGTCACCTGCTGCGCGCACCCGCTCCAGCGTGGCCGGCGTGACATCCAGCCCGCGCGCCTCCAGCACCATCGGCACCACCGCCAGCCGCGCCGCCGCATCGGCCCGCGTGGCGTAGGCGGCCTCCCACAGCCCGGCGTGCGCGGGAAGCGCCCCGTAGTGGCTGCCGAGGCTTTGCAGCTTTCTTGCCAGCAGTGCGAAGTGCATCGCCTCGTCCGCGGCGACAGCGAGAAAATCGCTCACAAAATCCGCGCCCATCTCTGCCCCGAATCGCCCTGCCATATCGAGCGCGAGGTCGATCGCGACGAATTCGATGTGGGCGAGGCTGTGCCACAGCGCGATTCGCCCGCGCTCGCTGCCGCCCTTCCCGCGTTTGGGCATCTGATTCGGGGGGAGCAGTTCAGGCGCGTCGGGCCAGGCGGGCTGATCTGGCATGGCGACGTCGAAGTCCCACGCCAGCGCGCCGCGCCGCCAACTGCGGGCCACTTCGCGGGTGGCAAAGCATTTGGCACGCGGGTCTGCGGTAAGCAGCGCGGCGCGGATGGCGCGGGCGACGGTGGTCACGGACTTGGAGTGGTGCGGTCAGAGGGCTTTGGCTGCCGCCAGCACTTCCTCGGCGTGGCCGGCGACTTTTACCTTGTCCCAGATGCGCGCGATCTTGCCATCGGCGCCAACCAGATAGGTTGCGCGGACCATGCCCATGTAGGTCTTGCCATACATCTGCTTTTCCGCCCACACGCCCAGCGCATCGGACAGCCCGCCTTCTTCTGCGTCCGTCGCCAGCGGGGCGGTGAGGCCGTGCTTGGCGATGAACTTGGCGTGCTTCTTGGCCGGGTCCTTCGACACACCGAGCAGCTTGGTCCCCGCCGCCTCGAATTGGTCCTTCAGCGCGGAGAAATCCTTGTTCTCGGTCGTGCAGCCCGGCGTGTCGTCCTTGGGATAGAAGAAGATCACCAACTTCGATCCGGCGAAGTCCGACGGCTTCACGCTGCCGCCTTCGGGGGTTTCCATGGCGATATCGGGGATGGCGTCACCGACGCCGGGGCCAAGGGAAGGAACGGTGGTCATAGGGGGTTCTCCTGTTCGTGACCCAGAATGTCCGTCTGGAAGATTTGTTTCCACACTGCGGCAACCTTGTGCCGTGCTGCGGAAAAGGCCTGTTCGAGCGCCTCGTAGGAATCGCAGCCACAGGCCCGCGCCAGTGCCCGCGCACCGGAAGGCGGCGGCATGCTGCCATCGGGGGCGAGCAGGCGTGAGGCGACCAGCATCCGGCTCATCAGGGCATGGGGTTCGGCGAGGTCCGCTGGCACCAGCCCCGCCGCCGCCAGCCCGCCGAGCGCCGCTTCCAGATCGGGCGAAAGCGCCTGCGGGGCGGCTTCGGCAAGGGCGCGGCCATCGGCGGTCTCGCCCCGCAATTGCAGGTAGTGGACGAGAAATTCGATATCGACGAGCCCGCCGCGTGCCAGCTTGGCATCGACTGGCCCTGCCTGCGATTTGTGCCGGGCCATCTCGGCGCGCATCCCCAGCACTGCTTCGCGCAGGGCGTCCCGATCGCGGGGCGCGTGGAGCACTTCGGCCAGCACCGCTTCCAGCTGCTCACGCGCTGACGGCGAGCCGAACAGCATCCGCGCGCGGGCCAGCGCCATATGCTCCCACGTCCATGCCGCCTCGCGCTGATACTTGCCGAAAGCCTCGCACGAAACCGCCAGCGGGCCCTGATTGCCCTGCGGCCGCAGCCGCGTGTCAACCTCATAAAGCGCGCCCTGCGCGGTCGGCACCGACAGCGCGGCGCTGACCCGGCTGGCGAGGCGGTTGTAATAGATCGTCCCCCCCAGCGGGCGGGGGCCATCGGACATGGCGGCGAAATCGCCGGTGAACAGGTAAACGATATCAAGATCGCTGGCATGGGTCAGCGCCCCGCCGCCCAGCCGCCCGAGGCCGAGGATCAGCAATTCGCTTGCCGCAATGCGCCCGTGCTTGGTGGCAAACTCTGCCACCGTCGCCTCGGCGGCCAGCTGCAAGGCTGCCTCTGCCGTGCGGGACAGGGCGCGGGCGATGGCGAGGGGATCGGCCAGCCCCTCGATCAGCTGGATGCCCAGCGCAAAGCGGATTTCGCCTGTGACGATGCGGATCGCATCGAGCAGCGCCTCGTAATCCGCGCGCGCCGCCGCACCGCGCATCCGCGCCATGATCGCCGGGATATCGCCGGGCAGATCGAGAGCGTGCCGGTCGATCAGGGTATCGAGCAGTTCGGGCTTCCGCGCCAGCTCGTCCGACAGCACCGGGGCAAGGGTGAGGGCGGCGACCAGCCGTTCGATCAGGTCGGGCCGCGCATCGAGCAGGCGGAAGGTGGTGATCCCGCTCGGCACGCTTTCGATGATGCGTTCCCAGCGGGTGATGGCGCGCATCGGATCATCGCTTTTGGCGATTGCTTCGAGGAGGGCCGGGGCAAGCCGGTCCCATGCTTCCACGGCCTGCGGGCTGCGGATCGCGGCGTGGCGCCCATCGCGCCAGGTCTCGATCCGTTCGGCGAGGGTGTCGGGCTCGGGAAAGCCCCATTGCCCCAACTGGTGCACCATCGCGCTGACCGGCATGGCGACAGCGGCAGGGGCCGGGTCGGACTGGCCGATCAGTTCTTCGTAGATGCGGCCTGTGCGTGCGGTCAGTTCGGTGAGTTCACCGACCAGCGCCGCGCCGTCCGCCAGCCCGTCAAGCCGGGCGACATTATCGAGCGCATCGCCTTCGGGCAGGGCATGGGTCTGGCGATCGCTCACCATCTGCAAGCGGTGTTCGACCTGCCGCAGCCGGTCATAGGCCTCGCCAAGGATGTGCGCATTGTCCGCCGTGATCCACCCCGCTGCGGCCAGCGCATCGAGCGCGTGCCGTGTGCCGCGCACCCGCAGGGAGGCATCGCGCCCGCCGTGAATCAGTTGGTGGGTCTGGGCGTAGAACTCGATCTCGCGGATGCCGCCGCGCCCGCGCTTTACATCGAAGCCGGGGCCAGGGGCGGGCGGGCCTTCGTGGCTGTGGCGGATGCGCTGGGTGAGCGCGCGGATTTCCTCCACCGCGCCGAAATCGAGCTGGCCGCGCCAAACGAAGGGGCGGATCTGGGCAAGGAAATCCTCGCCCGCCGCGATGTCTCCGGCGGCGGCACGGGCGCGGGTGAACGCGGCGCGTTCCCACGCCAGCGCCTGCCCCTGATAATGCGTCAGCGCCGCGCCCACCGGCACGGCAAGCGGGCTGACCTCACTTGCGGGCCTGAGGCGCAGATCGACGCGCAGGGCGTAACCTTCCGCCGTGTTCGAGGCCAGCAGCGCCACCACCCGGCGGGCATAACGCTGTGCCGCCTCGCCCGGGTCCTCCGATGCGCGGCGCGGCAGGCGATCAGGCACAAACAGCAGGATCGGGTCGATGTCCGAGGAATAGTTGAGCTCGCCCGCCCCCTGCTTGCCAAGGGCAAGCGCGATGAAGCCATCCGCCGCGTCGCTATCGGTGCGCTCGGCAATCGCGGTGCGGATGGCGCGGTCGAGGGCGCGGTCGGCGAAGGCGGTCAGTTCGCCCACCACCTGCGTCAGCGGGAAGGCCCCGGCAAGATCGCCCACTGCCAGCGCCGCCGCGAGCGCCAGTCGCTCACGGCGCAGGGCGATTTCCGGATCGGGATGCATCCCCTGCGCCCGCGCCCATTGCAGTGCTGCCCCGCTGTCTCCTGCCGCCAGCAGCGCGGCGAGTTCCGGCTGGCGATCGAGTGCGCGCGCCAGAAACGGCGCGTGGGTGCGGGCGCGGTGCAGCGCGCTGTCCCAGTCGGCGGTCAGGTTCTCTCCCATCGCCTTCATCCTTGGCCGCGCCGGACGCCGGCTGCAAGAGGTGTGCTTGCGCGCCTCGCGAGCCTCTGCGATGGGAACGGCGCATCAAGGGAGAGACTTGCCATGATCATCCGCCACCGCGCCATCGGGGCGCTTGTTGCAGGCGCGCTTGGGCTCGCAGCGTGCGAGGGCATGCTGATGGACAGCGATGCCGCGCCCGCGCTTGATCTCCCCGCGGTCGAAGACGGCCAGATTTCGGAAAGCACGATCAAGGACGCCACCCGCACCCTTGCCAGCGACGCCTTCGAAGGCCGCGCCCCCGGCACTGCGGGCGAGGAAAAGACCATCGCTTTCCTCTCGGAACGCTTCAAGGCGGCAGGGCTGCAACCGGGCAATAACGGATCATGGGTGCAAGAAGTCCCGCTGGTGGAGATCACCGGCAAGGATTTCGCGCCCCTCTCGATCAGCGGCAAGGGTGCGCCCATGAGCTTTGCCTATGGCAAGGACTGGGTGGGCGCGACCTATCGCGAGGATGCCGAAACGAAGCTGGCGAACAGCGAGCTGGTGTTCGTCGGCTATGGCATCAATGCGCCGGAAAAGGGCTGGAACGACTACGCCGGGCTGGATGTGAAGGGCAAGACGGTGGTGATCCTCGTCAATGACCCGGACTGGCAGTCGGCGGGGCTCGAAGGCCCGTTCAACGGCAAGGCAATGACCTATTACGGGCGCTGGACCTACAAGTATGAAGAGGCCGCCCGTCAGGGTGCGGCGGGGGCGCTGATCGTCCACCAGACCGCGCCTGCCGCCTATGGCTGGAACGTGGTGCAATCATCATGGAGCGGCCCGCAGGCCTATGCGCAGCGCGGGGCCGATGCCGGGCCGCTGACGCAGGTCAACGGCTGGGTGAGTGAGGATGCGGCGCGGGCGATCCTGAAAGCGGCCGGGCAGGATCTGGGCGCCCTGACCAAGGCGGCGCAGACCAAGGGCTTCAAGCCGGTCCCGCTGGGCATGAGCGCATCGGCCAGCTTTGCCAATGATATCCGCAGCTTCACCTCGCACAATGTGATCGGGGTGCTGCCGGGTGCCGAAGCTCCGGACGAATATGTGCTCCACACCGCGCATTGGGACCACCTCGGGCGCTGCACGCCTGCCCCCGACGGGGACGACATCTGCAACGGCGCGATCGACAATGCCACCGGCACCGCGGCGCTGATTGCGCTGGCCGAGGCCCACGCCAAGGCCGGGGCCCCGCGCCGCAGCCTCGTGTTCCTGGCGGTGACGGCGGAGGAATCCGGCCTGCTCGGCGCGACCTATTATGCGCAGAACCCCATCTTCCCGCTGGGGCAGACCGTGGGCGGCGTGAACATGGACGCGCTGTCGCTGGCGGGCCCTGCGAAGGATGTGACGGTGATTGGCGGCGGCAAGTCGCAGCTCGACCAGTTCCTCGATACCGCGCTGAAGGCCGCCGGGCGCACCGCGACCCCCGATGCCAAGCCCGAGGCGGGCTATTACTACCGTTCGGACCACTTCGCCTTTGCCAAGCTTGGCGTGCCGATGATCTATGTCGAAGGCGGCGAGGATCTGGTGACCGGCGGCCGCGAGGCGGGTGCGAAGGTCGCGGCGGATTATACCGAAAACCGCTATCACGGCCCCAAGGACGAATTCGACGAAAGCTGGGACTGGTCGGGCGTGATGGGCGATCTGCAACTTTACTACCGCCTTGGCCGGATGATGGCGATGAGCGCGAGCTGGCCGAACTGGAACGATGGCGATGAATTCCGCGCCGTCCGGGACCAAAGCTGCAAGGCCAGCGAGAAGGGTTGCTGACGCATCATGACCATGATCATGCCTCCCGAATGGGCCCCGCAGGACTGGCTGTGGATCGGCTTTCCGCATCTGGCCGAGGAATGGCCCGGCTGGCTTGAGCCTGCGCAGGAACAGATGGCCGACTTCGCCTCTGCTGTCGCTGATAGCGGCCAGCAAGTCCGCCTGCTGGTGCGCGACGAAGCCAACGAGGCCCGCGCGCGGCAACTCGTCAGCAGCAAGGTGACGCTCGAACGGCGCGTTTATGGCGATGTCTGGCTGCGCGACACCGGCCCGCTGGTGGTGCGCGAGGGGACGACGCGAATCGCCCGGCGGTTTGGCTTCAACGGCTGGGGCGGCAAATATCTGATGCCGGGCGACATGGAGATCGGCGAGGCGATCGCCCGCGATGCCGGGCTGGCTGTCACCCATACCGCGATGATCCTCGAAGGCGGGGCGGTGGATGGCGATGGCACCGGGCTGGTCGCCACGACCGAGCAGTGCCTTTTGAACCCCAACCGCAACCCGCATCTGGGCCGGGCCGAGATCGAGGCGGAACTCGCTGCGCAACTCGGCTTCACCCGCGTGCTGTGGCTGGGCGATGGGTTGATCAATGACCACACCGATGGGCATGTCGATAACCTTGCGCGGTTTGTTGCCCCGAACAGGCTGGTGGTTCCGCAAGCGACCGGCAAGGACGATCCCAATGCCGCAATCTATGCCGATGCGGCGGCCCGCGCCGAAGCGGCGGGCGTCGAGGTGGTGCGCATCCCCTCCCCCGGCCTGATCGAACGTGACGGGCGGATCGAACCGGCGAGTTATGTGAACTTCGCGATCACCTCGCACCTCGTGGTGGTGCCGACCTTCGGTAGCCCCCACGATGCCGATGGCGTGGCCGCGATTGCCGCGCTGTTCCCCGACCGTGACACCATCGGCCTGCCGGGCGAAGCGGTGCTGGCCGGCGGCGGCGGTTTCCACTGCGCCAGCCAGCAGATGCCCGCCTGAAGGGGCGGGGGCGCTTAACGCTTCGTTAGGGAATTGGGGCGAGAGTGCGGCTTATGTCCCGCGCTCTTGCTATCCCGCTTGCCGCTGCCACCCGTTTCGATGCGGTGGAATTTGCGCGGCAGATGATTGTCATCGGCTGCGCGCTCTCGCTGATCCTCGCCGGGCAGGCCCTGCCCCTGTAATCAGACGAGGCGGATAAAGGCGGCCGCCGCCGCTCCGCCCAGCACCACGCCGACACTCGCGCGCCACAGCGGGTCGCTGACCCGGCCCGAAACACGCGCCCCCAGCCGGTTGCCGGCGATGATCAGCGGCAGCATCACCAGCGCAAACAGCAGCAGCTCCCAACGCAGGATGCCCAGCCACGTCGCGCTCGCCAGCCCGGCGCTGGCGGCGATGGTGAAGATCAGCTGCATCGAGGCCTTGGCGACGGGGCGCGGCAGTTCACGCCCCGCGTAATAGGGCACGACCGGCGGCCCCGGCATACCGGCATAGCCTGTCATCAGCCCGCTCAGCACCCCCACTGCGCCGGTCACGCCGCGCCCCGGCAACCCGCTTCCGCGCCGGGGCAGCAGGATCGCGACAAAGGCGCTGAAGGCGATCAGCGCGATGATCAGCCGCGCTGCATCCTTGCCGGTGAGCGACAGGGCATAGAGACCGAGCGGCGTCGTCACCACCACCAGCGCCCCGATCACCCACGCACTGTTCTCCGCGTCCCGCACCAGCGTGCGAATCTCGGTTGCGCCGATCATCAGGGCGAGGGCGTTGGTCAGCACCACCGCCTCAACCGGGGGCAGGGCGAGCGCCAGCACCGGCACCAGCAGGATCGCCATGCCAAAGCCCGTGAGGCCTCGCACAAACGCTGACCCCAGCGCCGCCGCCAGCGCCACGCCGACTTGCAGCGCGGTAAAGCCCCCGAAAACCTCCACCGGGATCAGGCGGAAGCGGCAAGATCGGGCGGCGTGCCCTCGGCCTTGAGCATCGCGATCGCCTCGGCGAGCGGCATTACCTTCTGGTGTTCCGCGCCCAGGGTGCGCACCGCGACGGTGCCTTCCTCGGCCTCGCGCTTGCCGACCACCAGCAGGTGCGGGACCTTGGCGAGGGAGTGTTCGCGGACCTTGTAGTTTATCTTCTCGTTGCGGGTGTCGGTCTCGACCCGGATGCCCGCCGCGCGCAGCTGGCTCGCGACCTCCTCGGCATAGGGATCGGCGTCCGACACGATGGTCGCGACCACCGCCTGCACCGGCGCGAGCCATGCCGGGAGCTTGCCGGCGAAGTGCTCGATCAGGATGCCGATAAAGCGCTCGTAGGAGCCGAAGATCGCGCGGTGCAGCATCACCGGGCGGTGCTTGTCGCCATCTTCGCCAATGTAATGCGCATCGAGGCGTTCGGGCAGCACGCGGTCCGACTGGATCGTGCCGACCTGCCAGGTGCGCCCGATCGCGTCGGTGAGGTGCCATTCGAGCTTGGGGGCATAGAAGGCGCCTTCGCCCGCCAGCTCTTCCCATTCGAGGCCGTTGGCGGTGAGCGCGTCGCGCAATTCCTGCTCGGCCTTGTCCCAATCCGCCTCGCTGCCGAAGCGCTTCTCGGGGCGCAGGGCGAGCTTGATGTCATAGGTGAAGCCGAAGTCGCGGTAGACCGAATCGGCCAGCGCGATGAAGGCCTGCACTTCGCTCACCACCTGCCCCTCGGTGCAGAAGATGTGCGCGTCGTCCTGCGTGAACTGGCGCACACGCATCAGCCCGTGGAGCGCGCCGTGGGGCTCGTTGCGGTGGCAGCAGCCCATCTCGCCCAGACGAATGGGGAGGTCGCGGTAGGAGGTGATGCCCTGCTTGAAGACCATCACGTGCGCGGGGCAGTTCATCGGCTTGATCGCCATCCACGCGGCATCATCGGCCACCTTGGGGGAGGCGACGCCCGATTCCTCATCGACATCCGGCACGATATCGGGGACGGCGAACATGTTCTGCGCATATTTCCCCCAGTGGCCCGATTGCGTCCACTGGCGCACATCCATCAGCTGCGGGGTCTTGATCTCGCGGTAGCCGCCGCCGTCCATCTTGCGGCGCATATAGCTCTCAAGCTCGCGCCAGATGCGGTAGCC
>VFQM010001325.1_pt1 | contig 22052 bp, 18 predicted proteins | sample 3512391 | NCBI WGS metagenome assembly VFQM01 (sample SAMN10412369, study PRJNA504923) | tailings metagenome | isolation source: Replicate 1 from Balatoc abandoned mine | place: Philippines | reverse complement strand
ACTGGGTGACTTCCATGCCGTTCAGCCAGACTTCCCAGCCCAGGCCCCAGGCGCCGAGGGTCGGCGATTCCCAGTTGTCCTCGACGAAGCGGATGTCGTGCACGCGGGTATCCACGCCGATGCGGCGCAGCGACTCCAGGTACAGGTCCTGGATGTTCTCCGGGTTCGGCTTGAGAACCACCTGGAACTGGTAGTAGTGCTGCAGGCGGTTGGGGTTCTCGCCGTAGCGGCCGTCGGCCGGGCGGCGCGAGGGCTGCACGTAGGCAGCGTTCCAGGTTTCCGGGCCGATGGCGCGCAGGAAGGTGGCGGTGTGGAACGTACCCGCGCCCATTTCCATGTCGTAGGGTTGCAGGATCACGCAGCCCTGCTCGGCCCAGTAACTCTGCAGGGCAAGGATCAGGCCTTGGAAGGTGCTCACGTCGGGCGTAGTCTGGCTCACGAATATCACCGGTTTGGATGCTTGGGCGTAAAACCGGCGAGTATACCCGATCAACCCCGCCCGCAACGCATGGACAGGCCGATGCCCCGCTGCTCCTGGTGTAGCCAAGACCCCCTGTATATCGCCTACCACGACGCAGAGTGGGGCGTACCCCTGCGCGACCCGCAACGGCTGTTCGAGCTGCTGTTGCTGGAGGGCTTCCAGGCCGGCCTGTCATGGATCACCGTACTGAAGAAACGCGAACGCTACCGCGAGGTGCTGTGGCATTTTTCAGCCGAACGCCTGGCCCGGATGAGCGACGCGGAGATCGAGGAACGCCTGCAGGACCCGGGGATCATCCGCAACCGCCTCAAGCTGCGCGCCGCCCGGCAGAATGCCCAGGCCTGGCTGCGTCTGGATGACCCGGTGGCGCTGCTCTGGTCGTTCGTCGCCGGCACACCGCAGATCAACCACTACGCCAGCCCGGCCGAGGTGCCCAGCGTCACCCCGGCCGCCGAGGCGATGAGCAAGGCACTGCGCAAGGCCGGCTTCAGCTTCGTCGGCCCGACTATCTGCTACGCCTTCATGCAGGCCGCCGGGATGGTCATGGACCACACCCTGGACTGCCCGCGCCACGCACAACTGGCCCACGCAACGCGCTGAACGCCGCGCTCATCGCCCCTCGCGCAGGGCCAACACATGGGCCATCAGCGCCTCGCTCTGGCGGCGCTGTTCGGCGGCATCCAGCGTCGGGTTGTCCAGCACCTGGTCGATCTGTGCCAGCAACGCCGCCTGCCGCTCCACCTTGGCCTCCAGCTGGCGAATGCGCTGCAACTCCCGCCAGCCCCAGAGGCCGAGCAGCAGCAACACGCCCAGCAACAGCCCCGCCATCGTCCACAGCCAGCCCGCCTGCATCATTGAGTTCCTCCAGCCTTTGCATGCCCGCCACCTTAGCAGCCCGCCCCGCAGGCGTCTGTGCAGACGACGAATGAGACTTGCCGGCTCCCCGGTGCGCATGTTTTGATTCGCGCACTTTTTCTTACGAACCGAAACTTTCGCATGTCGAAACGCAACACGCCGCAACGTCGCCACGCCATTCTGGCCCTGCTCAACGAGCAGGGTGAAGTCAGCGTGGACGCCCTGGCGCGGGCCTTCGCCACCTCGGAAGTGACCATTCGCAAGGACCTCGCCGAACTGGAGAAGAACGGCCTGCTGCTACGCCGCTACGGTGGCGCGGTGACCATGCCCCAGGAACTGATCGGCGAGCCGGCGCAGCCGGTATCCGCCGGCAAGCAGGCCATCGCCGGCCTGGCCGTGGGGCTGATCCGCGAGCACGCACGCATCATCATCGACAGCGGCAGCACCACCGCGGCGATGATCCCCCAGCTTGGTCATCAGCCCGGCCTGGTGGTGATGACCAACTCGCTGAACGTGGCCAATGCACTGCGCGAGCTGGAGCACGAGCCGGTGCTGCTGATGACCGGCGGCACCTGGGACCCGCATTCCGAGTCATTCCAGGGCCAGGTGGCCGAACAGGTGCTGCGCTCCTACGACTTCGACCAACTGTTCATCGGCGCCGCCGGCCTCGACCTGGCTCGCGGCACCACCACCTTCAATGAACTGCTCGGGCTGTCGCGGGTCATGGCCGAAGTGGCCCGCGAAGTGATCGTCCTGGCGGAAAGCGACAAACTCGGGCGCAAGATGCCCAACCTGGAGCTGCCCTGGGGCAGCATTCATACCCTGATTAGCGACGAGCGCCTGCCCGGTGCGGCGCGTCGCGAACTGGAGGCGCGCGGTATTCGTGTACTGCTGGCGCCCCTTCCTCACTGACAAGGAGCATTGCCTATGTGTGGCATCGTTGGCGCCATTGCCGAGCGGCAGGTTAGCGCGATTCTGGTCGAAGGCCTCAAGCGCCTCGAATACCGTGGCTACGACAGCGCCGGGGTAGCGGTATACACCGACGCCGGGCAGCTGCAGCGCTGCCGGCGCACCGGCAAGGTCATCGAGCTGGAACAGGCCCTGCAGGCCGAGCCGCTGGTCGGTCGCCTGGGCATCGCGCACACCCGCTGGGCCACCCACGGCGCGCCGAGCGAAGCCAACGCCCACCCGCACTTCTCCAGCACTGACCTGGCCGTGGTGCACAACGGCATCATCGAGAACCACGAAAGCCTGCGCGGCGAACTGCAGGCGCTGGGCTATGTGTTCAGCTCGCAGACCGACACGGAAACCATCGTCCACCTGCTGCACCACCTGCTGAAAAGCCACGCCGATCTGGCCGATGCGCTCAAGGCCGCGGTTCGCCAACTGCATGGCGCCTATGGCCTGGCGGTGATCAGTGCCGCCCAGCCGGACCGCCTGCTCGCCGCGCGCAGCGGCAGCCCGCTGGTGATTGGCCTGGGCCTGGGGGAAAACTTCCTCGCCTCCGACCCGCTGGCCCTGCGCCAGGTCACCGACCGCTTCATCTACCTGGAAGAAGGCGACATCGCGGAAATCCGCCGCGACAGCCTGCAGATCTGGGACGCCCAAGGCCAGGCCGTGCAGCGTGACATGGTGCAGTACCACGAACAGGCGGAAGCCGCCGACAAGGGCGAATACCGTCACTACATGCTCAAGGAAATCCACGAGCAGCCCAAGGTGGTACAGCGCACCCTGGAAGACCGCCTGGCCGCCGACCACGTGCTGACCCAGGCCTTCGGCCCGCAGGCCGGTGAACTGTTCGCCCGCGTGCGCAACGTGCAGATCGTCGCCTGCGGCACCAGCTACCACGCCGGTCTGGTCGCCCGTTACTGGCTGGAGGCGCTGACCGGCGTGCCCTGCCAGGTGGAAGTGGCCAGCGAGTTCCGCTACCGCCAGGTGGCCGTCCAGCCCGACGCGCTGTTCGTGACCATCTCGCAGTCCGGGGAAACCGCCGACACCCTGGCCGCCCTGCGCAATGCCAAAGATGCCGGCTACCTGGCCAGCCTGGCCATCTGCAACGTCGGTACCAGCTCGCTGGTACGCGAATCCGACCTGACCCTGCTGACCCGCGCCGGCCCGGAAATCGGCGTCGCCTCGACCAAGGCCTTCACCACCCAGCTGGTCGGCCTGCTGCTGCTCACCCTGGCCATCGGCCGCGCCCGAGGCAGCCTGCCGGCCGCCGTCGAAGCCGATGCGGTGCAGGCCCTGCGCGGCCTGCCGGGCCTGCTCAAGCAGGCGCTGGACATGGACGGGCAGATCGAGAAAGTCGCCGAAGCCTTCGCCGAGAAGCACCACAGCCTGTTCCTCGGGCGTGGCGAGCAGTACCCGGTGGCCATGGAAGGTGCGCTCAAGCTCAAGGAGATCTCCTACATCCACGCCGAAGCCTACCCGGCCGGCGAGCTCAAGCATGGCCCGCTGGCGCTGGTCGACAGCGACATGCCGGTGGTCACCGTGGCGCCCAACAACGAGCTGCTGGAAAAGCTCAAGTCCAACCTGCAGGAAGTGCGCGCGCGCGGCGGCCAGCTGATCGTCTTCGCCGACCGCGACGCCCAGCTGGAAAACGGCGAAGGCACCCGCGTCATCAACATGCCGCACAGCCACGCGCTGCTCGCGCCCATCCTCTACACCGTGCCGCTACAGCTGCTGTCCTACCACGTCGCCGTGCTCAAGGGCACCGACGTCGACCAGCCGCGCAACCTGGCCAAGTCGGTGACTGTGGAATAAGCAGCGCCTCACCACGCTCTGCGGGGACGCCAGCCAAGCGGCTCGCGTCCCCGCCGTCTTTCGGGGCCTGGCCTATATAGCGGGGGCACCACAAACACGCCGTCGTGAACGCAGCACAGCGTTTTTAATCCGATCGCCAAACACCAGACACGCCCTCTTTAGCGCCCTGTTACAACTGGCGCTTGTCGGATTGCGACCAACAGTCATAGCATGACCGGCAGTCACGATCACTCAGGCCGGCCTCATGCGTTATCAGGAACACCTCTTTCAGCAACGTGAAGGGCTCTTGCTGGCCGCCGCGCGCCAGTTGTTCCAGGCACAGCCCTGGGACCGTGTGACCATTGCCGAGCTGGCCCAGCAGGCGGGGATCGGCAAGGGTACGGTGTACAAGCACTTTCCCAGCAAGGAGGCACTGTATGCGCGGCTGGTGCTGGACCGCTCGCAGCAGCACCTGCAGGAGCTGCGCGAGGTAGCGCGCCAGGCCCCGGCCGGGCAGGCCATGCGCCAGGTGATCCAGCGCGCCTTTGCCCAGTTGCTCGCCGACCCCCTGCAGGCGCAGTTGTGCCAGTTGTGCGACCGACCAGCCTTTCAGGCGCGCCTTGAGGAGGATTGCCGGGCGCAGTTCATCACCCTGGAAGGGCAGTACCTGGCGCTGTTCAGCGAGCTGCTGCAAGACAGCTTTGCCGATCTGGCGCTGACCCCCGAGGCTGTCCAGACGCTGCTGTGGGGCATCGAGGCCTGCTTCAACGGGGTGATCGCGCGGATTGCCTCCGGGGGCTTTGCCCACTGGGCCGAGCCGATCGAGCTGGAGGCGTATTTCGCCCGAGTCACCGACTTCATCATCGCCGGCCTGCATGGCCAGGCGGCTGCGCAGCACCGCGCGCCCATCCCTCACGAGTAATCGCCATGTTCGCCTTGTTGCGTCAACGTCCCTGGATCATCGCGCTGCTGATTGCCCTGCTGTTGCTGGCCTGGCTGTTGAGTGGCGAACGCCTGGTCGCGCGTGACGACGCGGCGCCGGACAGCCCGTCCAGCGCGCCGCCCGCCGGGCTGGCGCGGGTTGCGGTGGAGTGGCTGGAAGCCCAGCCGATGCAGCGCGAGCAGGTGGTGCAGGGGCAGATCGAAGCCTGGCGGCGGGTCGAGCTGCGCGCCCAGGTCAGCGCCCGCGTGCAACGCCTGGACCAGGACAAGGGCCAGCGCGTGGCCGAAGGCCAGTTGCTGCTCAGCCTGTCGCCCGATGAACGTCCTGCGCAACTGGCGCGCAGCGAGGCCGAGGTACGCCAGCGCGCCAGCGATGTGCGCGCCGCCGAGCAATTGCGCCAGCGCAGCCTGATCTCTGCCAACGAACTGCTGCGCCTGCAGAGCGAGCTGGCCAAGGCCCGCGCCGAGCTGGACAGTGCGCGCCTGCAAATGCAGTACACCGCCGTGCGCGCGCCCTTTGCCGGCATCTATGACCAGCGCATGGTCGAGCTGGGCGATTTCGTGCAGCCGGGACAGGCCCTGCTGACCCTGGTGGATATCGACCAGCTCAAGGTCAGCGCGCAGATTGCCCAGCAGCAGGTCGGCCAGTTGCAGCTCGGCCAGACGGTGCGCGTGGTGCTGCTGGATGGCCGCGAGCTGAGCGGCGAGCTGCACTTCATTGCCGCCGCCGCCGACCCCGGTTCGCGCAGCTTCCGTATCGAGGTGAAAGTGGCCAATCCGCAGGGCCTGCGCCTGGCCGGAGCCAGCGCCACCCTGCATATCCGCACCGGCGAGGTGCCGGCACATCGCCTGTCGCCAGCGCTGCTCAGCCTGGATGCCGCCGGCCGCCAGGGAGTGAAGTGGGTGGATGAGCAGCAGCGCGTAGTGTTCAGCCCGGTCGAACTGCTCAGTGTCGACAGCCAGGGGGCCTGGGTAAGCGGGCTGCCGCAGCGCCTGGCGCTGATCACCCTCGGCCAGGGCTTTGTCGAACCAGGCCAGCAGGTCGACAGCCAACCACGCGAGGCCCACTGAAATGCATGGCCTGATCGCCGCCGCACTGGACCGTAGCCGCACCAGCCTGTTGCTGCTGGCGTTTCTCATGCTCGGCGGCCTGGCCGCCTATATCGCCATGCCCAAGGAATCCAACCCGGACGTGGCGATTCCCATCATCTATGTCTCGGTGAGCCTGGAAGGCATCAGCCCGGAAGATGCCGAGCGCCTGCTGGTACGGCCGCTGGAGCAGGAGCTGCGCAGCCTGGAGGGGGTCAAGGAAATGCGCGCCATGGCCAGCGAGGGACATGCCTCGGTGACCCTGGAGTTCGATGCCGGCTTCGACGCCAAGCAGGCCCTCGCCGATGTCCGCGAGAAGGTCGATACGGCGCGCAGCAAGCTGCCCGAGGAAGCCGACGAACCGACGGTCAACGAGGTCAACGTGGCGTTGTTCCCGGTGCTCTCGGTGGGCCTCTCCGGGCCCATCGCGGAAACCGAGCTGGTGTACATCGCCCGGCGCCTGAAGGAGCGCATCGAGGGCATCCCCGAGGTGCTCTCGGTGGAGATCGGCGGCGACCGCGAAGACCTGCTGGAGATCGTCGTCGACCCGCAGGTATTGGACAGCTACGGCATCGACTACAACACGCTGTTCACCCTGGTCAGCCGCAACAACCGGCTGGTTGCCGCCGGCAGCCTGGATAACGGCGCCGGGCGACTGAGCATGAAGGTTCCAGGGGTCATCGAAAACCTCGACGACGTGCTGAGCCTGCCAGTCAAGGTGGTGGGTGACAGCGTGGTGACCTTCGGCGACGTGGCGACCATCCACCGCACCTTCAAGGACCCCACCGGCTTCGCGCGCATCAATGGCCAGCCGGCCATCGTCCTGGAGGTATCCAAGCGCAGCGGCGCCAACATCATCGCCACCATCGAACAGGTCAAGGCACTGTTCGCCGAGGCCGCCCCGCAGCTGCCGGCCGACCTGCAGGTCAGCTACATCATGGACCAGTCGCAGGAAGTGCAGAGCATGCTCAGCGACCTGCTCAACAACGTGCTGACCGCCATCGTCCTGGTGCTGATCCTGGTGGTGGCGAGCATGGGCCTGCGCTCGGCGCTGCTGGTCGGGCTGACCATTCCGGGGGCCTTCCTGGCCGGCATCCTGCTGATCTGGATGCTCGGCTTCACCCTGAATATCGTCGTGCTGTTCAGCCTGATCCTGGTCGCCGGCATGCTGGTGGATGGCGCCATCGTGGTGTCCGAACAGGCCGACCGGCACCTGCACGAGGGCCAGAGCCCACACCAGGCCTGGCTGAATGCCGCGTCGCGGATGGCCTGGCCGGTGATCGCCTCGACCGCCACCACCCTGGTGGTGTTCCTGCCGCTGCTGTTCTGGCCGGGCGTGGTCGGCCAGTTCATGAAGTACCTGCCGGCCACGGTAATCCTCTGCCTGCTCGCCTCGCTGGCCATGGCCCTGGTGTTCCTGCCGGTGCTCGGTGCGCTGAGCGGCGGCCAGGCCGCCCCCCAGGCGCCACACGCCAGCCGCGCCGGGCAGGCCTACCGGCACGTGCTGGCAAGCCTGCTGCGCCGCCCCGGCCTGACCCTGCTGGGGATGCTCGGGCTGATTGCGCTGATCTATGTCGGCTACGGCCGCTACAACCATGGCGTGGAATTCTTCCCCGATGTCGAGCCGGAAAGCGCGCAGATCTGGCTGCGTGCGCGCGGCGACCTGTCGGTGCAGGAAAAGGATGCGCTACTGCGCCAGGTGGAAAGCCGCGTGCTGGGCATGCGCGAGGTCAAGGCACTGTACGCCCGCTCGCTGGCCCAGGCGGATGGCCAGCTGGGCGCCGATGTGGTCGGCGTGCTGCAGTTCCAGTTTGTCGACTGGCACCAGCGCCGCCCGGCCAAGGCAATCCTCGCTGACATGAGCCAGCGCACCGCCGGCATACCCGGGGTAGTGCTGGAATTTCGCAAGCAGGAACAGGGCCCCAGCGACGGCAAGCCGGTGAAGTTGCAGATCAGCGCGCAGGACCCGGCGCTCGGCGAGCAGTGGGTCACGCGCATCCGTGAGGAAATGACCCGCCTCGGCGGCTTCACGGATATCGAGGATGACCGCGCACTGCCCGGCATCGAATGGCGCCTGCAGGTCGACCGCGAAGCCGCTGCGCGCTTCGGCGCCGACGTACTGAGCGTGGGCAACGCCGTGCAGATGATCACCAACGGCCTGAAGCTGGCCACCTACCGCCCCGAGGACGCCACCGACGAGGTGGATATCCGCGTGCGCCTGCCCGGCAGCTGGCGCTCGCTCGACCAGTTGGGCCGCCTGACCCTGAATACCAGCGCCGGTCAGGTGCCGCTCAGCCACTTCGTCGACCTGCAACCGGCGCCCAAGGTCGGCACGCTGCGCCGGGTCGACGGTAACCGCACCATCACCCTGCAGGCCGACCTGGCCGAAGGTGCGCGCCTGGACGAACGCCTGCGCGCACTGCGTGCCAGCCTCGACAGCCTGCCGGCCACAGTGCAGGTGCAGTTTGCCGGCGAGGATGCCGACCAGCGCGAGGCAGCCACCTTCCTGATGACCGCCTTCGTGGTGGCGATCTTCCTCATGGCCATCATCCTCGTCACCCAGTTCAACAGCCTCTACCAGGCCGGCCTGGTGCTGTCGGCCATCGTGCTGTCCACCGCCGGGGTGCTGCTCGGCCTGCTGGTGAACGGCCAGTCGTTCGGCATCGTCATGGTCGGCATGGGGCTGATTGCCCTGGCGGGCATCGTGGTCAACAACAACATCATCCTTATCGACACCTACAACCTGCTGCGCCGCCAGGGCCTGCCTGCCGCACAGGCGGCGCTGGAAACCGGCTGCCTGCGCCTGCGCCCGGTCCTGCTCACGGCGGTCACCACCATCCTCGGCCTGGTGCCGATGGTGCTGGGCGTGAATGTCGACCTGCTCAGCCCCAGCCTGGGCTTCGGCGCACCCTCGACCCAGTGGTGGACCCAGCTATCCAGCGCAATAGCCGGAGGCCTGGCCTTCGCCACCCTGCTGACCCTGCTGCTGACTCCCTGCCTGCTGGTACTCGGCGCACGCTTCGAACGCCGCCCGGCCAACAGCGCGGTGCCGGACGAGGGCTAGCCAAAGGCGTATGCGATAGGCGGCAGACTACGACTTAAGCAGAGCGGAACGTGGTCTGCTCCCTCATTTTGACCTGTGATCGATTGAGCGCTTGGCCCCGCTGCGCGAACTACAGAATGGCCAGGGCAAGAAGCCCACAACAGGCCGGATAGTCGAATGCAACCGCGCTGACGACACGTGCAACAGCAACGCTTTGCTCACTACTTGCAGGGAGAGTCCATATAAGTTGTTAGATGCTGTGTGTACGGTCTTCGTTGTGGTGCCATATACGAAGAATTACGACAGTTTCTGTGTGGGCCGAATACCGGATTATGTATTTTCCGAAAACGACGTCGCGAATAGCTTTGGGGTTTGGAGCAAGCGCAACAGGGCGGCCCATTTCTGGAAATAGACAAAGATTCTCGATGCGGGACAGGAGCTCTGCTGCAACGCGTGCAGCAGCAAGGGGATCATTCTCTGCGATGAATTCGCGCAGGCGAACGAGGTCTGCCACAGCGTTTTCTGAGTAAGCCAGTCTCATTGACCAGCCTTCGGTGGGGATAGCTCATTGTCGGTCCCCCAGCTTTGAAGCCAGGCCGCTACAGCTTCGCCGGACACCACTCGGCCCTGCGCCACTGACTCCATGGCGTGCAGTGTTTCTTGCCAGCGGGTCTGCTCTAGCTCATGGCGCTCAAAGAACTCTCTAAGCGCCTGATTGATAAGCCAACTCTTACTTCTGTGAAGCTTCTCGGCCATAGCGCCAAGATTTTCTTCGAGCTCAGGTTGAAGCCGGACGGTTGTGACGCTCATGGGGATGCCCTCCTTACGGTTGAATGCAATGTATTACACGGTATTCATTGAGGCAAACGGGTGCGACGTGCGGTGGGGCAATGCGCGGCGCTGCAATGGCCATTGGCAAAGCACAAAACCCGCCTGACGGCGGGGGGTAATCAGAACGGCAAGATGGTTTTCTGGTGGTTGTGGTGAACAGCAGCACTGTCGGAACAGGCGAGTCCTGCAGCGGAATAAGGCCGATAACAATCATGATCCGCGTGATCGATTGAACGCTTGGCCCCCGCTGCGCGAACTACAGATTGGCCAGGGCAAGAAAGCCCACAACAGGCCGGATATACGAATGCAACCGCGCTGACGACAGGTGCAAAAGCAATGCTTTGCTCACTACTTGTGGGGAGAGTCCATATACGAGTTGTTAGCCATTTTCGCGGCCATGACGATACTTGCCAACTAGCCAGGCTATGGCACTGGCAGCTCCAAGCCAAAAGCAAAGTTGGTATACCGCATCAACGGACACAAGCCCCAGCAGGGGGTTGCTGTTAGAGACTGGCCAGAAAGGCCGCACATCCGCATGCATAAGACTATCAAGGAGAACGTGGCTGAGGGTGCCAATAAAGGCTCCTAGCGCTACGGCCCCCTTAGAGAGATGCTCAGGACAGGCCAGCCAACTTGCCCTCATGGCACGAGCCTCATAGTTATAGCGACGCAGTATGGGGTGGCAAATAAATGGGGGGACCAAAATGACAGCAAAGCCGATAGCCAGAGCGCCAATATAGGTATGAGTGGGGCCATGCAGAACATCTGCGTCTCTGATCATGCCGATTAGTGGCTCGATATCCATTGCAATCTGAGCGATGCCAAAAGTGAGAACGCTGAAGTGACGATCTATCGCAGCTTTTGCCACGAGACCTGCGCCCATGTGAAATGGAGTGAATGGCATAATATTCTTCTAATGGCTAACGTTTAGGTTAAGGGGTCGCGGTACGCGGTCCCAGAGAGCGAAGCGAACGATTTGAATCGTTTGTTGGGCGTTCACCGCAAACTTGCAGAATGCATGATTGAACTAAACAAGATTTTTAGACCGGGCATGTGCCAAATACCGCGAGCGCGTAACGTCGCCGGGTGGCGGGGTCAGCATGGCTTGGCCGCTTGCGTTGTGTTGCCGGGGCTAGCGCTGCGCCCCCGCCGCCCGGCACACGGGAAAAATGCGGAGTTGTGCCTGTTTCGCGTGCCTGCCGGCGGCTGGCTAGTGCTTCGCTGGCGGGCCGCGACTACCATGCCGCATCGACAAGGATGCCCCTCCATGACCTGGCTGTTCTATACCCTGCCACTGCTTCTGCTGCTCGCCGCCCTCTGGATTTACAACCGCCTGGTGTTCAACCGGCAGCGGGTGGCCGAGGCCTGGAGTGGTATCGAGGTGCAGCTCAAGCGCCGTTCCAGCCTGATCCCGCCGCTGGTCGAGTGCGTGCGCCAGTACCAGCAGCATGAGCAGGACACCCTGCTGCAAGTAACCCGTCTGCGCGAACAGGCCGAGGCCCTGCAGGGTGCGGCCAGTGCGGCGCGCAGCCAGGCGGAAAGCCGCCTGGGGCAGAGCCTGCGGCAGCTCTGCGTGCGCCTGGAAAGTTATCCGCAGTTGCAGGCCGACCGTCACTACCTGGAGCTGCAACAGGCGATCAGCGACTGCGAGCAGCATATCCAGATGGCCCGCCGCTATTACAACGGGGCGGTTCGGGCGCTCAACGTGCTGGTCGAATCCTTGCCGAGCAACCTGGTGGCGCGCCTGTGCGGCTTCCAGGTGGCGGCCTATTTCACCCTGGACGACGCCAGCCAGGGCGAGCCCCCCCGTCTGGAGTTCTGAGATGCGCCATTACTGGAGCCGCCTGCTGCTCGGCCTGTGTCTGCTGGCCGCCGGCCTGCACGCCGAGGAGCGCGAGCTGATCGAGGACTTTGCGGTGACCCTGCGCCTGGATACACAGGGCATGCTGCAGGTCAGCGAGCGCATCACCGTGTATGCCACCGGCCAGCAGATCCGCCGCGGCATCTACCGCGACCTGCCGGTGCGCTACCGCCTGCCGGGCGGTTTGTGGCGGCAGACCCCGATCGAGCAGTTCAGCGCCAGCCGCGATGGCCGCCCGGAAAGCGTGCACCGCGAGCGCCAGGGCTCCTACGAGCGCTTCTACCTCGGCTCGCCGTACGAGCAGCTGAAGCCGGGGCGCTACACCTATCAGTTGAATTACCGGGTCGATGCCCAGCTGATCGCCCATGCCGAACGCGACGAGCTGTACTGGAACGTCACCGGCAACGACTGGCAGTTCCCCATCCTGCGTGCCTCGCTGTTCTTGCAATTGCCGGATGGCGCGCAGATCGCCCAGGTGGCCGCCTATACCGGCAGCCGGGGTGAGCAGGGCGAATCCTTTGCCGTGCTGCAACAGGGCAACAACAGCCTGCGCCTGCGCACCCGCGCGCCTCTCGCGGTGCAGCAGGGGCTGACCGTGGCGGTGGACTGGCCGCGCGGGGTGGTCGTGCGCCCCGACCTGGCCCAGCGCAGCCTGCGCCTGTTGTTCGACAACCCCGGCAGCAGCCTCGGCCTGCTCCTGCTGCTGGTCAGCCTGGGCTATTACCTGCACCAGTGGCGCCGCGTGGGCCGCGATCCGCAGGCCGGCCTGGTGATTCCGCGCTTCCAGGGGCCGCACGGGCTGCTGCCCGCAGAAGTTGGCTACCTGTGGCGGCGTGGCCGGCAGAGCGAGGCCGAGGCGCTCAGCCTGAGCTTCACCGACTGGGCGATTCGCGGCCTGCTGTTGCTCAAGGACCGGCCCCGCGCCGAGGGCTTCGTGCTGCAACCCGGCAAGCTCGACAGCGCCGAGCAGCAACCCGCCGAACAGGCGCTGCTGCGCGAGCTGTTCCCGCAGGGCCGGCAGAGTGCAGCGCTGACCCTCGGCACGCGCTATGAAAAGCGCCTGGCGGCACTCCAGGATGCGCTGCAGGAGCACCTGCAAAGCCGCGCCAAGGCGTGGTACGCGCGCAATCGCCGCGACTGGGCCTATGGCCTGTTGCTGGCGTTGCCCGGCATGTTGCTCAGCGTGGTACTCAGTGTCGAGCCGGGGGACGAGCTGGGCATGGCCATCGCCGGCATGCTGTTCAGCGTCGGTTTCGGCCTGCCGGGCGCGCTGGTGGTGCGCGTTGGGCTCAGCGATAACCAGTGGAGCGGGCGGCTGATGCTGCTGTTCTTCGGCGGGATGTTCGTGCTGGCTGCCTGCCTGGGCCTGGCCTTTTTGCTGTCTGCCACCAGCCTGCCGGTCTGGCTGCTGCTGGCCGGCTACCTGGCGCTGCTCATTGGCTTCTATTTCTGGCTGGAAGCGCCCAGTGCGCTGGGCCAGCAACTGCTCGATGAGCTGGCCGGCTACCGCGAGTACCTGAGCCTGGCGGAAAGCGACAGCCTGGCCCGTGCTGGCGATGCCCCGGCGATGAGCATTGCCCTCTACGAGCAACACCTGCCCTATGCCATGGCCCTGGGCGTGGAGGCGCGCTGGACCGCGCGTTTCAGCCAGGCCATCGCCACCGGGCTGATCGAACCCGGCGAGCAGGGCTACCAGCCACGCTGGTACGACTCGCGGCGGCCGATCAGCTCGCCTGCGGCCCTCACCGCCAGCCTGGGCAGCAGCCTGGCACTGGCCAGCAGCAGCGCCAGCACACCGCCGGCGAGCAGTTCGTCGAGCAGCGGCAGCTCCGGCGGCGGCTCCTCCGGGGGTGGCAGCGGCGGCGGCGGTGGCGGCGGCTGGTAGGGGCAACATGCCGCAGGGCGCGGCCCGTCTGCGCGCCTGCGCTACACTGTTCCTTTGTCGGGGTTGGCGTATCATGAGCGCCGCTTCCCGGCTCACGCCAACCGCAGCGGGTGCCGATCGACTCCCAGAGCAAGGCCCGACCTTGCCCAACGCTTTCATTCAGGATGCCAACGCATGGGGCCACATCGCGTACACCAGCAGATCTTGCGCAGCCACCACCTGTTCGAACCGCTCAGTGAAGAACAGCTCGACGAACTGCTGGAGTCCAGCCAACTGCTCAACCTGGAGAAAGGCGACACGCTGTTCATCCAGGGCGAGAAGGCGCAGTCCTTCTACTTCATCATTTCCGGCTGCGTGAAAATCTACCGCCTGACCCCGGATGGCCAGGAAAAGATCTTCGAGGTGATCGGCGACCGGCAGACCTTCGCCGAGGCGATGATGCTGATGGACACCCCCAACTACGTGGCCTCGGCGCAGGCGGTGGGCCCCAGCCAGCTGTTCCGTTTCTCCAACGCCGCCTACATGCGCCTGCTGCAGGCCAACCAGCGGCTGACTTTCGCGCTGATCGGCAAGCTGTGCATCCGCCTGCACCAGCGCCTCAACGAGATCGAAACCCTGTCGCTGAAGAACGCCACTCACCGCGTGGTGCGCTACTTCCTCGCCCAGCTGGCACAGTTGCCGGACGGCGAGACGCGCATCGAGCTGCCGGTGACCAAGCAGCTGGTGGCCGGGCACCTGTCGATCCAGCCGGAAACCTTTTCGCGGATCATCCGCCGCCTGAGTGACGAGGGCATCATCGACCTCGATGGCCGGCAGATCACCGTGCTCGACCGCGCGCGCCTGGAGCAGTTCGAGTAAGCCTTGATCGCCGTCATGCACGCTCGCCCTGGCCGGCTGGCACTGTAGCGACACAGGAGGGCAGCATGGCCAAGTGTTTGTATTGTCAGCAGGACAACCCCGCCACGGCGGATGAATGCGAGAACTGCGGGATGCCGCTGCCGCGCCTGGCCGAACAGGCCGCCGAGCGCAAGCAGCGGCGCTTCCTGTGGTTCTGCATCGGCCTGACGGTGTTTTGCGCGGTGATCATCGTGTGGTTCCCGCGCACCATCAGCTGAGTGTTCCGCACCTTGCACAACGCCCCGCCAGTCCTGCTGGCGGGGCGTTGTCGTTTCAGTCGCGGGTCAGCTGGCGATACAGCTGCGGCAGGCGGGTCGGCAGTTGCTCGGGCTGGTGGATCAGCGTGTAGCCATTGGCGCCGAACATGTACGGCAGGTAGGCACCGGCCTCGCGGTCGATGGTGATGCAGAACGGCAGCAGGCCCTTGCTGCGCGCCTCGAGCACCGCCTGGCGGGTGTCCTCGACACCGTAGCGGCCTTCGTAGAGGTCGATGTCGTTGGGCTTACCGTCGGTGACCAGCAGCAGCAGCTTGCGGCGTTGCGGGCAGCCTTCCAGTTGCCGGGTGGCCTGGCGGATCGCCGCGCCCATGCGCGTGTAGTAGCCGGGCTTGAGCGCCTGGATACGCCCGCGGGTGTCGTCGTTGTAGCGCTGCTGAAAGCTTTTCAGCTCCTGCAGACGCACCTGCTGGCGACGCAGCGAGGAAAAGCCGTACAGCGCAAAGTCATCACCGACCGCCGACAGGGCCTCGCCAAACAGCAGCAGGCTGTCGACGATCACGTCGATCACCCGGCTGTGGTTGTTGAGGTGCGCATCGGTGGACATCGACAGGTCGGCCAGCAGCAGGCAGGCCAGGTCGCGCCGGGTGTTGCGCTGCTCCATGAACAGGCCGCGCTCGGCACACTGGCCATGCTGGCGCTCGACGTGGAAGTCCAGCCAGGCCTGCAGGTCCAGCTCGCTGCCCTGCGGCTGGCCGCGCAGCCACTGGCGGGTATGCCGCAGGTTCTCGAATTGCCGGCGCAGGCGCCGGGCCAGCGGCGCGAGGTGCGCAGGCAGGCCCTTGGGTTCGCTGCCACGCGGCAGCATCAGTTGCAGGTTGACGAAGTCGTCCTTGAGCTGCTGCTTGCGGTAGTCCCACTCGGGCAGCTTGATGCCCGGGCCCAGCGGCAGGTCGTCGAAATCCGCGGCCGGCAGGTCGAGGTCGAGCTTCAGCCCGCCGCCCTTGCGCATGCGCTTGCGCGACAGGGCCAGTTCGTCGAGGTCTTCGGCAACCCGGCTGGCATCAAGGTCTTCGCTGTCGTCTTCGCAGCGGTCCAGCTCGACGTGCTCGGACCAGCTGAACAGGTTTTCCAGGCGGAACAACAGCAGACCGTCCTTGCCGCTCTGCTCCTCGATACGCTTGCCGCGCTTGCGCAGCTTGCTGTCCTGGCGCGGCGGCTGGCCGCCCTGCTCTTCGCCGTTGTCTTCGCTCAGCTCGCTGCTTTGCGGCGCGCCGAGGTTTTCCGCCGGGTACAGCCACATCGGCAGCGGCCAGGGCGCCCGCTCGCTGCGCGGGAACTGGCTGACACTGCCCGGCTCACGCAGCGCCTGCTGCAGGGCGCGCTCCAGCGCGGCTTCCTCGCGCGGCAGCTGCGCGGGGTCCGGGCGCAGGGGCAGGTGCGCTTCGACCAGGCGCTGGTAGCGCGGCCGCAGCGCGGGGAATTGTTCCAGCAGTTGCTGGGTCCAGCGCTGGTTGTCGCGTGCCCAGTGGCGCATCGGCCCGGACTGCGCGGCGAGCAGCGCCAGCCAGCGGTACAGCTCCTGGTTCAGCGCCACCTGCGGGTACACCGCCAGGCTGGCCGGCAGGCGCAGGTTGTTGCTGTCGCACCAGGCCACCGGCAGTTGCTGGCAGGTGCCGGCGACCTGTTGCACCAGGTTGCGGCGCACCAGCAGTTCGCGGGCGCTGGCGGCATCGACACTGACCCCGGCGGCACCGCCGAGGGCTCTGAACAGCAAGGCCAGGGAACGCTGCATGCTCTGCAGCTCGACCCGGGCCTCGGGGAAATCGGGGCTGGCGCGGCGGGTGATGAAGCGGTGCCAGGCACTGCCGACCCATTCTTCCAATTCGACGGTAAAGGCCATGATTCACCTGCACAGTCGGGGCACCCCCCGGCCAGTTGTGGCGTTTCCCGCAGGGAACGCTCCGTTACAGACGACTACGGCCCGCTGTACCAGCCGGGCCGTAATCCGTGGCTAGCTACCCAAGGGGTCAGGCGCTGGCCACTACACCACCTTCACGACGCTGACGGAAGCTCATCAGGTAGCAGATCAGGCCTACCAGGAAGAACACCCCGGCAACCAGACGCAGCCAGAAGAACAGCGCCAGCTGGTCAGCCGTGTTCATGAAGGACATGGCCGCCCCGTCAGCCGGGATACGCTGCAGCCATACCTGCACCACGCCAGCGGCCGTCAGGAACAGGGTGATCAGCACCATCGAGATGGTCATCAGCCAGAAGCCCCAGACCTCTACGCGCTGTGCCTTCGGACCCGGTGCTTCACCCAGGCCACGCAGGCGCGGCATGGCGTAGCTGATCATGGTCATGACGATCATCGCGTAGGCGCCGTAGAAGGCCAGGTGGCCGTGTGCGGCGGTCAGCTGCGAACCGTGGGTGTAGTAGTTGACCGGAGCCAGGGTGTGCATGAAGCCCCACACGCCCGCGCCGAGGAAGGCAGTGACCGTGGTGCCCATGGCCCACAGCGAAGCCACCTTGTTCGGGTGTTCGCGACGGCGACGGTTAACCATGTTGAAGGCGAACAGCACCATGGCGAAGAACGGCAGCGGTTCCAGGGCCGAGAAGATCGAACCCAGCCACAGCCACACGGGCGGCGCACCGATGAAGAAGTAGTGGTGACCGGTACCGATGATGCCGGTGATCAGCGCCATGGCGATGATGACGTACAGCCACTTCTCGACCACTTCGCGGTCAACGCCGGTGACCTTGATCAGCACGAAGGCCAGCATCGAACCCATGATCAGTTCCCACACGCCTTCTACCCACAGGTGTACGACCCACCACCAGTAGTATTTGTCGCGCGCCAGGTTCTCCGGGTTGTAGAAGGAGAACAGGAAGAACACCGCCAGGCCGATCAGACCGGTCATCATCACCACGCTGACGGTGGTCTTGCGACCTTTCAGCAGGGTCATGCCGATGTTGTAGAGGAAGCCCAGAGCCACCACGACAATACCGATCTTGGTAATGGTCGGCTGTTCAAGGAACTCCCGGCCCATGGTTGGCAGCAGCTCGTTGCCAGTCATCTTGGCCAGGCCGGCATAGGGCACCAGCAGATAGCCAAGGATGGTCAGCACGCCAGCGCCGGCGAACACCCAGAAGAGGATCAGCGCCAGTTTCGGGCTATGCAGTTCGCGGTCGGCTTCCTCGGGAATGAGGTAGTAGGCCGCGCCCATGAAGCCGAACAGCAACCAGACGATCAGCAGGTTGGTGTGCACCATGCGCGCTACGTTGAACGGAATGAGCGGGAACAGGAAGTCACCGATCACGTATTGCAGACCCATGATCAGGCCGAACAGTACCTGCCCGACAAACAGCATCATGGCAAACACGAAGTAGGGCTTGGCCACGGCCTGCGATTGGAATTTGAGATGCGGATTCATGACGGTCATCTCTCAGCCCTCCTTGTTCGGCGGCCAGTTGTTGGTATCGATCTTCGAGGTCCACTTGAGGAACTCGGCCAGATCGTCCACTTCCTGCTCGCTCAGGTTGAACTGCGGCATCGCCCGACGACCGGGTACGCCCAGCGGCTGCGCCTTCATCCACGCGTGCAGGAAGGGCACGAAGGCCGCATCGCCGCCGCGACGGACGAACACGTTGCCCAGCTCGGGTGCGAAGTACGCACCTTCACCCAGCAGCGAGTGGCAGCCCACGCAGTTGTTTTGTTCCCAGACCAATTTGCCGCGAACCACTGATTCGTTCATTTCCGATTCATTGGTTCGTTCTGGAAAGGTCTGCTCGGTGTGATAGGTCAAGGCCAGGAATAACAGGAAGAAGAACACGCTTCCCCCGAAGTAGATATTCCGGGCCATACCCTTGGTGAAGGTCTCGGACATGATTGTCCTCCTAGTGGCTGTGCGATTCCATTGTAGGGAGGGGGGGTCGCCAATCCGCTTGATGGGAATCAAGAAGTCCTTGATCGAATTACTCGGATTAGCCGTCCTACAGGCGCTGGCGCGCCACGCACCGGCTCAGCGCAGGGCGATGCTGAGCCAGATGGTCAGGCCCAGGCTGAGCGGCCAGCCGAGCATCAGGCCACGCCAGAACCAGTTGGCGTGGCGCATCTCCATGAAGCCGTCGATGATCAGCCAGGCCTTGCCCAGCGCCACCAGCAGCACCCCGCCGGCCAGCAACGGCGTGGCCCCGGCCGCGCCCAGCTCGACGGTGAGCAGGGACAGCAGCAGCAGGCCCAGCCAGCACAGTAGCAGGTATTTCCAGGAAGCCATGCGTTACCTCAGTTGAGTACGTAGACCAGCGGGAACAGCACCACCCACACCAGGTCGACCATGTGCCAGTACAGCACCCCGGACACCAGGCCACTGCACTGCTGCGGCGCATAGGCCAGGCGCCAGCAGCGCCAGGCCATGAAGGCGAGGATCAGCATGCCCAGCAGCACATGCAGGAAGTGGAAGGCGGTGAGGATCCAGTACAGGGTGAAGAAGGTGTTGTGCTCCATGTCCAGCCCGGCCTGCAGCAGGTGCGCGTACTCCTGCAGCTTCAGCCACACGTACACGCAGGCGCTGCCCAGCGCGGCCAGCAGCCAGCCCGCCGCCTGCCGCGAACGGGCGGCACGCACCTGTTCCACGGCCAGCGCGGCAAACAACCCGGAGGTCAGCAGGCTGAGGGTCAGGGCCAGGCCGGTGGAGGTATCCAGCAGCGCCCGGCTGGCCTGGAACAACTCCAGGCGCAGCGCCTGGGTGACCGCAAAGGCCACGATGCAGATACCGAACACCGTTAGCTCAGCGAGGATGAAGAACCACATCGCCAGGTCGCCAGGCAGGCTGGCGAACAGGCCGGGACGCTGCAGATCGGAGCCCTGCAGCGCCTCAGGCGAAGTGGACATCGACCACGTCCATCAGCGCCGCCACGGTCTGCGGATCATCCGACAGCGGTTCGGCCAGGCAGGCCAGGCAGGCCTCGCGCGGTGCCATGCCGGCCTTGATCATGCGCGCGGTGAAGATCAGCAGACGGGTCGAAGCCACTTCTTCCAGATCATGCTGTTCCAGACGGCGGAGTGCCTGACCGAGCTTGACCACCTGCGCGGCTAGCGCGGCATCCACCTGTGCCTCGTTGGCGACGATGCGCTCTTCCTCCGCCGCCGGCGGGTAGTCGAAACGCAAGGCGACAAAGCGCTGCCGGGTACTCGGCTTCATGCCCTTGAGCAGGTTCTGGTAACCGGGGTTGTAGGACACCACCAGCATGAAACCGGGCGGCGCCTGCAGGGTTTCCCCGGTGCGCTCGAGGAACAGCTCGCGGCGGTTATCGGCCAGCGGGTGGAGGACCACGGCGGTGTCCTGGCGCGCCTCGACCACTTCGTCGAGGTAGCAGATGCCGCCTTCGCGCACCGCGCGGGTCAGCGGACCATCCTGCCACCAGGTGCCCTGCGCGCCGATCAGGTGGCGCCCCACCAGGTCGGCGGCGGACAGGTCGTCATGGCAGGCCACGGTGTACAGCGGCAGGCCCAGGCGGTGCGCCATGTACTGCACGAAACGGGTCTTGCCGCAGCCGGTAGGCCCCTTGATGAGGACCGGCATGCCATGTTTCCAGGCCTGCTCGAACAGGGCTTCTTCGTTACCCAGGGACTGATAGAACGGCGTTGCAGTGCTCACTGGGGGCACCTCGCAATAGCTGAAAGACGGCTGCACGGTAGCTGCGACAAGGCGTCACGCTCAAGGCCCATAGCAGATTCTCTTGATTGCAATCAAGCGAGCATTTACGCGGCGCTGAATAGGATGGCAACGCGCACCAAGCATTTACCCGGGAAACAGCAAGAAAGCCGTCACTTAGCCGGAGTCGCCTACGGCTCCACAGGAGAAAGACCATGAGCATTGCAGGAAAACCCATCTGGGCTGGCGTTGTCGCCGGCTTTTCCCTGCTCGGCCTGTCCATTGCCCAGGCGAACACCGCGCCGGCGATGACCGATGCCGAGAAGGAAGCCGCCAAGCAGATTTATTTCGAACGTTGCGCCGGTTGCCACGGCGTACTGCGTAAAGGCGCCACCGGCAAGAACCTTGAGCCGCACTGGAGCAAGACCGACGCCGACGGCAAGAAAACCGAGGGCGGCACCCTCAAGCTGGGCACCAAGCGCCTGGAAAACATCATTGCCTATGGCACCGAGGGCGGGATGGTCAACTATGACGACATCCTCACCAAGGAAGAAATCAACATGATGGCGCGCTACATCCAGAACACCCCGGATGTGCCGCCGGAGTTCTCCCTGCAGGACATGAAGGACAGCTGGAAACTCATCGTTCCGGTTGACCAGCGTCCGAAGAAGCAGCTGAACAAGATCAACCTGAAGAACGTCTTCGCCATCACCCTGCGTGACGCCGGCAAGCTGGCCCTGGTCGACGGCGATACGCACAAGATCTGGAAGATCCTCGACACCGGCTACGCGGTACACATCTCGCGCCTGTCGGCTTCCGGCCGCTACGTCTACACCGTGGGCCGCGACGGCCTGACCACCATCATCGACATGTGGTACGAAGAGCCGACCACCGTGGCCACCGTGCGCCTCGGTTCCGACGCCCGCTCGGTAGACACCTCCAAGTTCAAGGGCTACGAAGACAAGTACCTGATCGGTGGTACCTACTGGCCGCCGCAGTACTCGATCATGGACGGCGAGACCCTGGAGCCGATCAAGGTCGTTTCCACCCGTGGCCAGACGGTCGACGGCGAATACCACCCCGAGCCGCGCGTGGCGTCCATCGTCGCCTCGCACATCAAGCCGGAGTGGGTGGTCAACGTGAAGGAAACCGGGCAGATCATCCTGGTTGACTACACCGACCTGAAGAACCTCAAGACCACCACCATCGAGTCGGCCAAGTTCCTCCACGACGGCGGCTGGGACATCTCCAAGCGCTACTTCATGGTTGCTGCCAACGCCTCCAACAAGGTCGCGGCGGTGGACACCAAGACCGGCAAGCTGGCCGCGCTGGTCGACACCGCGAAGATCCCGCACCCGGGTCGCGGCGCCAACTTCATCCACCCGCAGTTCGGCCCGGTATGGACCACCGGTCACCTGGGTGATGACGTGGTTTCGCTGATCTCCACCGCTTCCGATGATCCGAAGTTCGCCAAGTACAAGGATCACAACTGGAAGGTGGTGCAGGAGCTGAAGATGCCGGGCGCCGGCAACCTGTTCGTGAAGACCCATCCGA
>VFQM010001324.1_pt1 | contig 22072 bp, 24 predicted proteins | sample 3512391 | NCBI WGS metagenome assembly VFQM01 (sample SAMN10412369, study PRJNA504923) | tailings metagenome | isolation source: Replicate 1 from Balatoc abandoned mine | place: Philippines | reverse complement strand
ATGTAGGTACCAAAGACTTCAACAGACTTTTTCTTGTCTTGCTTCATCAATGGTGTACCGGTGAAACCGATAAAGAGCGCATTGGGCAGAATACTCTTCATGGCCTCATGCAGCAGGCCCGACTGGGTGCGGTGACATTCATCGACAAACACAAACAAGTCGCCTTTGGGCGAAAATTCTGCTGGCAGGCTTTTTTTCATCTCACTGATAAAATCGTCGGCATTGACCGTCGATTCGTCATCATCCTCACTATGACGACCAAATTTATGCACCAGCGAACACACTAACCACGGGTTCGGTTTGTTTAGTTTATCCACCAAATCGGCACCGCTTTTACTGCGGTAAATTTTCTCCTCGACACCAGAGAATACCTTTTCAATTTGTTCATCAAGTTCAGTTCGGTCGGTCACCACCAACACGCGCGAATCCCGCACATTTTCGCGGATCCACTTAGCCAGCCAAACCATGGTCAAGCTTTTACCCGAGCCTTGGGTGTGCCAAATGATGCCGCCTTCACGGCGGGCAATAAATTTCTTGGCGGCATTGATGCCAAAGTACTGGTTGTGCCGGCAAGTCTTTTTGCGACCAGCGTCAAACACCATAAAGTCGTGGATGAGTTCTAAGAAACGCGTCTTCTGACAGACACGGCTGATGTGAAAATCCAGAATGTATTCATACGGATTCACGCAGTCTTCTTTCCATTCCAGGTAATGTTTCGCCGTGGTTTCTATGGTGCCATAGCGAAGGCCCTGGGTATCGTTACCAGCCATCACCAGCTGCATGGTGGTGAAGAAGTTACGGATAAAGTCTTTTTTCTGGTTATCGAGGTTTTGCGCTATGCCTTCAAACACTGACACCCTGGAGCTTTTAAGCTCAATGATGCCAAGCGCAATACCGTTAACATACAACACTAAATCAGGGCGTTTTTTATTTTCGCCTTTAACGGAGACTTCTTCGGCAATGGCAAAATCGTTCGCTTCCGGGTTTTGCCAGTCAATCAGCCAAATTGTTTGGTTTTGCTCGCCGGCACTTTCTTTGTCTTTCACGCCGTAGCGCAGCAGTTGGTAAACTTCTTTATTGGCGTAATACAGGTGTTTGCCTTCACCAAGGCTTGCCGCTTTATCCAGTTGGCGAAGTGCGCGGGAGATCAATGCCGCCGAGACATCACGCTCGCTCAACCATTTACTCAGAATACTTTCTTCGATATTGCGATTATTGGCACGGTCTTTCCAATCGCCTAAATAGCGATAGCCAAGCTCTTGAGTGAATAGCTTGATCACTCGTTGCTGGGTGAGTTTTTCTTTTTGGCCAACGTCAGTCATCCATTACTCCTGCTGAGAGGCAAATACTTTTTATAGGTGCTTCGTCAGTTTAAAACTGACCTGATAGCGGTAGAAGCTGATATTCTGGGTAACGCTCAGCGCTCTGCGTAGTTTCAGGTCGTCTTCCAACGCGATAATAGCGCCATGTACCTGCTGATGTGGCTCTGCCAGTTCATCTTTGACATAGCCCATATAGCGCTGGATTTGCCCAACAACCACGTCGCTGGCCCGGCCGCGTTTTAACTCCACGACCAGCAAAATGTTACCTGTTTTACTAATGGCTAAAATATCGATTGGCCCTGTGTCGCTGTTGTACTGCCGGCCAATGGTTTCACCATCTTCAGCATAAATATCAAATTCTTTACCGAGTTCAGTTTGCGCCCAGTTGGCCACTAAGAAATCTTCTAAATGTTTTTCTAAGGCAAAAATGGCGGGGTCTTCGACGTTCTCATCTGAATGCGTCAATTGAGCAGGTTTTGCTCCCGCAATCAAAGTTTCCAACTCTGCCGCATGTTTGCTGATATTGGCAACAGTACCAATTGAGCCAGCAGAATTGCGCAGTCCTTCGCTCATTTCACTGCGTTCAATACTGCGTTCATACCACTTCACCTTTCGGCGATGGGGTAACACGACTCCAGGCACAAAGAAATATTCGGAGGTCACTTCACCCACCAGATAACTGCCTGTCCCTGATGGGCAAATGACGATATCGCCAATCATGATGCCTTTGCAGATGGTATGCAGCATCCCCATCGCAAGCCCGGCAGCGACTTTTGATTTGTCAGGGTTGTGAGCCAAAAACGGCGGTACCATTTGATGATTGAAATCACGCCAGCTCTCCGGCAGTTTGCCGGTTAAATCAGTATCAATCCCCCAATCGCCACCAATAAAACCGTCCTGGCGGCACTCGGTAAACATACTGCTTTTGGCGCCCGCCATAATGCGATAGTAACTCTTGATCATGCTGTAACTTCCTTGTCTCTTTTAGTTTTAAAAACAAAGCTATTTATAAAATTCGGTACACAAACATCCTACACCATCAGTTTCTATTTGCGAACATCGGTTAAACACTCTGTGGGGACGTAGATCCAGCCTTCGGTGGTGACGTCTTTGGTTGGGGTGGCCATGGTGTTGGGTTGTTGTTGGTAAAGCAGTGCTGCGATGGCGCAGTAGGCGGCGTCTTGGATGTCTTGGTGCCAGTTGTTGAAGTCGGTTTGGCTACTTAAATGCTCGATGTATTGTGCGACCAAGGCGGAGGTTTTTAGCACTGTTGGGTAGCTTTCTAATGCGCGGTGTTGGCGTTGGCTTTGGCTACTTTGATTAAGCTGCCAAACACCGCTTGAGCTTGGGGTGAAGCCGAATTTGCGCAGTAAATGCAAGCCTTTGGTGGCTTGGCTGCCGATCATATCTTTGACGGCCGATAGCGGGCTAAAGCCGTGGGCGAATAACTCGCGCTCGGTATGGCGGTATAAATACGGGTTATCGCTCGATGCGGTAAAAGGGGTGGCAACTGCTTCACCTTGTAATAGCTGCAACAACCCTTTGGAGAAGCCCAGTGGTGTATCGATGGCCATCACCACGCTTTGCGTGGTAAATGCGGCTTTCGTTTTGTCGTCAAACTGGCAGAGCTTGGCAACTGTGAACAGCCAGTCGGTATAGCTGGCTGCTGCAGCTATGATATCTCGCAAGTTGCCGCGCCAAGGTTTACCGACCAGCTCACCATGCTGATTTAACACCAGCAGCGCATCGCGGCTGTTGGCGTTTTTCTCACAGTTCCAGGCGCCGACATCCCAGCCAATATACCAAGCCTGCGGCGCAATCATTAGGCTGCGCCTGCTGGTTTAACCAAACGAGTCTTGCCGGTCAGCAGCTCTTGCATCATGCCTTGTTTGATTTGGCGGGTTTTGTTGACGCGTTGGTCGAGTGCCTGAATTTCTTCGTCCATATCGGAAAGAATGGTGGCTATGGCGGTCTGTTCGTTAAATGACGGTGTCAGTATTCGAAGTGCCAACAAACCTCCCTTAGATATATTCTTCATACTGTCACTAGTTCCCGTTGCTGCTTCTTTTATTTTTTTTGCAGTAGACGGATAACTAAGAACATAGGCAAGCCAACGGGAATTTAGTGAACTATCTGCCTTAAACTTCATTTGCCACAACCTGTCAGGCAAAAACATTTCTGGGTAGTCTTGACTTACATATCCGATTTCACCAACAAGTGCTGGAGTATTCATACGACTGACAATAATGCAGCCAGCTTCCGGTGAACATTTTGCTCTATTCAAATCGATTGGCAGTATTGATTTTATCTCTGATTCATCGAAGTATCCTGATGTAACACAAGATGTTTTAAGAATGTGCTTTCCATGCGTAAAAGCATCAATACGGTCTATTGAGTTCACACTAACACCAGCGTTTAATGTTGAGACAATTGATGCTAAAACTGTTGATTCCCAATCCTCTGGGATTTCGCCGAGTTCGCTGGGTTTGTAGCCTTTTTTGCGGCCGTCGGGGTGGTGGGCGAATTGTGGGAGGCGGGTGTGGCCGGTGAGCAGTTGTTGCATGGTCGCGGTTTTAATCGCCTGCTTTTTCGCAATCAGCTTTTCCAGTTCCTGAATTAACGCATCCACATCCGATAAGGCATTGGCTATGGCGGTTTGTTCTTCAAGTGGAGGGATAAGGACCTTTTCTTGATGAAGATCATTGCGATTAACCCCAGGGACGCCGCTCTTGCCACTATGCGATACAAAGTCGATAGTTTTAAGTACATGCAGCGCGTATTCTGGAAGTAGAAGCTTAAAATCTCGAACAAAAAGAGTCGTGTTTAATGGCCAATAATCCTCTGTTAAGTAAAACACTTCACCGATAGTACCGTATCGTCCAGTAACTATTCCCGGCGCTTTTACCGGTGCAAAATTGTGGTAGCCGCTGATACCAGAAGATGAAACAATCGGTATTGGCCCAGGAACTCTCAAGCGTTGGGGCAAATCAAAACCACGCTGAAAAGTAATAGCTTCGCCTAGCTCACGCTCAACCCAACAATTCAATTTTGCTGAATCACATTCAAGCATCTTAACTTTAACTTCGATATCACTCGTAGTGGTTGATTCGGTTTGAACCATACTCATACAGTCCACTCCAAATCCATCGCCTTTAAATGCTCAGCCACTTTGGCACTTAATACATCCACTGACAGGCTGATCTGCGGCAGTGGCTCGGCGTAACGCTCTTCCAAGTCTTTAACACGACTCGCCAATTGTTGGCCCATACGCTCGATTTCAGTCTGGATGCTGGCTTGCAGCGTGGCTTGCCATTTGTCTTGCACCAACAGCGTTTTCACATCACTGGTGGTCAGCGTGGCGTAGCGTTTAAACACCAACAGATCGAGTTTGTCTTGCTGCTCTTTGACGGCTTTTTTGCTGCTGCCTTCGCTGTCAAACAGGCACTGCACGTGTTGCAGCGCTTTGCGCTCGTCGGGGTCTGATGCGAGTTTTAGTCGTGCTTTAACCGACGCTGCGGTGACTTTGTCTTTGTCGTTCAGCGCATCGGCGAGTAAGCCATCTTCAGTGCTGTGTTCTTCAATATAACTTTCCAGCTCTTGGATGATGCTATCGAGTTCGCTTTGCAGGCGGTCGAGTTCGGCTTGCTCCGTGGAAAAAAAGCGTTTTACCAACAAAGCGGGTGGCAAGAGTTCGGCTTTGTATTTGGCTTTGCCGATGACTAAATCTGGCACTTCTTTGGAAGCTTTTGCATCGCCTTTGGCGGCAATGAGTTCACGCAGTTTTTTGCCAGCGTCCCAGCCGTCTTGCACCAGCACATAAACATCGTCTTGCATAGTTTCTTGCCAATAATCCATTAGCAGCTGGTAGACGTCGTATTTGCTTAACAGCGGCACTTGATCATAGGCTTCCAGCAACGCCTCGCTGATGCGGTGAATGAGTGCCTTGGGTGTTTCGCTGCCGTCGATGCTGTCTAACTGCATATTCGCAAACCACGCCTGAAATGGTGCGTTGGCGCTTTGGGTAAATTGCTGGAACTCGGTGTGTTGCAGGATGGTTGGTTTGACGTCGCGAGCGGCGACTTTGGCGTGCAAATAACCTGGGCGTGCTGGAGCGAATAAGCTGTCGCGCAGGCTAGGTAATACCTGCCAGAAATCGCCCAAGGCAGCGACGTCACGCTCTGGGATACCACCGGCTAAATGGGCGGATAAATCGTGTAAGTCTTCGCCTTCGCTGCTGTCGATGTAACGCGGGATATTCAGGTTGTAGTCGTTGCCGGCGATTTCTTTGAGCGACACTAAACGGCTATAGCCTTTTAGTTCGAGCTGTTTGGTAAAGACATCAACGATTTTATGAATGTCTTGCGCGCGCAGGCGGTTTTTATTGCCGTCTTTGGCAAAGCCTTTGCTGGCATCGACCATAAAGATGCCGCCTTCGGTTTTGCCAAGGTCGAGCGGATCTTTCAGCATCCGGCTTGCGGCCGATTCTTTATCAATAACAATAATACAGGCGGGAATACCGGTGCCGTAAAACAGGTTGGCCGGCAGACCAATAATGCCTTTGATATAACCTTGTTTCAGTAGGTTTTCGCGGATGCGCGCTTCGGCATTGCCGCGGAACAGCACCCCGTGCGGCAGAATGACCGCACCTTTGCCGGTGCTTTTTAAGCTTTTGATGATGTGCAGCAAAAAGGCGTAGTCACCATTTTTCTCTGGCGGCACGCCCCAGGCAAAGCGTTTAAATTCGTCGTGTTCGGCGTTGATGCCGCTGGTCCAGTTTTTGTTGGAAAACGGCGGGTTGGCCACAGCAAAGTCGAAGGTTTTCAGCTCGCCGTTGGTGTCTTTCCATTCTGGCGCGGCCAGCGTGTTGCCCTTGGATATTTTGGCGGTGACGTTGTCATGCAAAATCATGTTCATGCGGGCCAAGGCGCTGGTGGCGTTATCCATCTCCTGACCAAAAATCGACAAGCCACGTGGCGCTTCGTCACTGGCTTTTAACAGCAAAGAGCCAGAGCCGCAGGTTGGGTCATACACGGTGCAGTCTTGCGAAGTGTGTTCGTTAATGCCCAGAACCTTGGAGAGGATCTTCGATACTTCAGATGGGGTATAAAACTGGCCTTTGGATTTGCCCGACTCGGTGGCGAAGTGGCGCATCAGGTATTCATGGGCATCGCCTAATAAGTCATCGCCATCGGCGCGGTTGCCGGATAAATCTAAGCCCTCAAAAATACCGACCAGCTTGGTTAAGCGGTCGACCATTTCCTTGCCTTTGCCAAGCTTGTCTTCGTCGTTAAAGTCAGCAATGTCGATGACGCTTTTTAAATCGTTTTCTTCGGCCAGTTTGGCAATGATTTTGTTTAAGCCTTCACCAATCTCAGTTTTACCCTTGAGCGACACCATGTCATCAAAGCTGGCGCCTTCCGGCACCTCAATCATCGCATTTGGGTCATGCATGGCTTTATCCGACACATACTTCATAAACAGCATGGTCAGCACATAGTCTTTGTATTGCGATGCATCCATGCCGCCGCGCAGCTCATCACAGCTGGCCCACAAGGATGAATAGAGTTCAGTTTTTTTGATTGCCATGGTGTTTGGTATTCCCTTTACTTCCCTTGACTACACAGGGGCGCTTGAATGCTAAATTGAGGATTAAGTTTTTTGAAAATCAGCATTGGCGAAATAATTGGATTTTGAGCGGTACACCTTAACAGATACGCTCAACTTGGCGAAGGGAGCTTTGGCGCGACTGATTGGTTAGTGGACATATTTTTATATTTCATCTTGAATGATGGCCTAAAACTTATAACTGTATGCGACTCCCAAGAAACAGCCTCTCAAAAAACAATTCGAGAGCCTCGAAATTGATGTTTTTGATTCATTGAGGAACGTCCGCTTTCAGTGAAAAGCGGCGATTTAATCGAATCTCAATGAAATTTCGCTTCTGGCACAAACCGGCAATTCATAAAGCGACTACAAACCTCTGATTGATTCCTACTACTGACCAAGTTAATTTATCCGATCGAATAAATTAGCTTGCGTAATTCAAAATCTGGCACCTAAAATATTAGAACGCATAAATTAATGAATTAATATTATGAAAGTAACAGTTAAAAAAGTAGCTGATATTGGACGCGCAATCAAAATAGCGCGGATTAGTCATGGTCTGGACCAACTGACCGCCGCAGAGCTGTCTTTTGTTGGTCAAACCTTTTTAAGTCACATTGAGAATGGCAAGGAAACCGCACATATAGGGAAGACTTTAAAAGTCATGGAATCACTGGGGATCAGAGTCGAGTTAACATTACCACCAAGCGTCGAAGATCTCGCAGATAATGGGAAAACGGCTGCCGAACTTAGCAAAAGCCATTCACATTTTTACATGGCTCCAGAGCTGGAAAATGTAGTCAACGATTACCCTAAACTTCGAGCTAAGAGAATAAGGCGTTCATAGTATACGTAGTTAACAAAAACCTTAGACTGCGAGCACAAACGAATACCCCGCTCATAGCTTTTTACAGTAGTAGTTTTATTGTGATGCTATCTGATAAAGGGACCGATTGATTATTGTCATGCCATTAGCATCAAGAGCATTTCGTTTTTAGTGGTAAGTTGACTGCAACGAGTGGTAAGACGCTTTGAAATTAGTGGTAAAGAGCGACTGCAAAGAGGTGGTAAGTTAAATGCCATTAACCACCAGCGTCCAAGCGCTGAAACAGCGTTGGTTTTGGTGATTTTAACTCGTTGAGTTTCTGAACATACAAAGCCTGATAATCCTGGCTGCTCCAAAGGGTTGCCGGTTCGCGTGGGATTTGATGTGCAAAATCATACATGGCAGCCCGAAAGGGGCATGACAGCAGATAATCAAGCACCTGCTCTTTGGTGCGATTTTGAATGTAACCAAGAAAGCCATAGCGCCCCGTTGAGCCTGCGCCTTGTGCCTCTACCTGAGTAGCAATGACTTTGAACTCGTCATAGAGATAAAAAAGCGGTACCGCGCTATCTTCAAGCTCAGCAAACCACTTCTTGCGAAAAACTGGCGGCAGTTTTTTAAGCAGCGCCCCTTCAACCGAAATAAAGGCTCTTTTGGTGGTACTGTAGTCCTTTACGCCGTTATGAAAATCTATCACCTTCAGCGCATTGTATTTTGGCACCTTGGGCGCATCACGATCTGACTCGTCGTACTCATGAATTGACGGCAGTTTCAAAGCATCCGTAGCCTGTACGGTGGGTTCATCAAACAGTGAGTAATTCATGGGTTCACCTCCGCAGTCGCATGTGGCAGCTTTGGCAGCCAGTTGGCATAACGCGCCCAAAGGGATGGCCGGTGGGCGATGCATTTTTGCAGCGTTTCACGGGTCATGCCGCCCTCAACCATATTAAAAAAACACTTATCGGCATCAGCTGTCAAATTGACTGAGTTGTAGTACATTTGCGATTGGGTCATCACAGGTTTACTAGCAGACATCTCTCTCTCCTGGACATAAATCTGCAATAATCCTACCCAGGCTTGATATTGGCGCCACAAACCGTTATGCAGCTAAAAGGCATATATAATTGAAAGGTCAGCTGGAAAAGAGCTACAGGGAGTATCATGGTCAATCATGACATACGAAGGAGTTTCGGTTTAGACACAAAAGCTGTTCTAAACGATCTGCTTGCTGGCATAAACATTCAGAAAGTCACCGGCGCGATTCTCTTTTTAGCTCCAGACATTGATTGCAAGGCTGTCACATCAGCGCTGGACGACCTGTTTCCTTATATTGGATGCACCTTCCACAGCATTTATTCCAATGACTACAGCAAAAAAAAACAGAACCAAACAGCAGCCATTCTGTTTTTCATTGGTGAAAAGAAGCAGCATGCCGGCTTGATTGACACATTTCCGTCCGGGGCAGGTGTGTTTGCATTTTCAATAAATGACGACAACACCGAACAACACCTTTTGAAATACCGTATGTTGGGCGGAGTAGCGTCTGAGAACTACGCGACTGACCACGCAGCAGTATGGATGAATCATCAGTACCTGACATCCGGCACAGTGGCCATGAACCTGCCACCGCACCCGGTCACAGTTTCCGTCGGTAAGGGATGGATGCCAGTTGACAACGAGCTGCACAAAGTCACAAAAGCAATTGGAAACCGGATTTATGAGCTTAACGGCCAGCCTGCCAGAAGCATTTATGAGCAGTATATTGCGACTGAACAACTGATCCCAACGTACCCGCTTTTGGTGGAATCAACCGGTGAAACGGTAGCGCCAATGCGCTACGAGTCGAACCCTGACGGGGAATGCCTGTTCATGAGCAGGCCGATAGCTGCCGGTGAACACGTTCAAATATGCACAGCCAGCCGCTCGGATATACTGCAAAAATCACATGAAGCCGCCACGCGCTCACTGATTGAACACGAACAATACCCAAGAAGTTTCGGGTTTTGTATCAGCTGCACCAGCCGCGCATGGCTTCTGTCGGACATGGAGCCGATGGAGTTCAACTACATCCAGCAGTTTTCCGGAGACAGAGGCGCAAACAACATCGTCGTTTATCTCAACGGTGAATTTGAGCCAACGCCAAATGGCACGAAACATCACAATCACAGCCTGGTGATCGCCGGGTTTTACTCGGTGAATTGCGATTTGATTTCAGAAATTTAAATCAGGGCTATATTAGCCGGTGAATCATTTCATCAATGCACAAGTAGCGGATCTTCCTGAGCATTTGCAGCTCGCCAGCTTTACCATCGTGATTGGGCACATTCTCAATAACTGAAATCAACTTATCGGCTGCCGGTGCGATGTCGCTTATCATTTGATTCAAAACGCGAGTGCCCAGGACTGGTGAAAGGCCAAGCTCAAGCCCGAATTTCAAGACGTTATCTCTTGTTAAATCTCCAAACTGCACCGCATCACCCATAGCTTGCGATAAATCTTCCTTTGGATGCTCTGCGGGACGCGCATAAATGATGGTGCTTAACAAGTCGTAGTGCGGCATCAACCGACAACCACGGGCAGTTAACTCAAATGACAGGTTTTTCAGGTGTGCATCGCCATTACCGACCAAAGCATTAAAAAGAGCCCATTTGAAAATTGCCAGGCGGGTAGGACCAGGGGCGATACAGGAATTTATAAGCTTATTGAGGCTTTGCGCGGTGCTGGCACTGTACTTTTCCCTGAATGACAACCCAAGGTGCTGACATCCATCTATGACATGCAACCGGCGAATGTCCGGATATACACCAGCCCGGTCAAAGCGATTTACAACATACGCAGGCGAAGGCAGGTAAATATGGTGAACATCAGGCACGGGCAAACCGCATGCCCTGGCCAGCGACATCACAAACCACTCATTCCGAGTAGTGAAGTAGTAAACCTGTGGGTCAGTATGTTCTGGTTTTAAAATGTGCGTGGATGGCATTTGGCCGGATGGCTCAAAGAGCTGTTCATCTTTAAATATCACCAACATTTTGTGCTGAGCGCCGGCCAATGACATTTTCTTTCGCTCATTAAGATTGAGCGGAAGCTTTGGCAGGTTTAGGATCCGCTCATTCAGCTCTGCAGCAGAAAGCGCAACCGCCTTACCTACAGGCAGTTCAGCGCCTGGCTCTAACAGTGTGAAGGCGCCAGCTGACTCACCGCCTATTGCTCTTAAGAGCGAAAAGGCGTCACCTAGCTCAACATCGGCAGTTTTTTCAAGCAGCGTTCTGGCCTGTTCTTCAGGCAAAAGGTTGTCAAAAAACCACTGCACCGGACGCGTCGTGGCACCATCCATTTGCCGGCCGGCCACAAAGGCAAGCCGGGGAATGATACCAAAGCCCTGAGCCAACCAATTCGCGTCATACTCAAAGCCCCAAATTGACGACTCTTCGACAAGCTTGCCAACAAAAGTGCGGTCAAGGTAAACAACAAGCTCTCTCATGACCGGCGCACCCGTTTGCTATTCAATAACTGCTCCAGCAACTCCAGATATTTAACTTTGCCTTCATTTCTGGACGACTCTTTAAACTCTGAGTTCAAGTAACGCTGGTTAAGGGTATGCATATTAAAATCAAGATGATGCAAATCTACATCTGGTATCCGCACAAAATCATTATTCTTTGCCAGAAATGAATCAATATCCGGAGGCAAGGTAAGCTCAATCCCAATACCCAACGACTCAAGCACCTGGAGTACCTTGCCAATTTGTGCGGTTTCCTTCCCATTTTCAAGATGGCTCATAAATGACTGCCCGGCATTGGATAACTGAGCAGCAGTCAGCTGGTCCAAATCCTGACAGATCCGCGTAACGCGAATCGCCTGGCCAATATCAGCCACACTTTTTACAGGAACTTTCATGTGAAATCCTCAATAACTTGTGCGAACAAACAAAATAACAGCAAATTGCCATTCAATATATGACAACTTGTGCGAACTAACAAGTTAAGGAGAGTTTTTGATAAGGAGCAATGTAACTTGTACGAGCGTACATATTAGTAAGGAGGTAGCCACTTGCAAGCTACAACTTGTGCAAGCGGCCATTTTAGCAAAGGTATGGCCATTTACCGGCCACAACTTCTGACTGCATGGAACAGGTGTAACTTTCAGGTCTGTTAAGTCAGCTGGACGAGAGCGTCCTTAAAAACAACTAATTTCCAGCTCGCGCCGTGCCAGGCATCAAAGCGAATTTCACCCCAACCCAAACCCAAATTCATCCCCAACAACACGGCCTCAACCGTACCATTGACCTTCACGCCAACACAAAATGAATCTGTGCCATGATAGCCTGGGTAGATGTCATGCCCAAGCTCAGCCAGTTTTGAAAATAGCTGATCCGCCAGCGCGTTTTTAGGTCTGCAATTTCTCAATTCCATCAAATCTTTCCCCAACATTACGGACTGTGAACATTATGCCTGTGCCACCTAACCACGCCACAAATGACCCAATCAGTGTGCCGCCTGTGCGAACTGTGCCAGGGTTGGCTGGTAATACGGCAGCATATCCGACGGCAACACAACATCAGCATCTTCCAGCTCAGCTACCAAATCGACTGCATTGGCAAACGGCTGGCACTCACTGGTGCAACCTGAAAAATCATTATCACCAGCCTTGGCTGCAAGGCGGCGAGCTGCGGCCTGCGCCTTAATATCCTTGTAGTCAGCATCCATGACGGTGATATTTACAATGTCTTCTGCTGACAAGTGATTGCGAAAGAAGGTGCGAGCTGGCGCATCATCCGGCACGTTTGTCCGGCCATTCACCTGCTCATGGATATCAAAAAACGTGAAGTAATTGGGATTGGTATTCGCAACAGAGCCAAGCTTTGGTACGCTTTTTTTCCAGCAAGTCACGCAGTTCCCCAATTCTTCCGGAATACCCAGGGCAAAATCCATGTCTTCCCAAAAATCGGCAACGTCCTGCTTGTCACTTTGAAACAAATCGACCATCGGGTAACAGAACTTGCCTTTGCGCTGCTCTGCGGCGCTTTGGTGGCGTTGTGGCTCGTCGTCCCGAATGCCAATGGCTGTATATACGTTTTTCAGCCCCAGCATTTTTTCAATGTTGCGACGATAGGCGTACTGCGGCGCAAGCTTTAACTCCCGATTGCAGACGTTTGGCGATGCAGGGCTTGGCAGGCCATATTTGGTGATCACTTCGGTAAACGGCCCATTCCAGTTCCAGTGCATTGTGGCACTGTAATAGTCCACGATTTTGTAGGAGGTGCCATAACCACGGCCACGGCCAGCATGATTCACCACCGCCTCCAACCAAACGACTGTAGTGCCATATAAGCGCTCCCAGCGCTGCTGACACTCAAAAACGAACTCAATCGTTTTGGCGTGTTCCTGACCGGTATTGGCAAAGGTGATAAAGACCGGATTAAACCGGTGCGAGTAATCGCGCAGAATGATTTCTGTCATCATGGCTGATGTTTTACCGCCTGAGAAGGCGATATAAAGCGGCACAGCAGGCTGACCTGGCGTGTGACCTGCAAAATTGCCGCCTTCTAAGTGAGCCAAATCCATCACCGCAGGCGCTGCCGCCTCCACTGGCAAATCCGGTGTATCAGCAAACAAATCTAGCTGAGCGTCAATACCGGCGCGGACAGTGCGAGCGATAGGGGACAGAGCTTGTGATAACATGGCAAAACCTTCGGGCGACAACTGAAACTGTGAACAGTTTGCCTGCATCCGAAAAGCCCGCTACAAATGAAGCCAGCCCATCACTTACACTGAACCACCGGCAGCGCCGACCAGGACGTCAGGTATGCAGGCGACAGCATCTGGCGTCGCATTTGCCAGTCGTCATGGTTTGACGTTAAGGCCGATCCGACGGTGATAGCAGAGCCATAGCGCGAATTAATGACATCAACCACCTCTGACAGCCCGCTTTTCATCCGGGGCGCAAAAAGGTCACTCTGAAAATGCGAACCAGGCGCAAGCTCAATCGCACCTACACCGCATTTCATATACTCAAGCCTGCGGTCAAACAGCTCGTGAACCTTTGACTTTACCGCTTCTGCAACTTGCGTATAGCAATCAGTAGGGGATGGGAAAGTAATTACCGCACTTTTCGTATTGCGGGTATCAAAAGAGCCGGCAGTTGCAAACATCATCAGCTGAACAATCATAGACTTTTGATACCTGGCCTTTTTGGTCACACTAAATGCGTGGGTTGCCAGGGCGGTTGATAGCTCGTCAATATCGGACACCCGCTGGCCGAAAGTGCGGGTTGAGAAAATTTGTTTTTTGTCTGGCCGGACATCATCGAAAAAGAGTGACGGTATGCCGTTCAACTCTTTGACTGTTCTTGCGACATTGACATTGAACACCCGCTGCATTTCATCAGGTGACTGTCTGGCCAAATCAAGTGCCGAGTTGACGTTATAAAGTTTAAGCCTGGCCGCCAGCCTGGAGCCAATACCCCACACATCCTGAACGGACATCTGTGACAATATCTGCTCTCGATTTGCTTCACTGACAACACACACACCCCGAAAGCCCGGCAGCCGTTTTGCCGCGTGATTGGCCACCTTAGCCAAAGTCAAAGTCTGACCAAAGCCTACACCTGTCGGGATCCGAAGGTTGTCCCAAAGGGCACGACGGATATACCGGCCAAAGCCAAGCCAACATTCCTGGTTGCGGTCAAATAGCAGGAATGACTCGTCAATGCTGTAGCGGAATTGACGGTCACACATCCCGGCAAGGGTATCGTGCATTCGGCCTGATATCGCGCCATATAATTCATAGTTGGAGCTGAATACGGTGGTGCCTGTTTTTTTAATGAGTTCGGCTTGCTGGAAAATCGGGGCGAATTTCTTTAAGCCAAGCTTTCGGGCAATCGGGCAGACGGCCACTATCACGCCGTCGTTATTACTCGCCACGACAACCGGCTTGTTTCGCAGGTGCACAGCAAACTGCTTCTCACAGGAGCAATAGAAGGCCGTTCCATCAACGAGCGCAAACATCATGCTAGGTCACTGGCCAACAGCGCCGGCTCACGAAAAAGACGCACTGAGCGGATCACAATACCCTCAACCACGAAGTCGTCAAACTCAGTAACTGAAACCGCTGGATATTGGGGATTTCCGGACAAAAGGAGGCCTTTACTTCGGTGAAGCATTTTGCACACTAGCTGGCCGTTCAGCACTGCAACCACTACGTCTAAATCGGAAGGCGGGGCTGCTCGGTCAACGATCAGCAAATCTCTATCGTAAATTCCGTACCCCTCCATCGAATTGCCTGAAGCTCTGGCCAGGAAGGTGGAGCTTTTTCGCTCGATCAGAACTTCATCCAGCATCAATTCATGCTTAGCATAGTCTGCAGCCGGACTTTCAAAGCCGGTTACACCAGCATCAGCGGGGGTGGAGACAAATTTCAATTTCATAGGATGAAAGCGCAACTGTATTTATGTACAGTGTAGCAGAACAGGCTTAAGGAAGATCAAGCGGCTGGCGGGGCAGAATTAGAGTAAAAAAAGCTGCCATTTTCAGGCAGCCTTTGTAGTTTTCACCGTGCGATAGGATTTAACCGTGCGGGTTATATCGTGGATTTTGCTGCGGCTGCTGATTGCCTGGTAATTAAAAACGGCCAAATTGTCAGCTTTGATGGTGACATCAGTTTTAAAGGACTGAACGTGCAGCATGTATCAAAGCAGCGCGTTTCACGCATAGTCCCAAGTAACTGGCTACTGGCACTGTCATTCTATCCAATCAGAGCAGCCTGCAGCGATGCGTCCAGCCTTGCACAATGGACAAGGCAGTGGCGCTGTCAGTGGACAGTATTTATCGACAAGCAATCATATCCGGGCTTTGCAGATCGCAAAGCAGCTATTGAATTTGAGAAACATTTAATCTGGAACCAGAACAAACTGCAAAATGCGCTGGCCACGAATTAATTTGCGTTGATAACCTGCATAATCGGACTAATTACGACTGTTGGATTGTTGCTGGAAGGGAGAGTAGCGTAATCACAGTACCCTATGATTACGATCCTGCTTATTTCAAACCTTTACTTGATGTACGACCTACATCAAGTGAAAAAGGCGCTCGCGGCCAAGCCGTAAGCGCCAGAACCTTTTTTACTTTGAAAGTAACAAAAGGTGATTGTTTTGCAGGGGTGACAAGGGAGTGCAGCCCCCAAACCCCAAAAAACGCTCTTGCTTTACCCCTTGCCGGTTTTTCTATTTCCAAAGGACATTAAACGGGTGCCGAAGGCTCAGACGCGCAAGCGCCACTCCGTGAGCCAGTTACCATCCATTTGTGCCATTCACATAATGCTCAGCCTCTGCTTCAAAACAATACGCATAACCATTGGCGCGGCCAAACTCAGCTCCTGACACAAAGGCTTCCTTAAGGACTTCCAACCCGATTTCTGTACCTTCCTGCTTATCCCAGCCACCACGACCACCACTGACATAGCGCTCAGACTCTGAAACAAAGCAATTGGCATAACCATTGGCGCGGCCAAACTCAGCACCGGAAATAAACGCCTGCCTGACACAGCTCATGCTAAAACCCCATTAAATCCGCCAGCATTAATAGCATCTTCAATATCAAAACTACGAAACCGCAGCTGCCTGAGTACCTGCTCTGCAGCTTTAACCTGCTCATTGATAGCAAGCTTTTCAGCCAATGAACCGGCTTTTACAGCTTTGGCGCGAAGGTTTTTCGCATAGGTTTTTGCAAGTGAGATTTGCTGCTCTAAATCATCCACGGTTCTAATAACGGCCAGCCTGGCCTCAAAGGTCATTTTAATTGTGGTACTCATGGTGCACTCCTTAACTGCATTTGATGTAACTATTTAACCAGGAACATTGCTTGCCGCCACAAATGGTAGGAAGCTGCGCCCTGTCACCATCGCACAAGGGATAAATCAAACGCGCTACGCTTACCCTGAATGTCAACAAAGCTTTTTGCCTGATTGAACGTGAAGTGACCATGGGCTGACGCCTTGCTGTTCAGCTCGTTAAAAAGCAGCGTCATTTGCGGCTGGTCTAAAGCCTGATGTAAGTAAAACTCAGCAAAGTACGAATCAGTTTCCTCACAATAAAACGCCAGAACAGAGCCGAGTTTAGATTTGTGCGTAAACATTGGTTTTTCGCCACGATCAACAGCAGATTCAAAAGCTGGCATATTTTTTCCTTTTAGTTGTTTGAAATAGGGTTAAATCAGGCGATAACACAACGGGCATTCATCAGGCCGGTTGTCATACACTTAAAATCAGAAACTTCGTCAGGCGACAGGCGCAAAACACGGGTGCTGGAAAAGCGGGTGCCGCGTGATTTCTGCCACGATGTATGGCCAGCGGTGTCACAATGCTTAAATTCGCTTTGTGAGTGGGGTTCAAGTTCATCAACATGCACCACAGGCCAATCGGAGTGCCACGCAACGGCAGCTTTAGAGGCGGCTTGCGGGCTTGTTGCCTCAACCAGCACAAAAGCTTCGCAAATCTGCGAGCCGGTACCAAGCTCGTCCATAGCCTCAACCAGAACAGTCACCACAAAGTACGACTTGCCGGCATCAGTCTTTGGTTGCTCCGGTTGTTGTGCTGGCGGATTGTCCAGACCTTTGATGGCAGCGCCGATTTTGAATGATGCACCGGCCAGCTCCTGCATGTAGCCGTCAGTACCGACATAGGGCGCTAACTTATTTCGGATATCCAGATAACAATCAATAGCCGCAGCCAGAGCGGTCAGGGCAGTTTTGTCGGTTTTGTTGCAGTGATAGTAGTCAGACAAGAGCTCACGGGCTTTAAGCTGCAGCTGGTTTCGGATGATGTGGTTATTCATGGGGCCCCCTCAATAATGATAGGGCTATTGTCTTACGAGTGGGATTTGACGCAGCAAATGGTTTTGGGGTTGGGCTTAAGCGTGTTAAGCCCAAAACTGAAAGCGCTTCAGTTACCCTGCCTTGCGTTTGAAAAAATCATAATCATCATCCCGATTGAAAAGTAAAACCGGCAAAATAACCAAGCAAAACAGTGCAACGAGGAAACACAAAGCCATCACAGCTACAAGCGCAAGCTGCTCTATGCCAGCCAGATTAGAAAATGGAGCGTCGAACAATCCGTACCCGCCACTTGAGAAAAATGGTTCGGACAGTAAGTAAAACCCGCACAGCAATCCATAGAAAACAAGTCCGAATTTGAAAACTTCCGCATCTACAGATGGCGCATTTTTACTTTGATGGTACAGCCAAGCAGCTCCAAAGATAGCCACACAAAATGATAAAAACGCGAAACCATTCGCCCATTCAATAACACTCATTAGATAACTCTCCGTTGTTAGCTCTCATTGTTCTACCGCTGGCACGCATTCAATAATTCAGGATTTCGACGTACTCTTGCTGAACAGAGCAAGGCATCGGCCCATCAAACAGCTCGGAAAAAAAGCGCTGTGCCGTTCTGAATTTAACTTGTTCATTTTCAATAAAAAACCAGATGACATAGTGACCAGGGCGCAGACCTTTACGAAGTCCGGTAATGAAAAGCTCTTGTGCAGGCTCTGTTGAAAAATGGAAAAGCAGCGTGTTTGTCAGCTGTTGTAATTCTTCTACCTTAGCTGGATCAGCATCGAGGTCATGCTGTGACATCAGCTCCTGATGCAGTGAATAAGCCCTGTCAATGATGGACTGCTTCTGGTTCGCATAACCGGCGACGCCCAAGACTGTTTGGTCTGAGATTGCAACAATTGAAAAGGTCGGCTGCTCAGCACAACCAACGTAGATAAAACCCCGCATAAATAACTCCGTACAAAACAGGTAATGTAAGTTGTCTGATCTTAAATTAACTCCATCAACCTTGGTTGCATTAAGCAGCGCTAAATTCAGCGTTAAATATTCCAAATTAAAAAACCAGCCCGAAGGCTGGTTTTGTCTGAAGTCAGATTAAGCAGCAAGCCTGCTTAGCTCAAAGTGCATCCGGCCACCAACCAGCTTTGCTGTGAACTCTTTTCCGACCAACGCAAGCGCTATGCTTTCAGGCAGATTACCAATCAGATCACTTAATATTTCATTGGCATCGACGCCTGTCGCAGCTTTAAATTGAAGCTCAGCAGCGCGGGTATCTGCTTCCAACAGATCATCCAGCATGCTGTCGTATTCATCCTCATAGCTGCTCATTTGAAGCAGTAAAGACTGCATGCAGAAATCACCGGCAACCACTGAAGAAGCTCTTAAATCAGCTGGGAACTCAATATTCGCTTCACTATCACCAAAGTAAATGCAATCGTCTTGGATGCTGACTGTTTGGCCGGTTGGCTCGTACTTAATTTCAATGCCGTCACATTTTGACAAACTAAAATGGTAAACATGCGCCAAGTTTAAGTTAATCGGACTGCCAAAGCCGTCAAAACGGACTGTGAAATCGCTCTCGGCAACAGTGCGAATATACGGTCTTGCCCAATGATTCTCCGGCAAGTTATTGCCAGCATCGGTTGTCAGGCTCATAGCGTTTACCCGATACAAAAAATGAGACATAACCAGCTCGTTAGAATGAAGATCAGCATGACCACTGGTGATAAATACCTGTCCTGATTCAAGTGCTTCGCGTTTAACATCAGAGGTAACGCCTGTGTCTGAATCATGGTTAGTGTAGCTGCACAAGATAGGGTAGCCAGCAGCAGTAAAGGCACTTGATGGCAGCCAATCAATTTCATTGAGCATTGTCGGGCAATAGCGCAGCACGGCTGTAAAATATTGCTCTAAAAATGCGATGTCATTTGCAAACTCTGCGCGAATGGCAGTCAATTTTTCGTGGTAAAAGGATTTAAGCCAGGTAGCGAACTCGGCCTCGACAACTGCTTTATCCAAAATAGCATCACGGTCAGGCATCCGAGCCTGTATGCGGTTATTGGCAAACAGGATATTGGGATCTGTCCAGTTGGAAAAACTCTTGAACGATGCAATCCGCATTTCCTGCACAACGACTGTTGTAGCATCAATAAACCATTGGTTTATCACCAACTTTCCAAAAGGTGTATCAACGACTTTATCTTGGTCAGTTGGTAGTGACAATGAGCGAAGGGTTGCCACACCATTAATAAGGATTTCGACAGACGAGTAGTGAAAAGCAGACATAAAAAAGGTCTGCAATGACGTTTTCAAAATATCCACGCCTTCAAGGATAATTTCTGTGCCAGCGAGATAATCACACTCTTGAGGCTCCCCAATATCAGCACCGGCCAGCGCCTGCTCTGAATCAAGCGTAATGAATTGGTTAAGGCTGCGAATTGTGACTGTTTTTGCACAGCTGAGCGTTGAGAAAAACCCCATACCGTAAGGCTGTTCACTGGCTTGAACGTCAGCATCCCAACCGCTCTCAGCAAGGGTAAACAGCTTAGTGAAGTCAGAAATGCCACCTCCATTATCGCTGATTGAAATTTTGCTAACGACATCAGCTGACGCCTCATAGTTGATAGCTACAGAAGTTGCCCCGGCACGACGCGCATTTTGTACCAGCTCAGAAATAACTTTGGTCTTGTCTGTGAAAACAGTACCGATGTTTGACAGCAATTTTGATTGGTTTACTTGAAGTTTCATTTACTCACTCTCCTAATTAAAACAGGCAAATCGCCTGAGAACGAGTACATGATCGCAAGAACGAAAAAGGGCGCTATAAACGGTTTTGCGGGATATTTAACCAAATAAGATGAACGGGCATATTTATGATTTCATTAACTGACAACCACAGTGGCCGTCAAAAAATGACAATAAACGCACCGAAGCGCACTGAAAAAATGGATAAAGCAGCCAGAGAGAACTGGCGCGTTAACTGTGCGAAATGGAATTTGTACGGATTGTTAGAGGCGGGGGCTGCGCCGTCCAAAATGGACGGAGCATAGGGGGCTAAAGTTCAAATACCGCGCCGACAATGTGTTCATCGAGCTTTAATGTCTCAACGCGCACCACCTTGATTGAACAAGGGTGGCTACTTTCGCCGGTTTGATCTTCTGTCAGAAAATAAGAACCTGTCGTGCCGACATCTAGGTATTGTTTGGATTTAAAGCAGATGCCAAACCCTGAAAAATCAACAGGGATTGCCGGTACATTCTGGCCATTGACAGTTAATGTCATAGAATGACCCACAACTGGCATACGCCATGAACGGTCGAACTCTACAAGCTGATTAGTCATAAAATCCCTACAAACCTTTTGCTGTGGACGGTGGAATGTTAACAGTATAACAGTCCATCGCCAACTTTTGTTTGGTTATGACAGTATCAATGCGTAGCAGTTCCAACAAAACCATACATCGCCCAATATTCTGGATCAGCTCCATAATGACTGGTTGTTCCATGCTCAAGGTCAACAGAGACTGTCTGATACTGACAAACACCGTGCCGAAGCAGTTGCCACAAAATCTGCACAGAATGAAAAGCCATAACATCGTTCAGGCCAAAGTCCTGACGACGAATTGATTCTTCATGGCTGCAACTATCACCGGCCACTGGTTGCCACTCGTCAAGCTGAGTACGGTACAGATCATAGACCGTTGGATAGTAAACATCTTTCTTGCCTACCTTTGCGTTCATTCCGGCGATCACATTGCCTGAGCGCTGAGCATTACCGGCATCAATATAGATGCAGTTGCGCTGATTTTGCATAGCATTGTGCATTTCAATCCGGCCTTTGAATCGCTACTAATTTCCTAGACACCTTTCAGTTAGATAAACTAACTCAAAGAGAGGTGCCTATGAGCAGTAAACGTTACCCCGAAGAATTCAGAATCGAAGCAGTTAAGCAGGTCGTTGATCGCGGCCATTCAGTTGCTGATGTTGCCAAACGGCTCGATATCACCACGCACAGCCTGTACGCCTGGATAAAGAAGTACGGTCCTGACAAGCAGCAGCACAATGATTTGGCTGACGCGCAGGCCGAGATTAAACGGCTGCAAAAAGAACTGAAGCGAGCCACCGAAGAGCGCGACATCCTAAAAAAAGCCGCGTACTTCGCAAAGCTGTCCGACTAAGATACGCCTTCATTAAAGAACACTGCGACAGCTGGCCGGTGCGCTGGCTTTGCAACATGCTGGATGTGCACCCCAGCGGGTACTATGCGTGGAGTAAGGCATCGCTGTCGAAACGCGATAAGGCAAATCGACGGCTGACCGGGTTAATTAAGCAGTTCTGGCTGGAATCGGGTTGTGTATATGGCTACCGTAAAATTCATTCTGACTTACGTGATTTCGGGGAATCTTGTGGCATTAACCGGGTATACCGGCTGATGCAGTCCGAAGGGCTTAAAGCACAGGTTGGATATCGCAAACCCAGATCCCGCAAG
>VFQM010001323.1_pt1 | contig 22072 bp, 17 predicted proteins | sample 3512391 | NCBI WGS metagenome assembly VFQM01 (sample SAMN10412369, study PRJNA504923) | tailings metagenome | isolation source: Replicate 1 from Balatoc abandoned mine | place: Philippines | reverse complement strand
CCAGCTTGACGCCCTTTTCCATCAGGTATTCGTGGATGTCGAGCAGGCGGCAGCCGGGGAAGATCTTGTCGAACTGGTACTTCAGCAGCTGATCCATGCAGGTGCCGCAGGACACGATCACGGTTCTGATGTCGAGGTAGTTGAGCGTATTGGCCACGCGGTGGAACAGCACGCGGTTGTCGGTGGTGATGGCATCGCCGAGGTCGGCGCGCCCGGCCGAGGTCTGCGGATAGCCGCAGCACAGGTAGCCGGGCGGCAGCACGGTCTGCACGCCGAGTTCGAACAGCATGGCCTGGGTGGCAAGGCCCACTTGCGAGAACAGGCGCTCGGAGCCGCAGCCGGGGAAATAGAACACCGCGTCGGAGTCTTCGGAGAGCTTGGCGGGGTCGCGGATCACCGGCACGATGCGCGGATCTTCCAGGCCCAGCAGTGCGCGCGAAGTCTTCTTCGGCAGGCCGCCCGGCATGGGCTTGTTGATGAAATGGATGACCTGCGCCGGAATCGAGGCCTTGCCGGTGGTGGCGGGCGGCTGCCGGGTCTGGCGCTGGATGAGCCCGAGTCGCTTGCCCAGCGCGTGGCCGACGCGCTGGCCGGCATAGCCCCATTCGATCATGGTCTTGCGCACGATCTTGATGACGCTGGCGTCCTTGCTGTTCAAGAAGAACATCGAGGCGGCCGAGCCCGGGTTGAATTTCTTCTGGCCCTGTTTGCGCAGAAAGTTGCGCATGGCGATGGATACGTCGCCGAAATCGATGTCGACCGGGCAGGGGTTGAGGCACTTGTGGCATACCGTGCAGTGGTCGGCCACGTCGTTGAACTCGTCGAAGTGCGCGAGCGACACTCCGCGCCGCGTCTGTTCCTCGTAGAGGAAGGCCTCGATCAGCAGCGAGGTGGCGAGGATCTTGTTGCGCGGGCTGTACAACAGGTTGGCGCGCGGGATGTGGGTGTTGCACACCGGCTTGCATTTGCCGCAGCGCAGGCAGTCGGCAATGGAATCGGCGATGGCGCCGATTTCCGACTGCTCCATGATCAGAGATTCGGTCTCCAGCAGCGAGAACGACGGCGTGTAGGCATTGCGCAGGTCGGCGCCCTCGAGCAGCTTGCCACGGTTGAAATGGCCTTCCGGATCGACCTGGCGCTTGTAGGCGGCAAAGGTCTCGATGGCGTCGGGCGAGAGGAACTCCAGCTTGGTGAGGCCGATGCCGTGCTCGCCGGAAATCACGCCGCCGAGATCCTCGGCCAGGCGCATGATGCGCGCGACCGCGGCGTTGGCGGCCTGCAGCATGGCGTAGTCGTCGGAGTTGACCGGAATGTTGGTGTGCACGTTGCCGTCGCCGGCGTGCATGTGCAGGGCCACGAACACGCGCGACTTCAGCACGCCTTTGTGGATTTTCTCGCACTCGGTGAGCACATGCTGGTATTCGCGGCCGACGAAGATTTCCTGCAGCGGCTTGCGCACTTCACGCTTCCAGGACACGCGCAGGGTGTGGTCCTGCAGGGCGTGGAACACGCTGCCGTGGGCGCTGGCGGACACCAGGTCGGTGCTGGCGATGGCCAGTTCCGCGCTCGAGGGCGGCGCGTCGAGGTTGTCGAGCAGCCACTGCCAGCGGGCGCGTACCTTGTCCAGCAGGACGAAGGCGCGCTCGCGGCGGTCTTCGGTCATGGCGGCATCGGCCACCGTGTCCTCGTCCTCGAACAGCGGCAGATTGCCCTGGAAGAATTCGTTCAGGCGATCGAGCAGGGCGAGCTTGTTCGAAATCGACAGCTCGATGTTGATGCGCTCGACGCCGTCGGAATAATCGGCCAGACGGGGCAGCGGGATGACGACGTCCTCGTTGATCTTGAAGGCGTTGGTGTGCGCGGCGATGGCGGCGGTACGGGCGCGGTCGAGCCAGAATTTCTTGCGCGTTTCGGGCGTCACCGCAATGAAGCCTTCACCGTGGCGCGCATTGGCCAGGCGCACGATGTGCGAGGCGGCCTCCATGGCCGCATTCTCGTCGTCGGACACGATGTCGGCGAGCAGCACCATGGTCGGCCGCTGGTTGCGACTTGCCTTGGTGGCGTAGCCGACGGCCTTGAGGTAGCGCGCATCGAGGTGCTCCAGCCCGGCCAGGATGGCGGCGGGGTGCGCGTCGAGAAAATCCTTGACCTCGACGATGGCCGGCACCGCCTCGCGCACCTGGCCGAAGAATTCCAGGCACACGGTGCGGGTGTGCGCGGGCAGGCGGTGCAGCACGAAGCGCGCCGAGGTGATGAGGCCGTCGCAGCCTTCCTTCTGGATGCCGGGCAGGCCGGAGAGGAACTTGTCGGTGACGTCCTTGCCGAGGCCGACCTTGCGGAAATGCTCGCCGGGGATTTCCAGAATCCGCTGGGTGCCAATCTCGCGCCCGGACTCGCGGCTGTAGCGGCGGATCTCGAAACGCGCCAGTTCGGCATCGTGAATCTTGCCGAGATTGTGGTCGAGTCGCGTGACTTCCAACCAGTTGGCGTCCGGCGTCACCATTTTCCAGGAGACGAGATTATCCAGCGCCGTGCCCCACAGCACCGCCTTCTTGCCGCCGGCGTTCATGGCGACGTTGCCGCCGATGGTGGAGGCGTCGGCCGAGGTCGGGTCGACGGCGAAGGCGAGGCCGGCGTTTTCCGCGGCATCCATCACGCGGCGGGTGACCACGCCGGCGCCGCAGTGGATGGTGGCGACTTCCCTGTCCATGCCAGGCAGGCGCAGCATCTCGATGCCGGACAGGTTCTCCAGCTTTTCGGTGTTGATCACCGCGGAGTGCGGCGTGAGCGGAATGGCGCCGCCGGTGTAGCCGGTGCCGCCGCCGCGCGGGATCACGGTGAGGCCCAGTTCGATGCAGCCGGCGACGAGGTCGGCGATCTCGGCTTCGGTGTCGGGGGTCAGCACCACGAAGGGATATTCCACGCGCCAGTCGGTGGCGTCGGTGACGTGCGATACGCGCGAGAGGCCGTCGAAGCGGATGTTGTCCTTGCGCGTGACGCGCGACAGCGCGCGCAGGGTATGGCGGCGCAGCTCGGCGATACGCTCGAACTGGCTGGCGAATTTGCCGACCGCCTTGTGCGCGGCGGCGAGCAGGCTGGCCACCGGCTCGTTGCCCTGGCGGCGGCTCTCGATCTCGTTCAGACGGTGGTTCAGCGCCTCGATCAGCGCCGTGCGCCGGCGCGGGTTGTCGAGCAGGTCGTCCTGCAGGTACGGGTTGCGCTCCACCACCCAGATGTCGCCCAGCACCTCGAACAGCATGCGCGCCGAGCGCCCGGTCTTGCGTTCGCTTCTGAGGGTATTGAGCGTCGCCCACGCTTCTTCGCCCAGCAGGCGGATGACGATCTCGCGGTCGGAGAAGGAGGTGTAGTTGTAAGGGATCTCGCGCAGGCGGGGCATGGCAAAAACTGCTTGCAAAACCGCATTTTACGCGATTCCGCCACGCCTCGCAGCGGGACGGCGCGGCCTATGGGCGTTCGAAGTCCAGATGGCCGTCGATGATGGTGGTTTTTACCACACCGGGCAGTTCATAGCCGAGGAAGGGCGTGTTGTTGCCCTGGCTCTTGAGCGATTTCGTCGTGACGGTGAAGCGTGCTTCGGGGTCGAACACGCAGAGGTCCGCATTGGCCCCGACGCCAAGATGGCCATGGGCGACGCCGAGGATTTGCGCGGGCTTGCGCGTGACGCAGGCCAGCGCCTGGGCGAGCGGCACCTGATTCTCGGCGGCCCACTTCAGCGTCAGCGGCAGCAGCAGCTCGACACCGGAAGCGCCGGGCGAGGCCTCGCCGAAGGGCAGCTGCTTTTCGTTGTCGTCCACCGGCGCGTGGTCGGAGCAGATGGCATCGATGGTGCCGTCCTTGAGGCCGGCGACCAGTGCCTCCCGGTCGCGCTGGCTTCTGGCCGGCGGCAGGAAGTGCAGGTTGCTGTCAAAGCGGGTGAGGTCCATTTCCGACAGGTGCAGGTGGTTGGCGGACACGTCGCAGGTCACCTTGATGCCCTGTGCCTTGGCCTGCCGCACCATCTCCACGCCTTCGCGCGTGGACAGTCGGGCAAGGTGCAGGCGCACGCCGGACTCGCGCGCCAGCGCCAGGATGGTGGCGAGGGCCACGGTTTCGGCCAGCGCGGGTATGCCCGGCAGGCCCAGGCGCGAAGCGACCGGGCCGTCGTGCGCGACGCCGCCGCCAGCCAGCCAGGCATCCTGCGGGCGCAGCCACACCGGGAAATCGAAGGTGGCGGCATAGTCGAGCGCATGCAGCAGGATCTTGGTGTCGGCAAACGGCGCGTCGGCGTGCGAGAAGGCGATGCAGCCGGCTTCGGCCAGTTCGGCCATTTCAGTAAGGGCTTCGCCCTTGAGTTTCTGCGTGAGCGCGCCGACCGGATAGACACGCGGGCCGGGCAGGTTCCTGGCGCGGAACTTGAGCATTTCCACCAGGCCGGGTTCGTCGAGCGGCGGGTCGGTGTCGGGCGGCAGCGCGAGCGAGGTAACGCCGCCGCTCGCCGCCGCGAGCATTTCCGATTCCAGGGTGGCCTTGTATTCCAGGCCGGGCTCGCGCAGGCGCACGGAGAGGTCTACTAGGCCGGGACACACGATGCAATTCTTGGCATCGATGGTCTTGTTGGCGTGGAAGCCCGCCGGTGCGGCGCCGATGGCGGCGATCTTGCCGGCGACGACGAACACATCGGCTGGCTGGTCGATGCCGTTGGCGGGATCGATGAGGCGGCCGTTCCTGATATGGATCTTCATGTCGTCGGCCCCATCAGCATCGACATGACCGCCATGCGCACGGCGATGCCGTAGGTGACCTGCGGCAGGATCACCGACTGTGCGCCGTCGGCCACTTCGGAGTCGATTTCCACCCCGCGGTTCATCGGCCCGGGGTGCATGACGATGGCGTCCGGCTTGGCCAGCGCGAGCTTCTCCGGCGTGAGGCCGAACTGCTTGAAGTATTCCTGCGCCGAGGGCAGCAGGGCGCCTTTCATGCGCTCGTTCTGCAGGCGCAGCATGATGACGACATCGACGTCCTTCAGGCCGGCCTTCATGTCGTGGAATACGTGCACGCCCATCTGCTCGACGTGGCTGGGCAGCAGGGTGCGCGGTGCGATCACGCGCACTTCCGGCACGCCCAGGGTGGTGAGCGCGTGGATCTGCGAGCGCGCCACGCGCGAATGCAGGACATCGCCGACGATGGCCACGCGCAGGTTGTGGAACGCGCCCTTGTAACGGCGGATGGTGAAGACGTCGAGCAGGCCCTGGGTGGGGTGGGCGTGGCGGCCGTCGCCGGCGTTGACCACGGCGATGTGCGGCGCGACGTGGCGCGCGATGAAATGCGCGGCACCCGACTGCGAATGGCGCACGATGAACATGTCGGCGTGCATGGCGGTGAGGTTGGCCACGGTGTCGAGCACGGTCTCGCCCTTGGACTGCGAAGAGGCGGCGATATTCAAGGTGACGACGTCGGCCGACAGGCGCTTGGCGGCGATGTCGAAGGTGGTGCGGGTGCGCGTGGACGGTTCGAAGAACAGGTTGAAGATGGCCTTGCCGCGCAGCAGCGGCACCTTCTTGACGTCGCGCTCGCCGACGCCCATGAAGGTTTCGGCGGTGTCGAGGATCTGGGTGAGAATGCCGGCAGGCAGGCCGTCCAGCGTCAGCAGGTGCTTGAGTTTGCCGTCGGGAGTGAGTTGCGGGTTGTCCGGCATCAGACGACGGTCAGCGTGAGGAGGCCTTGTTCATTGCGACGCAATTGTACGTTCTGTTGCGGCTCGATTGCCAGTGTCATGCCGCAAAAATCCGGGCGGACCGGCAGTTCGTGGCCGCCGCGGTCGACCAGCACGGCAAGGCGGATGGAACTGGGGCGGCCGTAGTCGAACAACTCGTTCATGGCGGCGCGCACGGTGCGGCCGGTGTGCAGCACGTCGTCGATCAGCAGGATGGACTGGTCCTCGACCACGAAGGGGATGGCGGAAGGCTTGACCTCGGGGTGCAGGCCGATGCGCGAGAAGTCGTCGCGATAGAAGGAAATGTCCAGGGTGCCCAGCGGCAGCACCGGCTTGAGCCGCCGGTGCAACTCCTCGGCCACCCAGGCGCCGCCGGTGTGGATGCCGACGAGTGCGGTGTCGGGGGTGAGGGTGGGGCGGATCTGTTCGGCCAGTCGGTCGAGCAGGGCGGCAACGTCAGGCAGTGGCGCGTTCATCGAAAAACCCTTGCAGAATGATTTGCGCAGCGAGTGCGTCGAGGGAAGTGCGTGATTTTGCCACGTTCCGGTTACCGCCGTGTTGTGCACTGCGGCATGCTTCTGCCGCAGATGTGCTTGAATAGCGCTCATCGTGCAGGAAAACCGGCAATTTGTAGCGATCTTCCAGCTCGGCGGCAAAGTTGCGCGCGGCGCGAGTCAGTTCGTGCTCGACGCCGTCCGGATGCAGCGGCAGGCCGACCACCAGCAGGCCGGGCTGCCATTCCGCCACCAGCCGGTCGATGGCGGCAAGGCGCGCGGCGCGCGTTTCGGCGTGGAGGGTGACGAGAGGGTGGGCCACGCCGATTTCGAGTTCGCCCGATGCTACCCCGGTGCGCTTTACGCCGTAGTCGAAGGCGAGCACCGTGCCCAAACTCATGCCGGCCTTTCAGGCAAAAACCGCGTTGAACAAAGAGGGCAAGAGGACAGGAGGAAAAACACAATGGCCGCTTCCCTCCTGTCCTCTTTGTTCGTTTGGCAAATCAGGCGTGACCTGCTTCATCGGACAAATTGGAGAAATCAATGCCCAAAAGCTTCATCGCTGCGGGCAGGCGCTCGTCCGGCGGCAGGTCGAAAATCACGTGCGGGTCGGCTTCCACCGACAGCCAGGCGTTCTGCGCCATTTCCTGCTCCAGCTGGCCGGCCGACCAGCCCGAATAACCCAGCGAGACCAAGAACTTGGCGGGGCCGCTGCCCTGCGCCACAGCTTCCAGGATGTCCTTGGACGTGGTCAGGCTGACTGCGTCGGTGACGTTGAGGGTGGAGGAATAGGGCTGCGAAGGCGTGTGCAGCACGAAACCACGCTCCTGCTGCACCGGGCCGCCGAGGTATACGATCTGGCCGCGCAGGCCTTCGGGAAGGGACAGGCCGATCTGCTCGAACAGCGCCGACAGGTCGAGATCGATGGGCCGGTTCACCACCACCCCCAGCGCGCCCTGTTCATTGTGGTCGGCGATGTAGGTCAGCGTCCCCGAAAAATTGGGGTCGGCCATGTTGGGCATGGCGATCAGAAAATGGTTGGTCAGGTTGATGGTATCCATGGTGCTGAATGCATTTTAACCCCACACTTCATACTGTGTGCTGAGAACCTGGAAAGTGAAATTGGTTCGTTTTATGGCCGTGGCCCAATTGCATGATTAGATACGACAATTCCATCGTCTGGCTGCGGCGCGACCTGCGCCTGCATGACCAGGCGGCCCTCGACAATGCCCTGCAGGCAAGCCGGCAGGTGCGCGTGCTATTCGTGTTCGACACGGACATCCTCGATGCCTTGCCGTCGCGCCGGGACCGGCGGGTAGAGTTCATACACGGCAGCGTGGCGGCGCTCAAGGCGGACCTGGAGGCATTGGGCGCCACCCTGCACGTGCTGCATGGAGCGGCCACGCAACAGGTGCCCGAGTTCGCACGGGCGGCCGGGGCGCAGGCGGTATTCTGCAGCCGCGACTACGAGCCGGCGGCGATCCGGCGCGATGCGGCGGTGCAGGAGGCGCTGGCCGGGCATGGCATCGCTTTCCATGACGGCAAGGACCAGGTGGTCTTCGAGCGGGATGAAGTGCTGACGCAGAGCGGCAGGCCATACACCGTGTTCACACCCTACAAGAATGCCTGGCTGAGGAAGCTCCAGTCCGCCGGCCTCGCGCACCATGCGCCCGGCGAACGCCTGGAGCGCCTGGCCCAGGAGCCGCCGGCCCCGCTGCCGCCGCTGGAATCGCTCGGCTTCGTGTCCACCAATCTGGCAGAACTGGGCGTGCGGCCGGGCGAAGCGGGCGCCAGGGCGCTGTTCGAGGATTTTCTTGCGCGCATAGGCCAGTACAAGGCCGCGCGCGACTACCCGGCGGTAAGGGGGCCGTCCTATTTGTCGGTGCACTTGCGCTTCGGCACCCTTTCCATCCGCGAACTCGTTGCCACGGCGCAGGCTATCGGCGGTGCCGGCGCGGAAACCTGGCTCTCCGAACTGATCTGGCGCGAGTTCTACCAGCAAACCCTGTGGCATCGCCCGGACCTGGCGGAAGGGCGCTGCTTCAAGCCGGAATTCGATGCGATTCGCTGGCCCAATCCCGCGGGGCATTTCGAGGCCTGGCGCGAAGCGCGCACCGGTTACCCGCTGGTCGATGCCGCCATGCGCCAGCTTGACCGGAGCGGCTACATGCACAACCGCCTGCGCATGGTGACGGCGAGTTTCCTGGCCAAGGACCTGCTGGTGGACTGGCGGCTCGGCGAACGCCATTTCGCCGAGAAGCTGATCGATTTCGACCTGGCTTCGAACTCCGGCGGCTGGCAGTGGGCGGCCTCGGTGGGCTGCGATGCGCAGCCCTGGTTCCGCATCTTCAATCCCGTCACCCAATCGGAGAAGTTCGACCCGCAGGGCAGGTTCATCCGCCGCTATTTGCCGGAACTGTCGAAGGTGCCGGACAAGTATGTCCATGCGCCCTGGACCATGCCGCAAGGCGTGCAGGCCGAATGCGGCGTGACAATCGGCCGCGACTATCCGGCCCCGGTCGTGGAGCACAAGCTGCAGCGCGAGCGGGCGCTGGCGCTATACAAGGCCGCCAGCGCCGGCAAAGCGCGCCAGGTCTAGGCGCTCTGGCTGACCAGGCGCAGCGGCGGCGCGGAGCCGTCCTTGTGCTGGCCGGCGTACACGGTGAGATGGGGGAAGGGAATCTCGATGCCGCGCGCGTCGAACGCGATCTTGAGCCGGCGCAGAAACTCGCGCCTGACGCCCCATTGCTCGATGGGCACGACCTTGAAGCGCAGGCGGATCACCACTGCGGAGTCCGCCCAGTTGTCGACGCCGGCAATGTCGGCATCACCCAGGATGACGTTCCGGAATTTTTCGTCGGCGCGAAGCGCTGCGCCCACCTCGCGGATGATGGCAATTACTTCGTCAATGTCTTCCCGGTAGGCCACGCCGACATCGATCACGGAGAAGGAGAAATCGCGTGTCATGTTGGTGACGGTGTCGATCTGGCCGTTCGGCACGTAGTGCACGTTGCCGTCATAGCTGCGCAGCCGCACGTAGCGCAGGGTGACTTCTTCCACCAGTCCGGCCTTGCCGCCGGCCTCGATCACGTCGCCGTGGCGGATCTGGTCCTCCAGCAGCAGAAACAGCCCGCTGAAATAATCCTTTACCAGGCTTTGCGCGCCGAAGCCGATGGCCAGGCCGAGCACGCCGGCGGTGGCGAGGATGGGTGCGATGGAGATGCCGAGTTCGGTGAAGACGAGCATTCCGGCGAGCGCGGTGATGAGCACATTGGCCACGTAGCGGAATACCCGGCCAAGAGTTTCCAGGCGCTGTCTTTCATGCGCATTGGCCTTGCGTTCCGTCATGTAGATGCGGAAGCTGCGGATGCCCTTGTTGGCGAACAGCTTCAGAAGCCAGGCGCCGGCCAGGATGATGGCGATGTGGATGGCGCTGCGGCTGATGGCGCCAAGCCGGGTTGCGTCGTCGAGGCCGAATGAAGCGAGCAGTGTTTCCATTTGTTGTCCCCCTGTCTGAATTCAAAGAACATGCTGCTCAAGGCTAGTCAGCAGGCAAACTCAAAAGTTCAGGCGGATTTCCGGCGCAGGCGGGAATGGCCGATGCGCAGCGGGCAAGCGCAGGCGAATCTTTCGCCAGCCGGCGGCAATAAAAAACCGGGCGTCGGCCCGGTTTTTTTGCTGGGGCGGAAGGCTGCCTCAGGCGGCCTGCGCGTGATGGTAGCCGGTGATGACGTCCACTTCGTTCCTGGAGCCGAGCACCACGGGTACGCGCTGGTGGATGCTGGTGGGCTGTAGTTCGAGGATGCGCTCGCTGCCGGTGGTGGCGGCGCCGCCGGCCTGCTCGACGATGAAGGCCATGGGGTTGGCTTCGTACATCAGGCGCAGCTTGCCGCCCTTTTCGCGCAGCTTTTCATCCATCGGGTACATGAACACGCCGCCGCGGGTGAGGATGCGGTGTACCTCGGCGACCATGGAAGCGACCCAGCGCATGTTGAAATCCTTGCCGCGCGGGCCGGTCTGGCCGGCCAGGCATTCGTCGACATAGCGGCGCACCGGCTGTTCCCAGAAGCGGTAGTTCGACATGTTGATGGCGAATTCCCTGGTGTCTTCGGGGATGGTCATGTTCTCGTGGGTGAGCACGAACTCGCCGACGTTGGGGTCCAGCGTGAAGCCATTGACGCCGCGGCCGGTGGTGATCACCAGCATGGTGGAGGGGCCGTACAGGGCGTAGCCGGCGCAGACCTGCTTCACACCGGGCTGCATGAAGGCTTCCACCGGGGTGGGACCGCTCACGTTCTCGTTGCCGGGGCAGCGCAGGATGGAGAAGATGGAGCCGACGGATACGTTGACGTCGATGTTGGAAGAGCCGTCGAGCGGGTCGAACAGCAGCAGGTACTTGCCGCGCGGGTTGCCTTCGGGGATCTGGTAGATCTCGTCCATTTCCTCGGATGCCATGGCGGCCAGATGCCCGGCCCACTCGTTGCGCTTGAGGAAGATCTCGTTGGAGATGACGTCCATCTTCTTCTGGTCTTCGCCCTGCACGTTCTCGGTGCCGGCCGCGCCCAGCACGCCCAGCAGGCCGCCGTGGTTGACGCCGTTGGAAATCATCTTGCAGGCGGTGGCGACGTCGTTCAAGAGGCCGGTGAATTCGCCGGTGGCGCCGGGAATGTGGCGCTGCTCTTCAATGATGAATTGGGTGAGGGTGGTTCCGAGATGCATGGTGCGCTCCAGAAAGATCAGAATATCAGCAAAGCTGCATATTCTATCACCGGAGCAAAAATAGATCGAATGATCTGATTAAAGAAGTTTATTCGGCGGCGACTCCGAGCTGGTCGGAACGGGTGAAAGTCCAGGTGCGAGTGATGGAAATGGCAATTTCGCGCCCACCCTGGTTGGTATAGGCGCTACTGGCTCCGCTAGATTTCCATATGTGCTCACGCATTTCACGCGGAAATGGCGCATAGGGCGCCCCCAGGTTGACGATGTTGATGGCAGCCTGGTCTAGGACTTTCGAACCTGAGGGCTTGTCGATTTCAATATTTTCTATCGTGCCGTCGGCGTAAATCGAAACGGTCATTCTTAGGCTGCCGTAAATGCGCTGGCGGCGAGCTTCCTCGGGGTAATTAAGGTTGCCGATTTTTTCCGCTTTAGCAGCCCAATCCTCAACATAGCGAGCCAAAATATAACTCTTTGCATTGGGGCCGACGAATTCACGCCGCGGACGTTTCTGGTACTCGTCCCAGTTGCGCGAGATCTGGGCCTGCAGCTTGGCGGCTTCCGACGCTTGCAGCATCAGTTCCGCGCTGTTGACTTCGCGGCGGGGGGCGGTCTCGGGCGAGCTGTCGACGGCTGCCTGGCTTTTCAGCTGGGTCAGCAACTGGCGCGCCTGCTCTTCGAGCTGCCTGACCCGGGCCAGGGTGGCGGCCTCGCTTTGTTCGGCGGGCTGCGCCTTGTAGGGCAGCGGGCTTTTGGCCTGCCGGTCGTCGTCGACATTGCCGCCGCCAGCGAGGTCGACCTGCGCCAGCACGTCGGGATTGAGCGGGGCCTCGCTTGTCCTGGCGTTGACCAGTACCACCTCCATGGGCGGGGTGAGGTCCTCGAAGTGCCGGGGATTGACCAGGGTGAACTGCGTGGAGAGCACGATGCCGTGCAGCGCGAAGGACGCCATCAAGGCCAGGGCGATGCGCATGTCGCGCTGGCTGGGGGCGGCAAGCTGAGGCTGGACGGCTGTCTGCATATCGGTCAGGCCGATTCTACGGAAGCCGCCTCCACAGTGCCAGCATATTCCGCATGCAGCTCGATCCCCAGCAGGTCGATGCCGGACAGCTTGAAGCGCACGACCGTATCGGCTGCCAGGCCGGGCGGCAGCGAGGGCGCCTTCACCACCATGGGCAGGCCGTTGAGGCGCGCGAGATCGTCGCGTATGACGTTGGCGGTGATTTCGCTCACGTTCTCCTGCAGCAGCCAGCGCAGGCACCAGTAGCGTTCCAGCCGGCGCTGGAAGTCGGCATAGCCATCGTAGGTGAGTTCGAAGTCGCGCACGGCGGCAAACAGGTAGTCGTTGCGCGGGCCGTAGGTGGGCGCCACGTCCTGCACCAGGCTGAGGAGCTGGCGCTGGTTGACGAGGTCGACATAGCGCCGCAGGGGCGAGCTCGACCAGGCGTAGTTCTCCACGCCCAGGCCCTGGTGGATGCCGGGCTGGGTGGCCATGCGCGTCTTGCCCATGCTCTGGTTGCGGAAGATGCCGGGCACGCCCTTTTCCTTGAGCCAGGTGCCCCAGCGGCTGTTGGCCAGGATCATGAGTTCGGCCACCACCTTGTCGATGGGGCTGCCGCGCTTGCGCGGCACGATGTCCACCCGGCTGTTGCCCTGCCCGTCGCGCTCGATGCTGAAGTTGTAGTCCTGGCGGTTGATCTGGTTGACGGCGCCGCGCGACGCCTCCAGGGTGGAGGTAAAGCCCCACAGCCATTCGAGCTCGCGCTTGTAGGGGTAGTCCGGGCCGGCGCCGATGGTCTCTTCGCTGAAGCGCTGGTCCAGGGTGTCGTGGCGCAGATTGGCGGCGATGTGCACGGCCTCGAGCCGGCTTTCGATGTTGCGGATGGAGAAATCCGCCGCGACATCGACATACATGGACAGCGCCGGGCAGTGCTGGCCCTCGATCAGGGTGTAATGGTCGATTACCGCCTCGGGCAGCATGGTGATCTTGTCGCCGGGGAAGTACACCGTGGACAGCCGCGCCCGCGCGATGTCGTCGAGCCGCGAGCCCGGCGGGATGCCGAGCGCCGGGCAGGCGATGTGGATGCCCACGCGTGCGCCGCCATCGGGGCTGAACTGCAGCGAGATCGCATCGTCGATTTCGGTGGTGGCGGCGTCGTCGATGCTGAAGGCGGCGACCTCGGCCTCGGGCAGGCCGGGCGGATCGAAGGGTTCGGCGATGTCGGGAAAGCCGGTGCCCTTGGGGAAATACTCGAGCAGGAACTGCGCCTTGTGCAGCGCCTCGATGTCGGCGATGGCGCCGCAGCGGTTCAAAAGATGCAGCGCGGATTCGCCGGTCTGGCTGCAGGCGGCGTCGAGCGCCTTCCAGGCCAGCGTGTTCTTGTCCGGCTTGAACAGGAGGCGATGGATGTCGGCGTCCCATGCGGGCAGCGCGCCGCTGACGAGGCTCGCCTTCCACTCGTCGACCTGCATGGCTTCGCGCGCCTTTCTTTCCACGCTGGCTTTGGCGGCCGCGAGGTTTTCAGCCGGCGCCGGCTTGTAGCGGCCGCGGCCCTTCTTGTAGAAGTGCATCGGCGCCTCGTGCAGGCGCATGAGGATGCCGGCCGCTTCATGCGGTTGCGGCGAGTGGCCGAAATATTCCTCGGCCAGCTGCTGGTAATCGAATTCCTCGGTGCCTGCCGCTTCCCACAGGAAGTCGGGGTCGGCCTCGTCGCGCACGGCGTGCGCGGCGTCCATGAAAGCGGCGGGCTCGGGCGCGGAAAAGCGCTGGAACACGCGGTCGGCCTTGATCTTGGAGCGCTTGCCCGAGGCCGTCTCCACCTGCAGCGAGGCGTCGTTGTCGGCCATGACGCGGCCGGCCTTGAACTGGCCGTCTTCTTCGTAAAAAACAAACATATATTTACAGGGAGGAAGGGGAGGTAAGGGAGGTATAGAAAGTTTTTACTCTCTTGCCTCTCTTAACCTCTCTGTTAATTTTGGGTTCTTAAAAACTATCAATAAACGGCAATAGGTCGACGAAGCGGGTGAAGCCGTGGTCGCCGCCCTGCAGGATGATCTGGTGGGCTTCGCGGTAATGGGCCACCGCATCCCGGTAGTCGATCACCTCGTCGCCGGTTTCCACCAGCAAGAGCAGATTGCTGGGCTGGCTGGGCGAGGCCTCGTCCATGGCCGCCAGCGCGTTCAGGTGCGACTGGGTGAACTCGTATTCCTCGCCGGTATGCCAGTTCTTCTGCGGGCCGAGCGCGCCGCGCAGCAGCAATTGCGGATGCACCGCCGGGTTGATCAGCACCGCCCTGAGGCCGTAGCGGCCCGCCAGCACCGTGGCGTAGAAGCCGCCCAGCGAGGAGCCGACCAGCTTGACCGGGGTTTTCGCCGACTCGATGACGCGCGCCAGCTCGGCAATGGCGGCGGCGGGCTGATGCGGCAGGTCGGGGCAGGCCCACTCGCCGCCGCGCCCCTGCGCTTCCAGCCATTTCTTGAGCTCCTGCGCCTTGCCGGAACCGGAAGTGGAATTGAAACCGTGGATATAGAGAATCATCGCCGCATTTTACCGGGGCGGCAGGGATTCCCGAAATTCCGCTCAGCCCGGCAGACGCCAGGGATCGAGCGCGCCAAGGATGGAGTTGAAGACGGCATCCAGTTCTCCCCCCAGGGCGTCGAGCCTGGGGTTGGCATAAGGCCGGAAGGTTTCCGAAGCGGAACGGTGCGCGATCCAGGTGCGGCCATCCTGTTCATATAGATGGATGCGCAGGGGGATGTCGATGCCGGCGGCCTTCTCCGCTGCCCACACCTTCATGGCGTAGTCCGGCCGGAACACTTCCAGGATCTGGTCGGCCGGCGCGTCCATGCCTTTCTTCAGGCAGTTGGCCTGGCCGTTGATGTGCGCGGTGAGGCCCATGGGGACGGCCGCGATGGCGTCGATGAGTTTTTGCGCGGCGTCGTCGACGCCGAGCGATACGGCAAAGCGGATCATGCGTTCACCTATTCAGGGGAGGTTTGGCGAGTCGGTGACATGAACGAACGATGTCATGCATTGAGCGAGGCCGAGGGTTGAGACGCCAGCGCATCCAGCAGTTTTTGATGAATGCCGCCGAAGGCGCCGTTGCTCATGGCCAGGATGTAGTCGCCCGGGCGGGCGGCGCGCGCCACCGCCTGGACCAGGCTGGCGAGGTCTTCGTGCAGGTGCGCGGCCGCCTGCTGCCGGCTGAACACGGCCTGCGCATCCCATCCCAGATCATGGGTGTAGACGAAAATCTCCTCCACGCCCTTGAGGCTCCCGGGCAGCTGGTTCTTCAGCGTGCCCATCTTCATGGTGTTGGAACGCGGCTCCAGCACGGCGAGGATGCGCGCCTGCGTGCCGACCTTGGCGCGCAGTCCGGCGACGGTGGTGGCGATGGCGGTGGGGTGGTGGGCGAAGTCGTCGTAGACGGTGACGCCGTTGACCACGCCCTTAACTTCCATGCGCCGCTTGACGTTCTTGAATTCACCCAGCGCCTCGCAGGCAACGGCAGGCGCCACGCCGGCATGGCGCGCGGCGGCGATGGCGGCGAGCGCGTTCATGCGGTTGTGCTCGCCGAGCAGCGCCCATTGCACGCGGCCCTGCTTCTTGCCGTCGAGCAGCACTTCGAAATCGCTGTCACCGCCGCTGGCGCTCCAGCCGGACGTGGATGAAGGCGCGGCGCCGAATTTTTCCACTGGCGACCAGCAGCCGCGGCTCAATACGCGGTCCAGGCTTTCCTCTCCGCCGTTGGCGATGATGAGCCCGTTGCCGGGCACGGTGCGCACCAGGTGGTGGAACTGGGTCTCGATGGCGGCGAGGTCGGCGAAAATGTCGGCGTGGTCGAATTCGAGGTTGTTGAGGATGGCCGTGCGCGGCCGGTAGTGCACGAACTTGGAGCGCTTGTCGAAGAAGGCGGTGTCGTACTCGTCGGCTTCGATCACGAAGAACGGCGTTTCGCCGAGGCGCGCAGAGAAATCGAAATTGGCCGGCACGCCGCCGATGAGGAAGCCCGGCTGCATGCCGGCGTGTTCCAGGATCCAGGCCAGCATCGACGAAGTGGTGGTCTTGCCGTGGGTGCCGGCGGCCGCCAGCACCCACTTGTCGCGCAGGACGTTGTCCGCCAGCCACTGCGGGCCGGAAGTGTAGGGCAGGCCGCGGTTGAGGATTTCCTCCATCAGCGGCTGCTTGCCGCGCGACACCATGTTGCCGACGACGTAGATGTCAGGATTCAGCTTGACCTGGTCGGCGTCGAAGCCTTCGATGAGGTCGATGCCCAGCGCGCGCAGCTGGTCGGACATGGGCGGGTAGACGTTGGCGTCGCAGCCGGTGACGGTGTGGCCGGCTTCTCTGGCGATGGCGGCGATGCCGCCCATGAAGGTGCCGCAAATGCCCAGGATGTGGATGTGCATGACGTGCGCAAAGGCTTGGAAAAGCGCAATTATACGGGCAGCCGCAGCGGCCCGATCAGAGGCCGAAGTCCTCGACGAGGGCGTGCGCGAGCAAGGGCGCGTGGGCGTATTTGCCCGTGTCCACCGAGATGAAGCTGCCCTTTGCGGTGATGCCGTAATCACTGCGCCGATGCAGGGTGGAACGGGGGTCGGACAGCTGCCCCTGGCCGGCCGCGAACACCCAGCCGCCGCGCAGCGACAGGCGCTCGATGCGCTGGCGGATGTCGCCGACTTGCGGCAGCAGCTCGGTCAGCCGCTGAAAAATGGAATGCGTTTTTTCCCGCACCGCGGCTTCGTCCAGAACCGGCGGCTCGGGCGGCGACACCAGCGAGCTGTCCATCATCAATCCGCTGGGATACCACGACAGGTAGAAGTCGCGGCCGTTGTAGTTCTTGATGTCGCCGAAGGGGCCGGTGGCGATGATCGCGCTGGGCGCGGCCACTGCCGTCGTCGTCCTCGCGAAAAGCGAAAGCCGGTAGCGGTTCGACCATTTGCCCGCTGGCGGCAATCCGGCCGTGGCATCCACCGCCATCCTGCCGTTCCACAACGCGTTGATGATGTAGTCGTAGCGGCCGTGCCTGCCATGGCTGGATTCGACGTGCCAGCTTTCGCCGCTGCGGACGGCATCGTCGCGCGCCACCGAGGCGATATGGACGCCCAGGTGCCGGGCAATGCGCGGTTCGGCCGCCAGGGCCTCGACGTAGCGATCGGCGACCCAGTTCGTCGCCACCGAGCGTTCAGGCACGCGGAAGCCGGCAAGGATGTCCGGCGAATCGGTGACGGCGGCGAGTTCGCGCGCAGTCAGGCGTTCCACGCGGCAGGCGGAAGCGTCCGCCAGATACTGGCCGGCATCGGGATGCTGGCGCACCAGCGCAGCCACTGCCTGCAGGTAGCCGTGCATCGCATCCGCGTCGACCACCGAATGCCGGTGGCAGAGAAAGAGGTCATCCGTCGGCGTGGTGCAGTCGCCGATCCGGCAGCCGATGAGGTTTTCCAGCAGCGGCCTGAAGGCGAGGCCGCCCGGCAGCACCCGGCGGGCGGTCTGCAGCGAAGGGTCGGCGCTGTAGATGAAGCCGAGATGGATCTTGCCCTCATTCCAGCGGCTGGCGGCGGAGAAGGGTTCAGCCGCGGCGTCGAACAGGTCCACCTGATGGCCGCGCCGCGCCAGCAACAGCGCCGCCGAACTGCCCATGATGCCGGCGCCGAGCACGGCGATGCGGCGAGCCTTCATGCCGGCTCCCGGATGTAGGACGCGGGATCGTACGGCTCGCTGGCGAAGACCAGCAGGACCGACCCTGCCGTCACATAGCGTTGCTGGCACCAGACGTTGGGGCCGACCAGCAGGCCGTGCGCAGCGGATTCCAGCGTCAATGCGGCTTCCTCGCCCTGATGGCGCATCAGCACCTCGATGCGGCCCTGCAGGCAGACCAGCAACTGCATGCCGGCACGGTGTCCATGGCCGCCGCGCACGCCGCCGGCCGGCGTGCCGCTGACGGTGAAGGCGCGGCAGGGTGCGAACGGCAGCTGGTCGAAGGCGAAAGGCGTCAGCATGCCGCGCTCGTCGGCGTGGCCGGGGCAGGCGACCAGCCGGGCGTGGCCGCCGAAGAACTCCCTGGAATGTTCCTGCTTGCCTACCATCGCTTCAACAGCCGTTCGATGAGCGGGGCGGGCTGGCCGTGGATCTTGCGCGCGAGGCCTTCCATGCGCTCGATCATGGGCGAAGCCAGCCGGATCTTCTGGTCGGTGGAAAGCGGCGAATTCCACAGTTCGCGCATGCAGGCCGCCGCCACCTCGTATTGCTGCTCCCGGGTGAAGGCCCAGCTTTTCGAGATACTGCCGGGCTTGAAAAACTTGTGGCACAGCGTTTCCGGAACGCGCGCGAATTCCCCGAGCAGGCTCATGTGGAACAGCCATGGCTTGTCCGCGGAAAATTCCCCGGCGCCGTGAGCTTTGATGCCCCGGATTTTCTTCGACTCCTGCAGGCGGAAAATGCCCCGATTCGGTATCCACCAGTACACGCCCCTTCTCAGCATGGTCAGGCCGCGAAGCACCGGGTCGCGGACGCCCTCGATCTCGGTAAAAGCCAGATTTTTGCGGGTGCCATCGACATCCGTCAGCAGCAGGTCGGAGAAACCCAGGATCGCCTCGGGGCGATTGTCCAGTACGTCGCACAGCTTTTCGACATAGGCCGGCGCCAGGAGGTCGTCGTGGAAGGCGAACAGCACATAGTCCGCATCGGCCTCGCCGAGCAGGAAGTTGCAGTTGCCCACATAGCCCATGCGCCGGTCCTGGCGGATGACCCGGAAGCGCGGGTCGCGCCTGGCGTGGGCCTGGCAGATGGCATGGGTTTCGTCCTCGCACAGGTCGACGGAGATGATGACGTCGAAATTGCCGCGCGTCTGCGCAGACAGAGAATCCAGCGTGGGCTGGATGAATTCCGCAGCCTGGTAGGCAGGTACCAGGGCCGTCACTTTGTTTTGTTTGTTGTTCTCCACCTGCGAGCGCTCGCGATTATCGATCCTTTACGCTGGCTATATTAATCAAGGATGGCGCCATCGTGCATGCCGGCAGCGCCGAACGTTTCCGCAAACGCGGCTCCGCGAATGGCGCGACATCTTGTCGCAGCTTGTGCTGCGCGCATCTTCGTAGAATTCCCTGCATCAAAAATATTGCGGAGCATCCCGTGTTTTTCAAACTCGCCACGCTGTCGGCGGCGATCGCCGCGCTGCCTTTTTCCGTTCTCGCTGCAGAAGATGCGGTGGTCCTGCCGGAAGTCGTCGTCAAGGCGGCGAAGTCCGGCGCCGCGCCGGTGTCGCCGAGCGAATCGAAGCTGGATGCCGCTGCGCTGCAAGGCCTGCGCTCCGCCACCAGCGACACCGCCAGCCTGCTGCGCGACGTGCCGGGCGTGAGCCTGTACGGCGCTGGCGGCGTGTCCAGTCTGCCCTCGATCCGCGGCCTGGCCGACGACCGCCTGCGCATCAAGGTCGACGGCATGGACCTCATCGCCGCCTGCCCCAACCACATGAACTCGCCGCTTTCCTACATTGATCCCAGCGCGGTGGCGAGCGCCAGGGTCTATACGGGCGCGAGCCCGGTCAGCGTCGGCGGCGACAGCATCGGCGGCAGCATCGTGGTGGAATCCGCCGAGCCCGAGTTCGCCAGGTCCGGCCAGGGTTCGCTGCTGAAAGGCGAGGCCGGTCTGTTCTACCGCAGCAACGGCAACGCCTTCGGCGGCCATCTCTCCGCCACCGTGGCGAGCGAGCAGCTCAGCTTCAACTACACCGGCTCCAGCGCGCAGTCGGACAACTACACTGCGGGCGACGACTTCAAGACCTACGCCTTCACCGGGCGCGCGGGCCACACCCTGGATCGCGACGAAGTCGGCTCCACCGCCTACAAGGCTGTCAACCAGTCCGTCACCCTGGCGTGGAAGGGCGACACCGACCTGGTCGAATTCAAGTACGGCCGCCAGCATATTCCGTTTGAAAACTATCCCAATCAGCGCATGGACATGACCGACAACGTCAGCGACCAGTTCAGCCTGGCATACACCGGCAAGGAAGCGTGGGGCACGCTGAAGGCGCGCGCGTATTACGAGCACACGCAGCACGAAATGGACTTCGGCGAGGACAAGCGCTTCTGGTACGGCAGCGCCTCCGGCGGGTCGGGCGCGCAGAACGGAACGCCCTGTTCGCCCATCAGTGCAAGTTGCGCCGAAGGCATGCCCATGTACACCGACGGCAAGAACACCGGCGTTTCGCTCGGCGCCGACATCGTGCTCAACACGCGCGACCTGCTCAAGGTCGGCGCCGAATTCCAGGCCTATCGCCTCGACGACTGGTGGCCGCCCTCCGGTGCGGGGATGTGGCCCAACACCTTCTGGAACATCAGGGACGGCGAGCGCGACCGCTACGCCGTGTTCGGCGAATGGGAGGCGCGCCACAGCGCGCAGTGGACCAGCGTGCTGGGCCTGCGCCACGAAACCGTGAAGATGGATGCCGGCGACGTGAACGGCTACTGCACCAGCGGCATGTGCATGGGCAACCAGCTCGCCGATGCCGCCGCCTTCAATGGGCAAAGCCGCGACAAGACCGACCGCAACTGGGACATGAGCGCGCTGGTGCGCTACACACCGGACGCCACGCAGACCTATGAAGCCGGCATCGCGCAGAAGACCCGCTCGCCCAGCCTGTACGAGCGCTACACCTGGTCCACCTGGTCCATGGCCGCGGTGATGAACAACTTCGTCGGCGACGGCAACGGCTATGTCGGCGACATCGACCTCAAGCCCGAAGTCGCGCACACCCTGAGCCTCGCCGCCGACTGGCACGACGCCGGCGCCAAGACCTGGAGCCTGCGCGTGTCGCCGTTCTACAGCCACGTCCGCGACTTCATCGCCGCGCGCTGTCTGACGAACTGCCCCGACGGCCAGTTCAACGTGCTGCAGTACGTCAACCAGTCGGCCCGGCTCTACGGCGTCGATGTTTCCGGCAAGGCGCTCGTCGCCCGCACGCAAGGCTACGGCGATTTCAGCTTGAGTGGTGTCTTGAACTACGTCCGCGGCGAAAACCGCGACACCGGCGACGACCTCTACAACATCATGCCGCTCAACGCCAAACTCGCGCTCACGCAAAAATGGGGGCGCTGGAGCAACACCGTCGAAGGCCAGTTCGTCGCCGCCAAGGACGACGTGTCGGAAGTGCGCAACGAAATTGAAACCGACGGCTACAGCCTGTTCAACCTGCGTAGCAGCTACGAATGGAAACAGGTGCGGCTGGACATCGGCGTCGAAAACCTGTTCGACAGGTTCTATTCCCTGCCGCTCGGCGGCGCCTACCTCGGCCAGGGCACGACCATGGCCATCAACCCGCCGGTCGGCAACTACCCGCAATGGGGTACGGCGGTGCCGGGCATGGGGCGGTCGGTTTATGTGGGGGTGAATGTGAAGTTTTGACAGCCATCGACCTACAGCAGGCGTATGAAAGCCCGCAGGTAATACCTGCCTAAAGCCAGGGGTCAGTCGCTCGAAGTATCAAGTTCTTGCCTTTGGAGCTTGGCCTCCGACAATGTGGAAACATTAGGTTCTAGCTCCTGATACGGCAGCAAGTCGTCAGAAAAGTCCACTACGAGGCAATCGCGTGGGCGTGTAAGTTCCCTTAATAGACGCTTTTTTTCTAAGGTGATGCTTGATATCACGCTTACTGTTGGTAACGTTCCAAGTTTCTTCTTCATCGGGACTGTTTCCTCACGAGTCGATCGACCAATATTCTCGGCTCTTTGGAGGCTAGGGCCTAATCGAAAGACTTGTTATTTGATTCCATGTTGCCGTACTAAATGCTTATAGAAATTCTTTGGGTTAAGCTGGACCCCGCATTCAGGGCAACTGATCAAGTCGGTGTTTGAAGTAGATGCTTTATAAACATGCTTACTCTTTAAATGTTGATAGAGACTTTTTGGATTGACCTTGATATTGCATATAGGGCACTTTACTTTGTAGTTATGTTTGAGTCTAAGATGATTTTCGATCTCGCCTAAATTGACAGAAATTCCACATTTCGGGCATTTCACAAAATCAACGTTGAGTGACGGTGCTTTATATATGGCAAAAATATATTGGGTCTCATCAAGCGGAAAAACCTCTGAATTAATTTCGTCATACACGCATAGCTTCCCAAGTAAAAATCCCGCATTGTGCTGCAGT
>VFQM010001321.1_pt1 | contig 22108 bp, 20 predicted proteins | sample 3512391 | NCBI WGS metagenome assembly VFQM01 (sample SAMN10412369, study PRJNA504923) | tailings metagenome | isolation source: Replicate 1 from Balatoc abandoned mine | place: Philippines | reverse complement strand
CCAGCCAGGCCAGCCGGTGCGGCCGGCTGATGCGCTCGAAGCGATGCACCCATTTCAGCCCCGCCTGCAGCGCGGCCCGCACCTTCGCGCCCGGCAGGGGCCGCTCGCGCAGCTTGCGCGGCAGCCACATCGGCCGGCCGCTGATGCGGCTGATGCCGACCAGCAGGATGGCGCCGCCGAACACCGTGCTCACGCCCGGGATCGACACCGGCACCAGGAACACCAGCACCATCAGCGCGGTGACCAGCAGCAGGCCCTCGTCGCCGAACTGGTCCATGAGCTTGCCCAGCTCCAGCGAGCCTTCGGGCACGGTGGCGATCGCGGCGGCCAGCTGTTCGCCGAGGGACTGCCGGGCGTCGGTGGGGGCGCCGGTCATCGCGTGCTCCCCGCGGCGACGCGGGCCTCGTAGCCGGCCAGCTCGCGGCGCAGCCGCGGCAGCAGCAGGTAGACGCCGACCAGGTTGGGCAGGGCCATCAGCAGCAGCAGCGAATCGGCCATGTCCATCAGGCTGCCCAGCGGCACCGAGCAGCCCACCACCACCATCGCCAGGAACACCAGCTTGAAGCCGAGCTCGGCCGCCTTCGACTCATGCAGCAGGAAGCCGCAGGCGATGGCGCCGTAATAAGCCCAGGTGATCATCGTCGAGAAGGCGAACAGGAACACCACCACGGCCAGCACGTAGGGGAACCAGGGCGCCACGGTGGCGAAGGCGTTGGAGGTGAGCTGCACGCCGTCGGCGCCGCCGACCAGGTGCTGCTGGGTGATGATGATCACCAGCGCGGTCATGGTGCAGATCACCACCGTGTCGATGAACGGCTCCCACAGCGCCACGAAGCCCTCGGTCATCGGCTCGCGGGTGCGCACGGCCGCGTGCGCGATCGCCGACGAGCCCAGGCCGGCCTCGTTCGAGAAGGCCGCGCGGCGGAAGCCCTGGATCAGCGCGCCGAGCACGCCGCCCTGCACGCCCTCGGCGCTGAAGGCGCCGTCGAGGATGGCCATCAGCGCCGCCGGCACCTGGCCGACGTTGGCGAAGATCACGAACAGCGCGCCGACGACGTACAGCAGCGCCATGCCCGGCACCAGCCGCGCCGTCACCGCGCCGATCCGGCGCATGCCGCCCAGCACCACCAGGGCCACCAGCACCGACAGGCCCAGGCCGAACAGCCAGCCGCGCCCCGCCAGCGGGCCCTCGGCGCCGCCGGTGACGTGCAGCATCTGCGCATAGGTCTGGTTGGCCTGGAACATCGCGCCCGAGCCCGCCGCGCCCGCCATCACGCACAGGGCGTAGAAGCCGGCCAGGCCACTGCCCAGCCAGGCCAGGCGCGGGTAATTTTCGGCCAGGCCGCGGCGCAGGTAGTACATCGGGCCGCCGGCCACGGTGCCGTCGGGCTTCTCGACGCGGTACATCACGCCCAGCGCGCACTCGGCGAACTTGGTGGACATGCCCAGCAGGCCGGCGACGATCATCCAGAAGGTCGCGCCCGGGCCGCCGATGGTGATGGCCACGGCCACGCCGGCGATGTTGCCCAGGCCCACCGTGCCCGAGACCGCGGCGGTGAGCGCCTGGAAGTGGCTGACCTCGCCCGGCCCCGGGCCCGTGTCGGCCTGGCCGCGGATCAGGCGCAGGCCATGGGCGAAACCGCGCAGGTTGATGAAGCGGAAGGCCAGCGTGGTCACCAGGCCACCGGCGATCAGCCAGCCGACGATCAGCGGGAACATCGTCCCCTCGCCGCCCACGGGCACGGCCTTGAGGATGAATCCGGCGATGGCGTCGGCCACCGGCCGGAACAGGGCATCGATGCGTTCGTCGAGGCCGGGGGCCGGCGCGGCGCCGGCGGCCGCCAGCCAGGCGGAGGCAAGGGACATGGGCAGCGGATCCAGGTGGAACGGCCCCGCAGTCTAGCGGCGAAGCGGCCGCCGTGGCCGTGAACGCCGCGGACTACACCGTTTCGTCACCCTCGCCCGCGCCCTCGTCGGCCAGCAGGGCCGGCGGCAGGCGCTTGGACGGCGAGACGCCCAGCTCGCGCAGCATCTCGGCCTGGCGCACCAGGTTGCCCTTGCCGGTCGAGAGCTTGCCCAGCGCCGACGCATGCAGGTCACCCGCCCGGCGCAGGGCCTCGCCGACCTTGCCCAGGTCCTCGGCGAAGCCGACGAACTTGTCGTAGAGCGTGGCCGCGCGGTCGGAGATGGCCTTGGCGTTGGCGTTCTGGTGCTCGGTGCGCCAGATCTGCGCCACCAGCCGCAGCGAGGCCAGCAGGTTGCTCGGCCCGACCAGGATGATCTTGCGCTCGAAGGCATACGCGTAGAGCTGCGGGTCACGGCGCAGGGCCTCGAGGAAGGCGGCCTCGACCGGCACGAACATCAGCACCAGGTCCGGGCTGGCCAGGCCCTCGAGCCGGCTGTAGTCCTTCTCGCCCAGCTGGCGCACGTGGCTGCGCAGGGCCTGCACGTGCCGGGCGAGGGCCTGCTCGCGCTCGGCCTCGTCGGCCGCCTCGCAGGCGCGCTGGTAATCGAGCAGCACCATCTTGGCGTCGATGACGATGCTCTTGTCCTCGGGCAGGCGCAGCACCGCGTCCGGGCGGTAGCGGTCGCCCTCGCCGTCCTTGAAGCTCTCCTGGGTGAGGTAGTCGCGGCCTTTCTCCAGGCCGGCGGTCTCGAGCAGGCGCTCGAGCTTGAGCTCGCCCCAGTAGCCCTGGCTGCGGTTGTCGCCGGTGAGCGCGCGGCTGAGGCTCTGCGCCTCCTGGCCCAGGGTCTGGTTGAGCTTGACCAGGTCGTCCAGGCGGGTCTGCAGCGCGACGCGGCTGTTGTTTTCCTTCTCGTAGCTGTCGGTGACGAGCTTGCGGAAGTCGTTGATCTGCGTTTGCAGCGGCGTGAGCAGCTGGCCGAGCTGCTGGGTGTTCTGTTCGCTGAAGCGGCGCGACTTGTCCTCGAGGATCTCGGCGGCCAGCTGCTGGAACTCGGCCTTGAGCCGCTCGCGCGCCTGCTCGAGGTCGCGGTAGCGCTGGTCGGCGGCCTGCAGCTGCGCCTGCAGGCGCGCCTCGGTGGCGGCGACGCGGGTCTCGGCCGCCTCGCGGGCGGCGGCGACCTGGCGCAGTTCGGCTTCGAGCGCGGCCAGGCGCGTGCGCAGCTCGTCGCGCACCGCCTCGGCGGCCTTGAGGTCGCGGGCCAGGCCGGCGAGGTCGGCCTCGCGGTCCAGGCGGCCGGCCTCGCGGGCCTCGCGCACGCGGGCCCGGCCCACGGCGAGGGCGGCCAGGCCGGCCAGGACGGCACCGGCCAGCAGGCCGAGCAGGAAGGACGCGAGATCGAAGCCCAAAAGAAAATCCCCGGCAGGAACGCTGCCGGGGATTCTAGCGGTGTCGCGGTCTCAGCCGCCGAGACGGCGGCCGGCGCGGCTCAGCCGGCCTTCTTGGCCCAGGCGCTGCACCAGGCGGCGGCCGGGACCTTGAAGCCCGGGAACAGGCTGCAGGCGCCGGAGGCGGCGGTGAAGAACTGGCAGTTGGCGCAGTTGCTGCCCGGCTTGAAGGCCGGGTGGCTCACCTTCGACGCGTCCTCGGCATAGGCCAGGGCCTTCGCGGTGGCGTTGTCCAGCGGCAGCGGCTTGAGGTCCTGCGCGCGCGCGGTGCCGACGAGGGCCGGGGCGACGAAGGGCACGGCGGCGAGCAGGCCGGCCTTGAGCAGGAAACCGCGGCGGGAGGTGTTCACGTTCATGGAGGTTTTCCCTTGGCGACGGGTGGATTCCCGATGGCTGGGGCGAAGCATACGCCTGCGCGGTGAACGCGGCGTTGACCCAGGTCAAGACCCGGCGTCCACGCCCTTTCGGCTAGACTTCGCGGCCATGGATACCCTGCCCTACGACCCGTCCCGCCTGGCCGCCCGGGCCGCCGAAATCGTCGCCACCACGCGCGAACTGTCCGCGCTCGGCTGGACCCCGGCCACCAGCAGCAATTTCTCGATGCGGCTCGACGACACCCACGCCGCGATCACCGTCTCGGGCCGCGACAAGGGCCGGCTGACCGAGGCCGACATCATGGTGGTGGATTTCGCCGGGAAGCCGGTGGCGACCTCGCACCGACCCTCGGCCGAAACCCTGCTGCACACCCAGCTCTACGCCCGCTACCCGCAGGTCGGCTGCGTGCTGCACACCCATTCGCGGAACCAGACCGTGGCCTCGCGCCTGTTCGCCCGGCAGGGCCACGTGCGGCTCGAGGGCTACGAACTGCTGAAGGCTTTCGCCGGCAACCAGACCCACGAAACCGCGGTGGACGTGAAGGTCTTCCCCAACACCCAGGACATGCCCGCGCTGGCCGCCGATGTCGAGAAACTGCTCGACGCCGGCCCCTGCTGGGGCTACCTCATCGACGGCCATGGCCTGTATGCCTGGGGCAAGGACATGGCCGAGGCCCGCCGCCACCTCGAAGCCTTCGACTTCCTGCTCGCCTGCGAGCTCGACCTCAGGAGACTGACCCCGTGAGCCGCCTCCGGATCTTCAACGACACCGACCCGACCACCCCGCTCTTCACCACCGAGGACCAGGCCGCGATGGCCGCGCGCCTGAAGGAAATCGGCGTGCGCTTCGAGCAGTGGCAGGCCAGCGCGCCGGTGCTGCCCGGCGCCTCGCCCGAGGAGGTGATGGCGGCCTATCGCGCCGACATCGACCGCCTCGTGGCCGAAAACGGCTTCAAGACCGTGGACGTGGTGTCCATCGCGCCCGACAACCCGAACAAGGACGCGGCCCGCGCCAAGTTCCTCGACGAGCACTTCCACAAGGAAGACGAGGTGCGCTTCTTCGTCGCCGGTTCGGGCCTGTTCTCGCTGCACGTCGGCGGCAAGGTCTACGAGATCCGCTGCGAACAGGGCGACCTGGTCGGCGTGCCGGACTCGACCACGCACTGGTTCGACATGGGCCCGGAGCCGAGCTTCATCGCCATCCGCTTCTTCACCGAGCCCGATGGCTGGGTCGGCCACTTCACCGGCACCGACATCGCCCAGCGCTTCCCGCGCTACGAGCCGGGGCAGGCCGGTTAAGGCTCCTTGACGCGGATGGACGCGGATAGACGCGGATGGAGCAACGGAAACCAGTGTTTCCTTCGCCAACCTCCATCCGCGGCGCGACCCCTCCCATCAATGACCCATCGGTTCCCATCCGCGTGCATCCGCGTCCATCCGCGTCAAAGAACAAGGCGAACCAGCAAGCGATGAAGCACATCCTGACGGACATCGAAGGCACGACCAGCAGCATTTCGTTCGTCAAGGACGTGCTGTTTCCGTATGCGCGGCGGGCGCTGCCGGCCTTCGTGGCGGCGCATGGCGACGAGCCGGAGGTGCGGCGCTGGCTCGACCAGGTCGCGGCCGAGAACGGCGGCGTCTGCAGCGACGACATGATCGTCGAGACCCTGCAGGGCTGGATCGACCAGGACCGCAAGCACACCGCGCTCAAGGCCCTGCAGGGCATGGTCTGGCAGGCCGGCTACGGCCGCGCCGACTTCACCGCGCACATGTATCCCGACGCCGTCGAGGCCCTGCGCCGCTGGCATGCGGCCGGCCACGCCATCGGCGTCTACTCCTCGGGCTCGGTGCCGGCGCAGAAGCTGTTCTTCGGGCACTCCGACGCCGGCGACCTCAGCCCGCTGGTCTCGGCCTGGTTCGACACCGAGGTCGGCGGCAAGCGCGAGGCCGCCAGCTACCGCCGCATCGTCGAAGCGCTGGGCGTGCCGGCCGGCGAGGTCCTGTTCCTTTCCGACGTGGTCGAGGAACTCGATGCCGCGCGCGAGGCCGGCCTGGGCACGGTGCTGCTCGACCGGCGCGAGGACTATCCGCAGCCGCGCCTGGGCGAGGCCACGCACGGCCATCGCCGCGTCGAGCACTTCGGCCAGATCGAGCCGGAGGCGCCGTGACCCGCCGGGCGGCCGCGCTCGCGCTCGCCGCCCTCGTCCTTGCCTGCGCGCTGGCGCCGGGCACCCGTGCCGCGACCCGCGTGGCCTCGGGTGCCGGCACCACGCCGCCCTCGCCCTCGCCGGGCGCGGCGGAATCGCCCGACCCGCGGCTGGCCGCCGACATCGCGCGGCTGGCGCCGCAGCGGCCGGGCCACGTCGACCTCTACGTGCTCGCGGTCGCGGGCGACGGCAACGAAGACGTGTTCCGCAACGAGGTGCTGCACCTCGAACGCCTGGCCGCCCAGCGCCTCGATGCCGCGGGCCGCAGCCTGGTGCTGGCCAACCACGCGCCCGCCGCCGGCCTGCGCCCGCTGCCGGCGGCCAGCGAGGCCAATCTTCGCGAGGCGCTCGCGGCCCTGGGCCGGGCCATGGACCCCGCCGAAGACCTGCTGCTGCTCTACCTGAGCAGCCACGGCACCGAGGACCACGGCGTCGTGCTGGCCCGGCCGGGCGAGGACCCGCCGCGCCTGCTGCGCCCCGCCCGCCTGCGCCAGGCCCTGGATGCTTCGGGCATCCGCCACCGCGTGCTGGTGGTCTCGGCCTGTTTCTCCGGCGGCTTCGTGCGCGACCTGCGCGACCCGAATGCACTGGTGATCACGGCCGCGCACCGCGCGCGCCCGTCTTTTGGCTGCGGCAATGACTCGGTGGCCACCTATTTCGGCCGCGCCTGGCTGGTCGACGGGCTCAACGCCACGCTCGATTTCGAGGCGGCGTTCGAGCAGGCGCGGGTGGCCATCGAAAAGCGCGAGATCGCCGACGGCCTCACGCCCTCGCTGCCGCAGATCAACCGCGGCGCCGCCATCGGCGAGGTGCTGGCGCGCTGGCGCGCCGGCTTCACGCCCGGCCCGGCCCTGGCCTACGCCTGGAAGGAGCGCGCCGGCGAGGACGCGACGGCGCCCGCCGGGGGCATGAAGTCGCTCAGGGCGGCGGAACGAGCCGGTAGCGGATCGAAGCGCTGAGCTCGCGGCCGTCGTCGGCGAAGGCGCGCACCTGCACCTCGTGCCCGCCCGCCGGCAGGTCGGTCGGCAGCGTGCCGCGCCACAGGTGGGTGGAGACGCTGGCCTCGGGCAGGCGGTCGAAGCCGCGCAGCGCCGGGGCGAGGTCGTCGAGTGCGTTCTGCACCAGCACCCGCGGGTCGGCCTGCGCCACCTGGCGCATCGGCCGCCACTCGCCCGCGCCCACGCGGTACTCGACGCGCGTGCCGGCGTGGCCGTCGTAGACGTTGGCGTACACCGCGAACCCCGGGTACGCGCCCTGGCGCAGCACCCGCGGTGCGTGCAGGACCAGGCCAGCATCGAGCGCGGAATCGGCCGCGTGCCAGCGCAGGCGCGGCGCCTGGCCGGGCGCCAGCACCAGCCGCGCCCAGCCCTTGGGCGTGCCGTCCTGCATGGTCGCGTCGGGCACGCCGGCCGCGTCGGCGACGCCGCTCCAGTACGCACCGCAGGCGGCGCCGGCGTTGTATTCCTGCAGCGGCGCGGCGCCGTGCCAGCCGTCCGCGGGCCCGTGCCAGTACCGGCGCTGCACGTGGCCGTGCGCGCTCAGCAGCAGCACCTGGTCGAACCCACGCAGCAACGCGAACAGGCGCTCGCGGTCGGCGCGGCGGAAGCCTTCGCGGTCGGGCCGCGGCTCGAAGAAGGGGATGTGGCCGGCGACCACCAGCGGCTGGTCCTTCGGCCGCGTGGCGAGGTAGGCGGCGAGGAATTCGAACTGCTCCTCGCGCAGGCCGCCGATGTACTCCGGCTGGCGTCCCGGCTGGTAGACGACGTTGTCGAGCAGCACGAAGGCCGCGGCGCCCTCCTCCCAGGCGTAGGTGTCGGGGCCGAAGGCCGCGCGGTAGCTCAGCAGCGAGTCCTCGTCGCGCGCCGCGTCGAAGTCCAGGTCATGGTTGCCCGGCAGGTGCAGCCAGGGCGTGCGCAGGCGCGCCATCGCCGCCTTGATCGCCGGGTACAGCGACAGGTCGTCGCTGGCCACGTCGCCCAGCGTGAGGCCCAGCGCCGCCGGCGCCTCGCCGTGGCGCGCGAGCATGGCCGAGACGATGCCCTGGTCGAAGTGCCCGACCTCGCGCGCGTCACGCGGCTGCGGATCCCCCAGGACCAGGACCTCGAGCGGGCCAGGTGCCGCGTCCTGGCGATGCAGCGCGAAATTGCGGCAGGCCGGGAACCCGGCGGCGATGCCGCCGTAACGCAGCGCCGGGCCCGGCGCCTGCTGCACGTGGTGCCAGAAATCCGGCAGGCCGTCGGCGCGCGCGGGCAAGGCGTAGCCCGCCGGCTTGATCACGAAGGTCGTGCGCCCGTCCTCCACCGGCAGCTGCCAGGCGCCGCGCGCGTCGCTGCGCACGAGGCGGCGGCCATCGGACACCAGCACGCCTTCGACCGGCCGGTCGGGGCCGCCGAAGCGGCCGTCGCGGTCGACGTCCTCGAAGACGTAGCCACTATTGCAGGGCGGCAGCAGGGCCGCGGCCGGCAGCGGGAACAGCAGGGCGAGGGTCAGGGCGAGGCGTCGCATGGTGGCTCCGGGGCGCGGCGGGCGCGCGCGGGGCGAATGATGCCACGCCACCGCGACGGCCCCGCCGACAGGCCGCGGCGGCCTGCACGGGGCCTGCCGCCTGCCGTGCCGCGCCACGCGCGCGCCCGGCGCGGCGACCGGCTCAGCGCGCGGCGTGGCGCCCGGCCAGGCGGGCCCGCACGTCGTCCAGGCCCAGGCCGCGGGCGCGCAGCAGCACCAGCAGGTGGAAGACCAGGTCGGCGGCTTCGCCGAGCAGCGCCTCGTCGTCCTGCACCACGCCGGCCAGCGCGGTCTCCACGCCTTCCTCGCCCACCTTCTGGGCGATGCGGCGCGGGCCGGCGGCGAAGAGCTTGCTGGTGTAGCTGCCCTCGGGCCGGTCGCGTTCGCGCGCCTGCACCAGGGCATCGAGTTCGCCCAGGAAATCGCCGGGCGCCGATGGGAAGCAGCTGGGGCGGCCGAGGTGGCAGGTCGGGCCGGCCGGCCGCGCCAGCACCAGCAGGGTGTCAGCGTCGCAGTCGGCCGCCAGCGAGACGAGCTCGAGCACGTCGCCGCTGGTCTCGCCCTTGGTCCAGAGCCGCTGCTTGCTGCGGCTCCAGAAGGTGACGCGGCCGCCCGCGAGCGTGGCGCGCAGGGCCTCGCGGTCCATGTAGCCCAGCATCAGCACGCGCAGCGTGGCGGCGTCCTGCACGATGGCCGGCAGCAGGCCGCCCTGCTTGTCCCAGGCCAGGGCCTCGATCTGTTCAGGCGACATCGCGCACCTCGATGCCCCGCGCGCGCAGGGACTGCTTGAGTTCCGGGATCCGCAGCGCGCCCGAGTGGAAGACGCTGGCGGCCAGGGCCGCGTCCACGTCGGCGCGTTCGAAGGCCTCGGCGAAATGTTCCGCCGCGCCGGCGCCGCCGGAGGCCACCAGCGGCACCTCGCAGACCGCGCGCACGGCGGCCAGCTGTTCGAGGTCGTAGCCGGCGCGAACGCCGTCCGAGCCCATGCAGTTGAGCACGATCTCGCCGGCGCCCAGGGCCTGGGCCTCGCGCGCCCAGTCCAGGGTGCGCCGCGGCAGCGCCTGCGTGCGCGAAGGGTCGCCGGTGTAGGCGCGCACGCGCCATTCGCCGTCGGCGTCGCGCTGGCTGTCGATGCCCACGACCACGCACTGCACGCCGAAGGCCTGCGCCAGTTCCGAGATCAGGGCCGGGCGCTCCAGCGCCGGCGTGTTCACCGACACCTTGTCGGCGCCGGCATTCAGCACGGCCCGCGCCTGTTCGACGCCGCGGATGCCGCCCGCGACGCAGAACGGGATGTCGATCAGGCGCGCCACCCGGTCCACCCAGGCCAGGTCCACGCCGCGGCCTTCGGGGCTGGCGGTGATGTCGTAGAACACCAGCTCGTCCGCGCCCTCGTCGCGATAGCGCAGGGCCAGGTCCTCGATCGCGCCCATCACCACGTGGTCGCGGAAGCGCACGCCCTTGACCACCTGGCCCTCGCGCACGTCCAGGCAGGGAATGATGCGCCGGCTCAGCACGCGTCGACCTCCAGCAGCACGTCCAGCAGGTCCAGGCGGCCATCGAGCAGGGCCTTGCCCAGCACCACGCCGGCGCAGCCCGCGGCGCGCGCGGCGCGCACGTCGTCCAGGTCGCGCACGCCGCCCGAGGCCTGGATCGCCAGCCCGGGGAAGCGCTGCACCAGGTGCGAATACAGCTCGACGTTGGGCCCGGCCATCATGCCGTCGCGGGTGATGTCGGTGACCAGCAGGTGGCGCAGGCCGAGGTCGGCATAGGCGCTGGCCAGGCTGAGCAGGTCCTTGCCGCCCTCTTCCGTCCAGCCGTGCACGGGCAGGCGCCAGGTGCCGTCCTCGCCGCGGCGGGTGTCGAGCGCCAGCGTGATGCGGTCGGCGCCGAAGCGGCCGATCCAGGTCGCCACGCGCATGCTCTCGCGCACCGCCAGCGAACCGACCACGACGCGGTCGGCGCCGGCGTCGAACAGGGCCTTGAGGTCGGCCTCGCTGCGCACGCCGCCGCCGGTCTGCACCTTCAGCCGGGTCTGGGCCTTGATGCGCGCCAGCAGCGGCGCGAGCTGGTAGCCACCGCCGCGGGCGGCATCGAGGTCGACCAGGTGCAGCCACTCGGCGCCGGCGGCGGCATAGCGGCGCGCGACGTCCAGCGGGCCGTCGCTGTAGCAGGTTTCCTGGGCGTAGTCGCCCTGGCGCAGGCGGACCACGCGCCCGCGCCGCACGTCGATGGCCGGCAGGGCCTGGAAGGCGTTCATGCGGTTCCCTCGAGGAAGTTGGCCAGCAGCCGCGCGCCGGTGGCGGCCGAACGTTCGGGATGGAATTGCGCGCCATGCACGTTGCCGCGCGACACCACGGCGGCGAACGGCGCGCCGTGGGTGCTGGCGGCGACGCAGTCGTCCGTCACCGGCGCGGCGTAGCCGTGCACGAAATAGGCCCAGTCGCCGGGCGCGATGCCGTCCAGCAGGGGCGAGGGCCGGCGCGGCTCGAGCCGGTTCCAGCCCATGTGCGGCACGCGCAGCCCGGGCGCCGGCGCGAGCTTGCGCACGGTGCCCGGCAGCAGGCCGAGGCAGGGCGTGTCGCCCTCCTCCGAGGCCTCGAACAGCAGCTGCATGCCCAGGCAGATGCCGAGCACCGGCTGGGTGAGCGAACGCATCACCTCGACCAGCCCGAGCTCGCGCAGGCGCGCCATGCCCGGGCCGGCGGCGCCGACGCCCGGCAGCAGCACGCGGTCGGCGGAACGGATCACGGCCGGGTCCGCGCTCAGCCGCGCCTCGACCCCGAGCCGCTGCAGCGCATAGCGCACCGAACCCAGGTTCGACCCGCCGGCATCCACCATCACCAGGTTCACAGCGCCCCCTTGGTCGTCGGCAGCTCGCTGCCCTGGCGGCGCACGGCCTGGCGCAGGGCCCGGGCCACGGCCTTGAAGCAGGCTTCGACCATGTGGTGGGTGTTCTCGCCGCGCACCTGCAGGTGCAGGTTCATGCCGCTGGTCTCGCACAGCGAACGGAAGAAATGCGGCACGAGTTCGGTGGCCAGGCCGCCGACCTCGGCGCGCGGGAAGCGGCCCTCGAAGACGAAGTACGGCCGGCCGCTGAGGTCGATGGCGGCGCCGGCCAGCGTCTCGTCCATCGGCAGGGTGATCGCGCCGGTGCCGGTGCTGTCGCCGTAGCGGCCGATGCCGCGCTTGTCGCCCAGGGCCTGGCGCAGGGCCTGGCCGATCGCGAGCGCGGTGTCCTCGACCGTGTGGTGCTCGTCGATGTGCAGGTCGCCGGCGCAGCGCACCTGCAGGGCGAAGCCGCCGTGCTTGCCCAGCTGCTCGAGCATGTGGTCGAAGAAGCCCAGGCCGGTGGCGGCCAGCGGATCGGCGACGGCGTCGAGGTCCAGGTCCACGCGCACGCGCGTCTCCTTGGTGCTGCGCTCGATGCTGGCGCGGCGGCCACCGCCGGTGAGCTCGCGCACGATCGAGGCCCAGGTATCCGGGCCGGGCCTGAGCTTGAAGCCGCGGCAGCCGAGGTTGGCGGCCAGCTGCAGGTCGGTGTCGCGGTCGCCGACCACGGCGCTGTTGGCCAGGTCGATCGCGCGGTCGCGCAGGTAATGCATCAGCATGCCCACGCCCGGCTTGCGGGTCGGCTTGCCCTCGTGCTCGAAGCTCTCGTCCACCAGCACCTCGCGGAAGCGGATGCCCTGCGACTCGAGCAGCTGCATCAGCAGGTCCTGCGGGCCCTGGAACTGCTCGCGCGGGAAGCTGGGCGTGCCCAGGCCGTCCTGGTTGGTGACCATGACGAACTGCCAGCCGGCGTCGCGCAGGGCCAGCAGGGCCGGCAGCATGCCCTCGACGAAGCGCAGCTTGGCGTAGCTGTCGATCTGGAAATCCGCCGGCTCCTCGATCAGGGTGCCGTCGCGGTCGACGAACAGGATGCGCTGGCCGCTCATGCCGCCGCCCTCCCCTCGCCCAGCGCGGCGAGCACCGCGTCGTTCTCCGCCGGCAGGCCGATGCTGATGCGCAGGGCATCGCCCAGCTGCGGCGAGGCACGCATGTCGCGCACCACCACGCCGGCGGCGAGCAGGCGCCGGAACGCCGCCTCGGCGTCCTCGAAGCGCACCAGCAGGTAGTTGCCCATCGAGGGATAGACGCGGCGCACGCCGGGCGCGGCGGACAGGGCCGCGGCCAGGCGCTCGCGCTCGCTGCGCACGAGGGCGATCCGTTCGCGGGTGAGCGTGAGCGCCTCGTCGGACAGGCCGGCCAGCGCCAGCTGCACGCAGGGCGACGGCAGCGGATACGGCGCCTGGCAGTTGCGCAGCACGGCGATCAGTTCCGGCGCCGCCAGCAGGCAGCCGATGCGCGCGGCGGCCAGCGCGTGCGCCTTCGACAGCGTGCGCAGCACGGCGAGGTTGGGCTGGCGGTCGATCTCGGCCGCCAGCGAGGGCTCGTCGCTGTATTCGCCATAGGCCTCGTCCACCACCAGCAGGGCGCGGCCGGCGAGGCGGCGCGCCAGCGCCAGCAGCTCGGCGGCGGGCACGGCCTGGCCGGTCGGGTTGGCCGGCGAGCAGGCGAAGACCAGCTTGGCGCCGCGGGCGATGGCGGCGTTCGCCATCGCGTCGAGGTCCATCGAAAAGCCCTCCGGCCCGTCGCGCAGCGGCACCTCGACCAGGGGCGCGCCCTGCAGGCGGGCGCTCACCGCGTACATGCCGAACACCGGCGGCGCGACCACCACGGCGTCCTGGCCCGGGCGGCACAGCGCGCGCACCAGCAGGTCGATGGCCTCGTCGCTGCCGCGGCCCACCAGGACCTGCTCGGCGCGCACGCCGTAGATCTCCGCCAGCCGACCGCGCAGCGAGGCCGGCTGCGGGTCCGGATAGCGGTTCACGCCCAGGCCCGGATCGGCCGGATTGCGCCAGCCGCTTTCGTTGGCATTGAGCCAGATGTCGCCGGTGACGCCGGCGCGGCGTGCCGAGGAATAGCCGGCGAAGGCGCGCAGGTCCTCGCGCACCAGTTCCAGCAGCGCGCTCATGCGGCGTCCTCCAGCCGGCGCAGCACCGACTGCGCGTGCGCCTCCAGGCCCTCGGCGCGCGCCATCTCGACCGCGCAGGGGCCGATGGCCTTCAGGCCGGCGCGCGTCACTTCCTGGTAGCTGATCGCGGTCTGGAAGCTGGCGACGCTGACGCCGCTCCAGGCGCGCGCCGCGCCATTCGTCGGCAGCACGTGGTTGGTGCCCGAGCAGTAGTCGCCCAGGCCCTCGGGCGCGAAGTCGCCCAGGAACACCGAGCCGGCGCAGGCCACGCGGTCCAGCCAGGCGCGCGGCTCGCGCAGGGCCAGGATCAGGTGCTCGGGCGCGTAGTCGTTGCTCAGCTCGAAGGCCTCGGCCAGCGTCGGCACGAGGACCAGGCGGGCGTGCGCGAGCGCGCGGGCGGCGATGGCCTCGCGCGGCAGTTCGGCCAGCTGGCGCGCGACCTCGGCCTCGACCGCGTTGACCAGCGCGGCCGAATCGGTGGCCAGGATGACCTGCGAATCCGGCCCGTGCTCGGCCTGGGACAGCAGGTCGGCGGCCACGTGCACCGGCGGCGCGCCGGCGTCGGCGATCACCAGCACCTCGGACGGGCCGGCCGGCATGTCGATGGCCGGGCCGCCGGCCAGCATCGCCGCGTACTGCTTGGCGGCGGTGACGTAGCGGTTGCCCGGGCCGAACAGCTTGTCGCAGCGCGGCACCGACTCCGTGCCCAGCGCCATCGCGGCGATCGCCTGCGCGCCGCCAAGCAGGAACACGCGGCGGATGCCGCACAGGGCCGCGGCCACCAGCACGGCCGGATCGGCGCGGCCGTCGGCGCGCGGCGGCGTGCACAGCACGACCTCGGCGCAGCCGGCCAGCGCCGCCGGCACGCCCAGCATCAGCGCGGTCGAGGGCAGCGGCGCGCTGCCGGCCGGCACGTACAGGCCGACGCGGCGGATCGGCCGCATCACCCGGCCGCAGGCCACGCCCGGCGCGGTCTCGATCTCGAAGCCGGCCGGCGCGCCGGCGGCGTGCCAGGCGCGCAGGCGGTCGCGCGCCTCGGTCATCGCCGTGCGCAGCGCGGGCGTAACCTCGGCCTCGGCGGCGGCGAAGCCCGCGGCATCCACTTCGAGCGCGCCGATCTCGACGCCGTCGAAGCGGCGCGTGAGCGCGCGCAGGGCGATATCGCCGTCGGCCTGCACCTGCTCGAAGATGCGCCGCACCGCGGCTTCGACCGCGGCCTGTTCGCCGGCGAGCGGGCGGGCCAGGGCGGCGCGGCGGCCGGCGGCGTCCAGCGATGTCCAGTCGATGCGCTTCATCCCAGCATCTGCTCCACGGGCAGGACCAGCAGGCCGGTGGCGCCGGCGCGCTTCATGTCTTCCAGCCGCTGCCAGGTGACGGCGCTGCGGCACACGGCCTGCAGCGCGACCTGGTCGGCGCGGCCCTCGATGGCCATCACCGTCGGCGGGCCGGCGTCGGGCAGCAGCTCGAGCAGGCCCGGCACCGCCGCGCGCGCGGCCTGGAACATCACCAGTTTGCTGGCGCGCACGCTCAGCACCGCGTCAAGGCGGCGCAGCAGCATCGCGGCCAGGTCGGCGCGGGCGTCGCCGAAGGGCGCGGCCGGCGCGACCAGCACGGCCTGGCTTTCGAACACCACGGCGGTTTCGCGCAGCTGGTTGGCCATCAGCGTCGCGCCGGTGGAGACCAGGTCGCAGATGGCCTCGGCCTTGCCCAGGCGCGGCGCGATCTCGACCGAGCCCGACAGCACCACCGGGTCCGCCTGCACGCCCTGGGCCTTGAGCCAGCGCTCGAGCAGCCGCGGGTAGCTGGTGGCGATGCGCAGGCCCTGCAGGCGCTGCGGGCCGGGCCAGTCCCAGTCGTTGGGCACGGCCACGGACAGGCGGCAGCGGCCGAAGCCCAGCTCGCGGATGGCGCGGTAGACCTCGGGCTTGCCCTCGGCCGCGCGCTCCAGCGCCTGCTCCTCCAGCACGTTCTGGCCGACGACGCCCAGGTCGCAGGTGCCCTCGGCGATCAGGCCGGGGATGTCGTCGTCGCGCACCAGCAGCAGGTCGATCGGCAGCGATTCGCCCAGGCAGAACAGGCGGTCGCGGCTCTCGCGGAAGCTCAGGCCGGCGCGCGCGAGCAGGTCGCGGGCGGGGTCGGACAGGCGTCCGGATTTCTGGATGGCAATGCGCAGTCGGTCGTGCGTCCTCATGACGCCCTCCGGTTCGGAAGCAGGGAAAAGTCAGTGCGAAGCGTCGTGGGCCGCGTGGCCCAGGCGCTCGGCGACGAGTCGGTAGCCGCCGGCGCCCAGCTCGAGGCAACGGGCGACGCGGCCGATGGTGGTGACGCTCACGCCCGTGCGGTCGTGGATCTCGCGGTACGGGATGCCCTCGGCCAGCAGCGGGATGACCCGCCAGCGGTCGGACAGGGCCTCGAGCTCGGCCGGGGTGCAGAGGTCCTCGAGGAAGGCGCGGGCCTCGCCCGGCGTGCGCAGGCTCAGCAGCGCCTCGATCAGGGCATCGAGGGGCTGGGCCTGGGCATCGGTGGCGGGGTCGCGTCGTTTCACCGTGCTAATGTAATAGCGCGTTATTACATTTGGCAAGCTTTTTTTTCGCCCCGGCGCCGCGGCCCCCGCCCCGGCTCGGCTTCCTCCGGCCCGTCCGCCCCACTAAAGTGGCGGCCAGGGGACCGGGACCGGGCATGAAGCACTGGATCGGCGTAGTTCTGGCGATTTGCCTGTCCTGGGCCGGAATGCCGGCCCGGGCCGAGGTCGTGTCGCTGGACGGAACCCACGGGCTGGTCCCGCTCGCGCCCGCCCTGTCCTACCTCGCCGACCCGTCGGCGATCGAACAGCCCGACGCCCTGTTCAACGACACCGCGACCGGCCGCTTCAAGCCCCTGCCCGACGGCGGCACGACCTTCGGCTTCACCCGCGGCGCGCACTGGTTCCATGCCGGCCTGTTCAACCCGGGCACGGGCGAACAGCGCTGGCTGCTGGTGCTGCACTACCCGCTGCTGGACAACGTCGACGTCTACCTGCGCTACCCCGACGGGCGCATCGAGCACATGGCCTCGGGCGACACCCTGCCCTTCTCGGCGCGCAGCATCCGCTACCGGCACCCGAACTTCTGGATCGACCTGCCCCAGCGCAGCAAGGTGGACCTGCTGGTGCGCGTGGCCAGCCGCAGTTCGCTGCAGGTGCCGCTGGTGCTGTACACGCCCACCGCCTTCGCCGAGCTCGAGCGCGATTCCCAGTTCGGCATCGGCCTGTTCTACGGCATCCTGCTGGCGCTGTTCTGCTACAACCTGGTGCTGTGGCTGTCGCTGCGCGACGCCAGCCACCTCTGGTACATGTGCCACGCCGCCGGCTTCGGCCTGGTGATGTTCTGCCTCAACGGCCTGGCCTTCGAATACCTGTGGCCGAATTCACCCTGGCTGGCCAACCAGGCCATCCCGCTGTCCATGGCGCTGTCGCAGATCGCCATGCACCAGTTCTGCCGCGTGTTCCTGGAGCTGCGCGAGCGCCAGCCGATCGCCGACCGGCTGTCGCTGGCCTTCATCGCCTTCTTCGCGCTGATCGGCACCGCGTCCTTCTTCATCGAGTACCGCGACGCCGTGCGCCCGATGACGCTGGCGGTCTTCCCGGGCGCCGCGCTCATCCTCTACCAGGCCATCACCGCCATCCGCCGCGGTTACGCCCCGGCCCGCGTCTTCCTGCTGGCCTGGGTCTTCCTGCTGGCGGGCACGGCCTTGTACGCCTCGGTGTCCTTCGGCGTGCTGCCCAAGACCTTCGTCACCGAATACGGCATCCAGATCGGCTCGGCGCTGGAGATGATCCTGCTCTCCTTCGCCCTCGCCTACCGCTACGCGCGCCTGCGCAACGAAAACGAACGGCTGGTGCGCGAACACAACGAACAGCTCGAGCGCCACGTCGCCCGGCGCACCTCGGAGCTGAGCACGGCGCTGGAGCAACTGGCCGATGCCAACACCCGCCTGCGCGAATCCAACCGCCGCGACGCCCTGACCGGCCTGTTCAACCGCCGGCATTTCCGCGACGTCTTCGAGCACCAGATGCACCACGCCAACGAGCAGCAGCAGCCGCTGGGCGTCCTGCTGATCGACATGGACCACTTCAAGGGCATCAACGACACCTACGGCCACCTGGCCGGAGACGAATGCCTCAAGGCGCTGGGCCGCTGCCTGGAGACGACGCTGTCGCGGCACGGCGCGCTGATGGCGCGCTTCGGCGGCGAGGAATTCGTGGTGGTGCTGCCCAACCTGCAGGGCGAGGCCCTGCTGCGCGTCGCGGAGGACCTGCGCGGCCGCATCGCCGGCGAACCGGTGCGCTACGCCGGCCACGCCATCCGCATGAGCGCCAGCATCGGCGCCTTCGTGCTGCGCCCGGGCAGCGGCGTGGGCGTGGACGAGGCCCTGCACCGGGCCGACGACGCGCTCTATGCGGCCAAGGACCGCGGGCGCAACTGCGTGCACGCCGCCGACGGCGTTTCCCTCGCCTGACCCCACCTGCCCCCGCAGGAGCGCCTTCAGGCGCGAAACTCTCCCTTCGCGCCTGAAGGCGCTCCTACGGTCAGCCGAGGGCGGCGCGGGCGGCTTGGAGGAGGCGGCCTTCCTGGACCAGGCGCACCGCCAGGGCGATGTCGCCATCCATGGCGCGGTCGCGGCCCATGAAGGGAATGGCCTCGCGCAGCGCGGCCCAGGCGGCCTGTACCGCTGCGCCCGGGCGCACGTCGTCGGACGCCGCCAGCTCGGCGCGCAGGCCCTCGACCTCGGCCAGGAAACCGGCGCGCTCGGGCGCACCCGGCAGCGGCGCGCCCTGCACCTTGGCGGCCAGCGCCTCGGCGTCGGCGCGGCGCGCCAGCTCGCGCGCGGCGGCGATCATGTCGCGGCGGTAGTCCAGGGCCTGCGCGGCCGTGTAGAGCTCCAGCGCCAGCACGTGGGCCAGGTCCTCGGCCATCTCCAGCACGTGCCGGCCCTCGTTGGCACCCATGGACACGTGGTCTTCGGCGTTCGCGCTGGTCGGGATCGAATACACGCTGGCCGGGTGCGCGCGGCTGGCCAGGTCGTTCACCAGGGCGGCGGCGGTGTACTGCACGATCATGAAGCCGCTCTCGGTGCCGTCCTCGTTGCCGATCAGGAAGGGCGGCAGGCCGTCGTTGGTGGCCGGATCCACGAGCTTGTTGAGGCGGCGCTCGGAGATCGAGGCCAGGGTCGGGATCGCGGCCTTGAGGTAGCTCAGCACCAGGGCCAGCGGCATGCCGTGGAAATGCCCGGCGGACACCACCTGGTCCTCGATGAAGCGCGGGTTCTCCAGGTCCGGGAACAGCAGCGGATTGTCGGTGACCGCGTTGAGTTCGATGTCCACCACCCGCTTGGCCTGCTCGAGCGCGTCGCGCACGGCGCCGTGCACCTGCGGGATGCAGCGCAGCGAGTAGCTGTCCTGCGGCTGGTGCTTCTTGCCGCCGCGGAAGGGGCGGAAGCGCTGGTAGAACTTCTCGCGGCCCTCGCGCTGGGTGAACGGCACCCAGTCCCAGCCGATGTCGAAGCCCAGGGCCTGCTGGCCGGCGTCGGTCCAGCTGCCCGGCTGCCAGGCGCGGAAGCGCGGCACCAGGTGGTAGGCGACGTCGGCCAGCGTGGAGCCGGCGAGCAGCCGGCGCAGCTGCGCCGCCACGTGCACCTGGCCCGGGTGCGGGCGCAGCGCGTGCACGTGCGGGTCGAAGGCGCGCATGCGGCCGGCGAAGGCGTCGAGCGTCATCGCCGCGGCGAGGTCGGCGGTGTCGCACAGGTCCTCGAGCGTCTCGATCGCCAGCACCGCGGTGGCCAGCATCTGCGCGGTGCCGTTGTTCAGCGCCAGGCCTTCCTTGTGCGACAGCGACACCGGCGCCAGGCCGGCGCGGCGCAGGGCCTCGGCGCCCGGCAGGCGCTCGCCGCCGAAGAAGGCCTCGCCGCCGCCGAGCAGCACGATGGCCAGGTGCGACAGCGGCGCCAGGTCGCCCGAGGCGCCCACCGAGCCCTTGCGCGGCACCACCGGCACGATGCCGGCGTTGAGCATCGCCGCCAGCGCCTCGAGCACCTGCGGGCGGATGCCCGAGTGGCCCATCATCAGCGTATTGATGCGGATGGCGAGCATCGCCCGCACCACCGTCGCCGGGAAGGGTTCGCCCACGCAAACCGCATGGGTGACGATCAGGTTGTGCTGCAGCTCCTCGAACACGCTGTCGGCGCGGCGCGGGTCGCCGGGCAGGCCATCGCGCAGGCGGCGCGTGCCCAGCAGCTTGTCGGCATTGCTGCCGAAGCCGGTGGAGACGCCGTAGATCGGCTCCTGGCGCTGCACCTGGGCGGCGAGGAAATCGGCGGCCCGCTGCACGGCCTGCAGCTGCTGCGGATCGAGCGAGACCGGCGCGCCATGCGCGATCTCCACCACCTGCGCGCGGCTGAGGCTGCGGCCATCAAGGCGGATGGGCTGCATCTCAGCGGCCCCCGGTGGCGCGGTGCTGCTCGAGCTCGACGCGCAGGGCGGCGGCGAGCTCGGCGCGCGGCACCTCGAACTGCTCCTGCCGGCGCAGGTCCTTGACCGTGGCGACGCCGCGCGCGGCCTCGTCCTCGCCGTACAGCACCACGAAGCGGATGCCGGCGCGGTCGGCGTACTGGAACTGCTTGGCCAGCTTGCGCGCCTCGAGCTGCACCTCGGTGTTGATGCCGGCGCCGCGCAGGTCGCGGGCGATGCCCAGGGCCTCGCCGAGGCGGGCGTCGTCCATCAGGCCCACCATCACCTCGACCGAGCTGTCGGCCGAGGACAGGATGCCGGCCTCGCGCAGCTGCCAGAACAGGCGCGTCGCGCCGATGGAAATGCCGACGCCGGGCAGCTTCGATTTCGTGTAGTGGCCGGCCAGGTCCTCGTAGCGGCCGCCGGAGCAGACCGAGCCGATCTGCGGGTGTTCGTCCAGCGTGGTCTCGTAGACGGTGCCGGTGTAGTAATCCAGGCCGCGGGCGATCGAGAAGTTCACCGCGTAGTTCTTCTCCGGCACGCCCTGCGCCTTGAGCAGGGCCAGCACTTCGGCCAGCTCGGCGGCGCCGGTGGCCAGTTCGCCATTGCCGCCCTGCCCGCCCTCGGCGCGCAGCGAGGCCAGCATCGCCAGCGCCTCGTCGTGGCCGCGCGAGCGGAACTGCACGAAGGCCATGATGCGGTCAGCGACCGCGCCGTCGAGGCCGAAGCCCTCGCCCACCAGGGTGGCGCGCACGGCTTCGGCGCCGCGCTTGTCGAGCTTGTCGATCTCGCGCAGCACCAGGGCCTGGGGCTCGCCGCCGGCGATGCCCTGGGCGGCGAAGAAGCCGCGCAGCAGCTTGCGGTTGTTGAGCTGGATGGTGAACGGGCCCACGCCCAGTTCGCTGAAGACGGCGTGGATCACCGCCGGCAGCTCGGCGTCGTGGCGCAGGGCCAGCTGGTCCTTGCCGATCACGTCGATGTCGCACTGGTAGAACTCGCGGAAGCGGCCGCGCTGGGCGCGCTCGCCGCGGTACACGCGCTGCATCTGGTAGCGGCGGAAGGGGAAGGCCAGGTCGTGCTCGTGCTCGGCGACGTAGCGCGCCAGCGGCACGGTCAGGTCGAAGCGCATGGCCAGTTCCGGCAGGCCCTCGCCGCCCTTCTCCAGCGCGCCGGTGGACTGCACGAAATACACCTGCCGCTCGGTCTCGCCGCCGGTCTTGGTCAGCAGCACCTCGCTGAGCTCGAACACCGGCGTCTCCACCGGCAGGAAGCCGAAGCGCTCGTAGTTGCGGCGGATCACGTCCAGCATGCGCTGGAAGGCGATCTGGTCACGGGGCAGCAGCTCCATGACCCCGGGCGGGGTGCGGGGCTTGATCAAGGCGTCACTCCTGGACGGAACCGGCGCATTCTAGCGGCAGGCGCCGGGCCGGGGCGGCGACCGGGCGAAGGCCGCGTGATCGGGCTTGCCGAACGCGGAACGGGCCACTAGAATGCGCGGCTCGATCCCTCGGGGTGTAGCTCAGCCTGGTAGAGCGCTACGTTCGGGACGTAGAAGTCGCAGGTTCAAATCCTGTCTCCCCGACCAAATCGACCATGAAGCCGGCCTCGCGCCGGCTTCGTCGTTTCCGGGCCCCGCCTGTCCCCCCGCCGCCGCGCCCGACGTGGCGTTCACGCCCCCGCCCGCACCGCATACACTCGGGCCAAGCCACCGGGGAGCGATGCATGGGCTGGATCTTGGGGATTCTGGGCGCGATCTTCGGCCTGGGCTTGATGGCCGACAGCCGCTGGGTCTTCGGCTTCGTATTCGGTGGCCTGGTCGGCGCATTGCTGGGCGTGGTGATCGGCCAGCGCAGCCGCCTGGCCGCGCTGGACCAGCGCCTGGCCCGGCTCGAGGCCGGCCAGCGCCGCCAGGCGATCGGCGCGGAGGCCGCCCCGTCCGGCGTGGCCGCGCCCGCGGCGCCGGCCGTCGCCGTGCGGGAAGCCGCGCCGGCCCCGGGCGCGTCGGCCGCGGCGCCCGTCGCGATGCCGCCTGCCGGATCGCCCGATGCCGAGGGCGCAACGGCCGGGCCGGCCACGCCCCCGCCCGCCGCCGCGCAGCCCGCCGCGGCCGCGCCGCCCCCCGCCGCCGCGCGCGTCCCCGATCGTCCCGCCGAACCCGCGCCCCCGCCC
>VFQM010001320.1_pt1 | contig 22108 bp, 15 predicted proteins | sample 3512391 | NCBI WGS metagenome assembly VFQM01 (sample SAMN10412369, study PRJNA504923) | tailings metagenome | isolation source: Replicate 1 from Balatoc abandoned mine | place: Philippines | reverse complement strand
TTGAAACTGATGGGAGGCCCGCAATGATCGAGACACTGCTTGGTGGCCTCCTCGGCGGGGCATTCCGTCTTGCACCTGAAATCCTCAAATGGCTCGACCGTAAAGGCGAGCGTGGCCACGAACTGGCGATGCAGGACAAGGCGCTGGAGTTCGAGAAACTGCGTGGCGCGCAGCGAATGTCGGAAATCGGCGCGGGTGCCGACGCGGCATGGAACGTCGGAGCCATCGAAACCCTGCGCGAAGCGGTTCGCACTCAGGGCGAGAAAACCGGTGTGCGCTGGGCCGATGCGCTGAGCTCCAGCGTCCGCCCGGTCATCACCTACTGGTTCATGGCGCTGTACTGTGCGACCAAAACAGCAACAGTCGCAGCCGCTGTGACAGGTGGCACAGGCTGGGGCGTTGCCATCCTGTATGCCTGGACGGAGGCAGACCAAGCCCTCTGGGCCGGGGTGCTGAACTTCTGGTTCCTCGGGCGCGTATTTGACCGGGTGCGGCCGTGATCGAGGTGCCGAAGGCGGCCATCGAACTGGCCAAGCGCTTTGAGGGATTCGAGCGTAAGGTGAAGCGCGGAATCGAGATCACTGCCGTTCCCTATATCTGCCCAGCAGGGTTCTGGACGATTGGGTACGGCCATCTCTGCGATCCCAAGCATTCGCCGATCACGGAGGCAGAAGCTGAGGTCTATCTGGCGCGCGACCTGCAATCGGCACTCGCCGCGACGCTGCGCTACTGCCCGGTGCTGGCCACAGAGCCAGAGAGCAGGCTCGCTGCCATCGTGGATTTCACCTTTAACCTCGGCGCTGGGCGGTTGCAGACATCGACGCTGCGACGGCGCGTCAATCAGCGGGATTGGACTGCTGCGGGCCAGGAGCTGCGCCGGTGGGTCTATGGGGGCGGAAAGGTGCTGCCCGGGCTGGTGACTCGGCGGGAAGCGGAGGTTGCTCTGATTCTCTGACCTGCCGATTTACGCGCGGAAGATATCCACCTTCGTTTCAAGGCACTTGCGCAAGCTCAGATCATTCGCGCCCACCTCGAACCAACCTCCGGGCTTCTGGAAGAAATCCAGCCCCCGGCCAATCTTGATCACCCAGCCGTTGTCGATACGAATCTCCCGATCGTGCATGTTCGGGTTGAGCTTTACCTCCAGCTCGACATCCAACTCCAGCAGGCTTTGCTTCAGTTCATCAAGCTTCTCTGCAATGTCGGCCAACTGGGTCTTGTCGTCGTAGCCGGTGATCAGGCTGATCTTCTTCACGGTTCCAGCCTTCAGCACTGTCTCGCAGAAGCGCACAAAGTTCTGAATCTGGTGCTGCAAGCGAATGTACGGGTCCTCGATCACGACGGACTTCGCACCCTGCAGATACGGACCGATGATCGACTCATAGCTGTACCCGGTATCGCCATAGAGAATGGTGAAGTGCTGTTCCTTGAGTTCGACCAGTGGCAGCGAAATTACAATAGGGGCCGGTGATATCGGTGCCGGTACTGCTGGAGATTCCGTAGTAGCAGGCACCGGTTGCTCAGTGGGTTGCACCGCAATCACCTCTGCAGGCTGCCCATTCGCCTGATTCAAGCGACGGCGAGCTGGCTCCTGTGTTGCCGATGCATCCTTGGACTCAGGGCAGAAGACCACCACCTCCTCACCGCTGGCCTTGAAGTAAGACAGATTGATCCGGGCAAACTCGTCATCCGGTTTGCGCTTGTTCATCTGCTCCTTGACGCGGCGGCGGCACTCCGTGGCATAGGCCACGTATTCCTCGAACTCCTCATCCGTCGGCGGCCCGTTGGGGTGCAGCACCTTCAAGAACGCGCAGACGGTCTTTTTGATGCCTTTCTCGTCGCGCCCCTCGATTGATTTGCCGAGCCGAATGCGCTTGCTCACTTCCTCATACCGATTCGTGTGCTTGAACTGGTAGTGGAAAGCCTCCGCCAGGTAGTCGGTGATGAAGCCGTAGTTGCTGGTCAGGAACTCGCTACTGTTCTTGGGCATCTCCCAGCCTGGTATGTACGCGGCGAAGCGGTCCATCACGGCCAGGTCGAGTTCCGGCGGTAAGGGCTGAAACAGATCGTGCTCGTTGGAGTTGACCACCTGCTGCACAGATACATCGATGTTGCCAACAAAACTCAGGCTGGCGTCGGCGATGACTTCGGCCCCGCGCGAGAAGCGTCCGTTGGCCATGAAGTCCTTCATGATCTGGATGGTGTCCGGATCGCGCACTTTGATCCCGCCAACCTCGTCAAAGGCAACCGTGTCCCAGAAGCCAACCAAGCCCACCTTGCGGCGCGCGTTGTTGTAGAACAGCGTTGCCTTGGTCGCTTGGCCGCCCGAGATCAAGGTGGCGTAGGGCGAGAATTCACTGAAGAAATAGGACTTGCCGGTGCCGCGTGGTCCCAGCTCGATGTAGTTGTAGTTGGGCTCAACCAGCGCAGCCAACCTGGCGATGAAGTGCATCTGCACGCGCTTCGAGAGCTTGCTGGGTTCCAGTCCCACAGAGCGTAACACCGCCGCGAGCCACTCATCACGCGTGAATGCCCCGCGCCCCTCTGCATAACGGTCGAAGTCAAAACGAGTCAGCTGGATCGGCCGCAGATCCTCAATGGAAAACGCATAGTCGTCTTCATCTATGTCGTTGTGCGCCAGGGTCACCTCCGCCCAAATGCCACCTTCCAGCAACCTGTCGTTGTCGCGGTAGAACTTTTCACCAATCGCGATGCGTTGTGAGTTGAAGTTCTCCAGCGATGCCCAGTGGCGCTTTTCTTTTTCGACGTAACGGACATGGACCTTGTCGATGAAGCGATGCTTGCCCTTGGTGGCGACCTTGGACTGCGCGGCGTTGGCCTCGTCCGGCCTAACGTAGTTCTCCTGCAGTGACGACAGCACGGCCTCCATGCCAGCATCCATCTCGGCCTGATCGTTGCTGGCGCAATACTTGGCAAGCAGGAACTCCAGGACGAACGTCGGGACGTTGGTGCCTTTCTTGATTCGATGCAGCAGGTCCTTGCGTAGCACCTTGCCGTCGAATGTGGCGTTTAATTTTTGGTCGAGTTCGTCCATAGGGCTCATTCCGTATAGTCGGTTTCAAGCGCCAGATTGCTGTAGGCCGCCAGGGTTGTAGGGTTCAGCGCCTTGACCGAGAACTTGCCTCTGAACTCATCATCCATTCGCAGCGCAATCTGCTTGCGTTGGCCTGACATCAGGGTCACGGTTCTGGTCGCGGGGTTCACATCCCCGCCTGGGCGCGGCTCTCCCACTACGTTGCCCTTGCTGTCCTGCGCTTCCAGCAGGATCTCCACGTTCATGTCTTGCGAGAACATGTCGTCAGCCACCAGTATCACTTCGATGACCGGCAATCGCGTAGTAATTCGTTTGGCGCCATTCTTGTAGCTCAGCTCCACCACCACCTTGCGCAATTCCGCATGTGCGGCGGTGTCCAGCCGGGCCACCAGCACCGGCACAACGGCCTCCGCCAGTGATGCCCCACCGTGGAAATACAGATGCCCCGAGCGATAGGGGGCCATGCTGCGCGGCAACGCCACCTGAGTGAAATCTCCGCGAATGCCGACCTTCTCAGCGCTGACGACCAGGCTATGAGCGTCTGCGGTGCCGTCGCCCAACATGATGCGGTCATGGGCGTTCACCGGCCATTTCCCTTGGGGTTTCACGCACACATCGCCAGCCTCCGCTTGTGCGTTCAGGAAGAAGCCATGGTCGGTGACGATGACCGCCTCTTTGAAGCCCATACCACGCAGCTTGTGCAGCGCAACCCGAATCAACTTCAGCGTGCCGGGGATCAGCCCCAGTGTTGTCTCTGGATTGCTCTCCAGTTGGCTATCGATCTCGGTGGAGCGCAGCACCAGCAGGTCGACGGTTTCGGCAAACTTCGGATTGCCGCGTACAAATTCGTTGAGAGGCATCTCCTCGAAGCGGTCGCCGTACTTTTTGCTCAGGACGCCCATTCGCTGCGCAACATTGCTCACCGGTGCCCCTGCCAGCTTCGGCACCAGGGAATCGTTCTCCAGCGATAGGGTTAGTCCCGTGCGAGCACCCGGCAGCAAGCTCGCCATGCCCACGAGGGTAATGGTCGGTAGCTGCGCATAGGCCGCTTGCAGCTCGACGGGACCGTCTTCCGCCAGCAGCTTTTCGAGGGCCACGCCCAACTCGTAACGCAGGGCGTCCACCATCAGGTAGGCCACCTTGCGCCCGCTTTCCTTGAGGCGATCTGCCACCAGGCGATCAAAGGCATCGGCGTTGGCCAGTCGCCCAGTCGGCGGCCATCCCGTAGTCTCGACGTGCCTCACGAACACGCCCTGGACCTTTTCGGCCAGGCGCCGGTAGCGGGCCCGAGCCTGGCCGATAACCTCATGCATCAAGCCATGTGGGTCAAGGAAGTCGCCCGCCGCTTGCTCAAACTCGCGCTGCAAGCGATCTGCCTCGCGTAGGCTGCCCAGGTAGAAGTCGATGAGCTCCGCTTGCGAGCGGGAGTGATCCGGTAGCTGGCGCTCAAAATCGTCGCAGGCCTCAACCAGGCTCAAGCCAGACCGCACCAACTCCCACTGGGCCTGGCTTTCGCCCTTGCCGAGCCATACCGAGCTCTTATGGCGAGTGAGCACACGGCGCGTGGCATCGGTGTCGCCGCTGACAATGCCCTTGATCGCGGTGCGTAGGAAGGTCCGCTCTTCGAAGGGAAACGTGTCGCGCTCGCCCAGGTCTTCAATCGCACCGCACAGATCGGTCAGGTTGAGCTCCGCCTCGGTGGTCTCGGCACGCTCGATGTATATCGCGCGTGACTTCGGGTCGCTGCGCAGACGGTCGCACACATCCTCGACGATGGGTTTGGCTTCCATCGGTGCGTGCGGCACACCCTTCAGTGTGTCTGGCAGTGCCACTGGCAAATCGAACACGAATTCACTGAACAGCACATAGCGCCACAGTTCATCCGCCAGGGCAGACCAGGTCTTGCCGCGGGTCTTCACGCTCAAGCCCAAGGTAGCGCGGAGGAAATCCCGCGCCTCTTGCACCCAACCTTCCTGCCCCTTGAGCGCTTCGGCTTGGCTGGTACTCGGGGCCAGCAATGCGGCCAGAATCTCGCGGCCGGACTCCACCCGCAGAGTGGCTCGCAACTGGGGCCAACTCACACCGCCGCCAATGGCATCGATCACTGCAAAGGTCGGCCCAGAGGGAGAGGTGGCAAAGACCTGCCGGATCTCGGTCGCGTGATCCGGCCTGGCGCGCAGGCACAGGCTCAGGTACTCGTCGCCATCATCTTGCGGGAACACCGCGCCGCATTCCGCGTACAGGGCGAATGGATCAGCTTGCTTCTGCTCGTCGGTTTCCGGGCGCTTAGCAGGTACGTAGATCAACACACCTTCAAGCGGCGCCTTGGGCTGGCCCACCTCTCGCAGTGCCTGCAGCGCCGCCTCACGGCTTTCGATGCTGCTTTCAGACGCATCCACCACCCGCACCTTGTCGGCCGCCAGATCGAAACACTGCTCGCGGTAGCGCTTGTCGGCGTCGTACACCACCAAGGCGCCAGCTTGCTTAAGGCGCGGCCGCAGCACGCTTTCTCGAATGAATTCTGCAATCGTCATTTGTCACCCCGCAGGCTCAGGATGGACATCACCTCCTTGAGCATCTTGTCTGTTCGCGCCGTAATGGCGGCCTCGTTCCAATCATCGCGGCTGGCCAAGTCCGCATTCAGGTACAAGCCGTTGCGGTACCCAATGAAATCACCCTGCTCGTTCTTGCGATCCCGCTTCTTCAAGAATTCCATCGTGCCGAGCTTGGAGTTGTAGCCACTCAGGGTCAGGTTGCCGAGCTGGTGAGCACAGCGCTCGCGAATGACAGCTGCAGTGCCTTTCTGATCCCCTTCGAGCATCGTCACCCAGCCCGGCCCCAAGTTCTCGGTCTTCGGCAGGATGTGTTCGACAGTGAATACGGGGCGATCATTGGCGTCATGCACCCACAGGTCGCGTTTGTTTTCCCGGGTTTGGTGTGTCTCTTCCAGCTTGCACAGCATGAACCGCGTGGCGTCGTAATTCTCCAGGTACACGTCACCCTTGAGGCGCGACTCACAAACATCCTGCGGGGCTGCCCGTGCCAGCAGCCAATCGCTGGTCTGCTGGACGAAGCCGTCCAGCGTCTTGGTTTTGCCTTCTCGAATCTGCGTCAGCAAGTGGCCGACCAGTTCCATGAACATCGGGTCGAGTTCGCGGGTGGGCGGCATATCGGTGAGGTTGCGCCAGAAGAACCACTTGGTGAGCAAAGCGGCCAAGCGGCTCAATGCGTCGCCCTCATTCCACTTCTGGCTCTGCGCGACCTGGCTGGCCCACAACAAGAATGCGTAAGCCGGCGCGGCTCCTAGGCGCTGCAGGTCTTGCAAGGCCGCTGCGGCAGCATCGCCCCATTCCGCGCGTGCGACGGTGGGGTTGAGCAGCGCCGAGTAGGTTTTGCCCTTGGCCTGAAGCGCACCGAACAGCCAGACCGGTCGCTTGCGCAGCAGGGTGTCGTAGATGGTGATCAGGTTCGAGCGCGTGGCGCGGGTGCAGCCTTTGACCTCGACCCGCTTGAGGTACTTGAACATGTTGTACAGCTGGCGCAGAAAGCGCTCCTGCACCGCCGGGTCGGGCAACAGGTCGATCAGGTCTTTCCACTCGTCAAATGCCCGGTCAATGCCATAGTCCGGGCGCTTGTCCAACTCGGCCAGCAGGTTGTTCTTGATGATGTCGATGGCCGAGAGCGGGATACCCCGGTTGTTGATCGACTCGAACAACATGAAGGCGTCGGAATGGCTGCGCACCTCGATCTTGACCAGGATTGCCGCCTTCAGCTTATCCAGCAGCGCCAATGTTTGCTCGATACTCAGCGGCTGCAGGCGCTCGCGGAAATAGCTATACGCTTTGGCGATACGGCGATTGCCGAAATAGCTCAGGCCCTTGGGCGCGGAGACTAGCTTCGGGAAGAGGTCACTCAGTACCTTCTGGAAGTCGGCCTTGTTCTGTGCCTGTTCGCTGGGCTCAAAGCGCCACTGATTGGTCGACTTGATAAAGAGCCGGTTCTTGAGGTTTACCATCTCAACATTGAAGTCGTCATCCGGGTCAGGATGGGCCTTCAGCCGGTCGTAGAGCGCGCAGAACAGCAGGCTGATCGTGGTGAAACGCTGCTGACCATCGATCAGCTCCAGACGTCCTCCCGCCATCGAATCCTTCTGGTTGTTCACGCAGATGATCGAGCCCAGGAAATGCCCCTTGGGGGAATCCTCCAGATCATTGAACAGCGCCTCCCAGTCCCTCGGTTTCCACACGTACTCGCGCTGATACTTTGGGATAAAGAACCGCTGCGCAGCATCCGGGTTGAAATAGTGGCTGACCGGGTAATCCTGAACACTACTGATCATTCGTCGCCCCCAGCCTTCTTCTTGCGTGCCTTCTTCGGCGCTGCCTCGGGCTCGATGTACAAATCCTCCAGCCCGTGCGCGATGGCGAGGCTCTTATCGGTTTTGCACTTTTCGCGGACGCGCTCTGGCCAGTAGTTCATGGCCAAATGCGCCCAGTCGTAGTCACCTTTTTCCAGCTTGGTCCAGGTGTCCTTGAGCACCTTCTGCCAGGGCTTGTGGCGGAACAGCGACCACAGCGGCGCGGCACTGATTTGCACGCCGTCGTCGTGGTTGGGTTTGTAGGTGGGCGCAAGCTTGAGCAGGGTGTCGCGTAGCTCGATCAGCTCCAGCTCGAAGGCTTGCAGGGCTTCGAACTGCTTTTCATCGTCTCGTGTCCTGGCCGAACCCTTGTTGCGCAGCGCCCTGACATCGTCGCCGACTTGCTTGAGTTTGGGTTCGACGAAGTCGTTGATCGCTGTGTACAGCGTCTGGCTGGTAAGACTGGGGTAATAGACCCACAGGGTGTAGCCGCCAGACGTGGTGGACAGCGGCCAGTAGATAGGCGCTTTGCGGCGGCTCTTGGAGTAGCGCTGCAGATGGAAGGGGAAGAAGTCGCGTTGGAGCCAGCGACGCACGTCTTCCGGCACCGAGACATCCACGCGAGCCAACACCTCCTCCACCAGACGCGCGAGGTCATGGGGATGGCCTTGGTCGTCCACCAGGATGCCTTCGTGCACATGGAAGGGCACGGCCCCGTCCGGCAGCATGCCTGGGCTCTTGGCCGGAAGTGGGTCAAATGGATCTGGCTCGGGAGGAGCAGATCTCTCACGTGTCGCTAAGCGCAAGTCAAATCGACCAAAGCCGACACCTACGCACCACGACAGGAGATTTCCTTGGTCAGATGTGTTGTCACCCGATTCTTCTTCAAGATCGTCAGCGTCCTCTTCCTCGTCTGCCTCGATTGAGGAGTCAAGGCTAGATTCTTCTTTGTTCCCAAGATTGATGGCTTTTTGGTCGTCTTCGCTAATTTCATAAAGTTCGAATGCGATTGCATCGATCTTCTCCTGAATTTCTTCAAGCTCGCCTTCTAGGGCTGAAATTGAAAATTCACCCAATCGGCTTCGAAGCAACGCAGGCAACAAAAATACGTGAGAAATTTCGTTGACGGTATCCAGTGCCTTCTTTATCGATATTGCTCTTTTTGCAGGCTCATCCAACGCGGATGCACACTGAGGGAAGTTCTTTGGAACCGGCGTCTTGCAAAGCGTCCCATTGTCAAATTGTGGGTGGCCGAACCTTCCAAGCATGCACTTGACCAAGAAATCGAAAGCTGACGAGGAATAAAGGCCTGCAATCCTAAAAAGATCCTCTCGTCGACCATAGATCCCACTCCCTCTAACGCTAATAATTGCACCCTCTGGCATAGGCATGACAGCAAGCCGATGAAGTCGTCGAGGATAAGTGAGTCCAGCTTGAAAAAAGTGATTCTTGGCGGACTCATTCAGCATCCAAATGTTGGATCGAACGCCACCCGCTGCATTCAAATTGTGCCAATACTTAATGCCATTCCCGAACCAGTCCACTAGCAGCGGTATGTCCGCGTAGAACGGTGAAAATTCTCCTCCTTTCGGATACAGCACCCAATATCGCTCCGAATTGATTTCGTCGGCGCGCGACGCCACTCTTGACGAGTCAATTTCCCAATAGGTTCTGACAAACCGAAAATCATCTGCCGTTGCAAGCCCCTGTTTAACAGTGCGACCATCTCCCTCGTATATTGGAAGCTTTGAAAATAGTGCACGAATCTTGTCACTGACCCAGTAGGCAAACGGGCTACCCGGTATCTGTTTGAAAGATTCTGGATCAACGTCGAAAACCTTTTTGTCATCGACATTGGCGATGGCATTAAGCAATGCACTACGTTTGTCCTGAGCCTCAATCAGGCGAATAAAGGTCGTCATTATTGTTTCTCCAGAACATATGCAGCAGCTTCTACCATTGCATCATCCATTACGCCCATGCCTAAATCGGCAAGCACAATTGGATGTGCCGCATCGAGAACGGTGCTTTCTCTCCATTTCTTGAAACTAGAAAGGAAGAAACAAGTGCGTGACGTAATTGCGCCGAGCATGCCGTTTGATCTAAGCAGGCCCACTCCGCGCTCAACAAAAACCGCCAGCAAGTCGTTCTTCGACTTCGCGTAACTCTTGTTTATTAATTCTTTGACGCCCAGGCTGACTGCCCCGAAGGGGGGGTTCATCACCACCACATCGAACACTTCTCGGCATAGATCGATAAGCCGCAATCCTTGCAAGGCATCCTGTGCAAATAGACGTCCTTGGTAGGTCGATTTGGCAGCCTGGGCAAATTCGGTGAGTGCCTCACGCAGCCTTGCCTCTGCTTGCTGCCAGTTCTCCTGCTCCTGTTGGGCAAATAGGCCGGTGCCCTTGCCCACATAAACCTGGCGAATCAAGTTCGGTAGCTCGCGTTCAACCTGGAGCAGCACCCCGAGCTCCGGCAGGCCCTTGAGCAGTTGCAGGGTCTTCTCGAACAGCTCGGCATCGCGCTGATCGAGGTTGGCGGCAAACTGCTGGCGCAGCTCACGCTCTGCCGGTGGCGCAATGGCGGCAACTACATGGCCTCGCCCAATCGGCGGGCGGTCTTTGGCCTTCACACCGGCATCGTGCCAAGCGCGCTGCGCTCGCAGCCACAGTGCCAGGGATGCGATCTGCGCAGCGCGCGGATCGATGTCCACGCCATAGATGTTGTGCTCGATGATTAGGCGTGGCACGTCGCGCAGATATGCCGCCTCATCGTCGTAGGTTTGGCTCAGTGGCTTGAGCGCTGCCTGTGGCTGGGTGGAAACATCCAGCGAACCGGGCCCATGCTGCTGCTCCCAAGCCCAGGCCTCGCGATAGATCTCGGCAAAGAGATCGAAGGCATACAGGCCGAAGTGCATGGAGCCGCAGGCCGGGTCTAGCAGCTTGAGGGTGCGCGGGTCGCGCAGCTTGGTGGCTGCTTGGGGCGTTTCGTCCGGTTTCACCAGCAGGTACTGGCAGCGCTCCCGCAGGCCGGTTGCGCTGCCGGTGGCATTGAACCAGAGTCGCCCGAGGGTGTTGTCCACCAGAAACTCGACCACATAGCGCGGCGTGAAGAACTGGTTGCGTACCGCCAGTTCTCGGCTGTTGCGCGGTGCCTGACTGGCATCGCGCATCGCCTTGCGCTCTTCCTTCGAGTTGAAGTACTGGTAGATCCAGCCGATGGTTTCGTCCTCACTCCACAGCGGGGCGATGTCGGCATCGTTGATCAGGTTCAGCACTTGCAGCAGTGCGGCCTCGCGCGGGAACAGGCGGCCCTGCGGTGAGTAGCGGTCGAACAGGCCCGGCAGGTCTTGGGCGAGTTCATCGAACACGCTGAACAGGTACACGCGGTAGGCATCGCCGGTTTCGCCCAGGCCGGTGCCGGCCAGGCGCGCGTAGAGCTGAAAGCCCTTGGCCTGGAAGCCGTTGCCCACTGATTCGACCAGCAGACCACGCGCCTCCGCCATGCGCAGCGCCGCCAGGCGGTTGAGGACCGTGAAAGCCTGTTCGCGCACGATGCGATCCAGCCCCTGCATGGCATTCATGTCGCCACTGGCGGTGTAGTGCGCCAGCGTGTCGCGCAGGATGCGGGCGGTTTCGCGCTGGGCGTCGTTGATGTGGCGCAGGCTGGCCAGCTCCGCCACAGTGCCCGCGTTCGGGTCCATGCCATAGTCGTTCTGCAGCTGGCGAGTGAATTCCTCTTCCAGCACCCGGCGCGCATCGTTGACGAAGCGCTGCAGGCGGTTTCTTGTTGTTTGGTCGAAGGCCATCAATCGATTCCTATTGTTCTGTGCCTGCTTGCTGTGAACCGGGCGCTTGCCAATCCTGGCCAAAGTGAGCGCGCAGGCTCTCGATGGCGGGCGGCAAGGCTCCGTCGCAGGTCACGCCCAGGTAAGTAGCCGCACGCGTGGTGCCCACGTACAGGTATTTGTCGAAGAGCGCTGGATGCAGTGCGGCGAGCTGGTTAATGCCCACGAAGAACACGGCTTCGAATTCCAGGCCTTTGATGTGCTGGATGTCGAACACACGCACGTTGCTTTCCTGGCCGACGGCCTGACCCTCGCGGCAGGCAATGACCTGGATGTTGTGTTCGGACAAGGCTTCGTTCAGCGCCTCAGCCACTGGCGCCACGTCGTCTTCGGCATTCACAAAGATAGCGGTGGATGGCAGTTGGCCGACGAAGCGCTCGATCTCTCGAATGCGGTCTGCCAGCCAACTGACCACGATGGCTGTGTCTGCGGCGTGCTCCAGGAGTGCGGGTGCAACACCGCCACTGTCCACATGTGCGGGCAAGCAGACGTTCTGTTCGGTGCCGCCGACGGCACGGATCATGGCGCGAGCGAGATCGTTCAGTTGCTTGCTTTGCCGGTAGGAAACGGTGATCTCCTTGATGTCGAAGTCGGCAAAGACCCACTTCATTTCGTCGGCGGATCGCGCACCCCAGGTGGTCAGACGCTGGTTGAAGTCGCCGCAGGCAAAGAACGAGCGCAACCGTGGATGCGCCAGGGCGGCCATGCAGGCCAACTGAATAGGCGAAAAGTCGGTCGCCTCATCCACCAAGACCTGGTTGCGGTAATGGCCCAGGATGGGCTCGAGTGCCGACCAAGCGGGGCTGTCGATATCGCGCAGGACGTTGGGCCGGCTGATCAAGTCGCCTGCGGCGCGCAGGATGGCGAGCAGCACAATGTCCAGTTCGAGCGGATGGATATCGCGGGCTTCGAAGCCTTCGTTGTGATACCAGTTCTCGGCTTGCTGGCGTTCGCGTCGGAACGCTCGGTAGCGCTTCGGAATGCCGTCGAGATAGCGCTTGACCGGGTTCACGAAGCGGCGCGCGTTGGTCTGCACCAGCAGGCTCGCACCCACCTCAGCGCGGTCGGTTTCCGTCAGGCCGCGATCGGCCAGCCACTCGATGATCTTGCCGTTACGCGACGTCTTGCTGACCGCACGCTTTGAGGCTGCAGATCGGGCTTGGGCTCGCACCGCTTGCATGTAAGCGGTGAGAGCTGCGGCACGACCGGTGCGCGGTGCTGTGGTGTCTTCTTCCTCATCAGCATCAAGCTCGTCTTGTTCGTCGGCATCGGTGGTCTGGGCTTGCTGCAGGCCGTCGATGAAGCGCGCCAACTCATCAAGGAACGCCCGATTGCGATTGAGCTGGAGGTTGAGCGCTGCTTTGATCTTGCCGTCAGAGGCATCTTTCAGGCTGGCGACGAGCGCCTGTACTTTGGGAAGCTCGGCTGCTAGCGATCCGAAGGTGGACGCCAACGCGCCATCGCTTGCCTGCGTCAGGATGTTGTGCAGCCGTTCGCCCAAGCTCTGGACTTCTGGCACCTTGGCTTCGCGGAGCATGTTGGCCGCTTCATGCAGCTCTTGCACGTAGGCCTTGCGCTGCCACGTGTTGAAATCGTCGAACCACTGAATCGGGCGATCCAGTGCCTCTGCGTTCAGGCTTGGCAGGCTGTCTTTCAGGACAAAGGTACCGCCACCCGATGCGGTTCTGAGGACGCCGAAAGCGTTTCTGGCCAGCTCGCGCCGGTAGTCCTGCCAGGTTCTGATGCGCAGATCGGAGGCGGGAACGCCTTCTCGCGCAAAAGCCTCCTTTAGGTACTGCTTGAGCAGTTCGGTGGGCGTGAACATCAGCCAGCTGTTGGCGTGCGAGACGCCCTGTGTGGTGGCCACCGTCTCAACCAGACGTTGTTCGCCTTCTTCCAAGAAAGCGGTGTCGAGCTTCTGGCCAAGACGGCGGATTAAGGTTGTCGTCTTACCGGTACCCGGCGGGCCAAGAATCAGCAAACGTTTGTCGAGGGGAAGCCGGAAAATCTCATCCTGGTATTGATCCAGAACGGGCTGATCACGCAGCCCCATCTTGGTTATCACGCTGCGGCGCACGCCGTCGATGATGTTGGCCTTGACGGTTTCTTCAGCCAGCAGTTGACCCAAAAGGTCTTCGGTGACTTCTTCTCCGGCAACCTCAGTCAGTAGCGCTCGCAACGACTCGATGGTGAGTGGACCGAAATGCTCGGCTTCCACCACGGTGTCGCGCGAATCCCAGCCATCGGCCAGTGCGGCGGGTCGGAGTTGGGCGCGCTCCAATACCTCGACAACGGTGCCATTGGGCAGGGTGAATTCAGCCCCGATCGCCAAAGAGGCCAAGCGACCGACCGGGGCGCGGTAACTGGCCAGATTCTGGAAACCCGAAACCGGCGTGGTTCGGCAGATGTAATAGGTACGCTCTTCGCCTTCCTCATCCACAACGACGACACGGGCGATCGCGGGCTCAGCCGCCAATACCTGATAGCTCTCTCGGTTGGCCTGACTGATCTGATCCAATTTCTGGATGGCCGAACTGGACGTCATCGTATTGATGCTCGCCAAGGCATCGGAACCCAGCGTTCGCCCGTCGTGCAGATTGCGTTTTGCAGCTGTAGCGATGCTGTCGAGCTGGGCAAGCGCCTCGCCAGCGACCTGCTCGATGTGTTGCCTGGATTCGGTGGTCAGCTCCATGTTTAGCTCCCACCTGTTCCAGGCTGTTCACCCACGACAAGAGACACTTCGATCTCGGCATACAGAGCGAGCTGAGCCTTGATTTCGTGGAGTTGCTGAATCAGCGCGTCAATGTCTGCCGCAGAGGTCATCTTCACCGGCACAGCGATCGACTTGGTGAGCTTGGCCGGGCCCTTCTCACCGGTCTTGGCCCGCTCTTCCTCCATACGCTGGCGCAGGCGTTCCTGGCCCTGGCGTTGGATCGAGCGCTTCAGATCTTCCAGGGTGCTGTTGATGTCGTAGTCCCGGGCCAGCAGCTTCTTGAGTCCGGCCAGATCCTGTGTGGCGGCCAGGGCGAGCCCGTCCAGCCGGTTCACGGCGTTGCCGCGCTCCTCCTGGGTGAGCTCTTCCCACTCGGGGATGCGCTGCAGATCCTCGACACCTTCCTTCAAACGCAGCTTTTGCTGATCGGAGAGCGTAATGACCGCATCGCGCACGCGGCCCTTCAGATGGGTGAGCTGCGAATTGAAGTCGGCGGTGTGTTTGTAGAAGTCTTCTTTGCCCAGGCGCTCTGACAGGGTTCCCAGGTCTTCGGCAAGTTCGCGGCGCAGCTCCCCTGGCACGCCGGTGTCCGGCAAGGCCTCGATGTCGCGGCGATGGGCTTGCAGGTCACGCAGGGTGGCGTCGAGCCCGTTGTCGAGCACCCGCTTCACTTCGAGCGCCCACTTGAGGTTGTCGTAAATGGCGGAGGTTTCGGCACCCAGGCGCTGCGGAGCATCGGAGGCATCGGTGAACAGGACGTCGGCAATGTCCTGGTTCAAGGTACGGATGCGGTCACTGCCTGCCAGCCCAAGGCCGCTGAGCTTTTCAGCCAAGGAGCCGTAGTCGTGCTGGAAGCGCGGGAAGTGCTTGGCCGCCGCCTTGCTGATCTCTTGCTCAAGCGGGATCACCATGTCGCCCACCAGTTCGGTGAGCCTTTCAGCGGCACGTCCGAGCGTTTCGATGGACGGGCGCTCGTCGCGCAGCGCGACGCCGATTTGCTTGAAGGAGTTGTTGGTCTTGAGCGCGTCGATCGCCTGTTGCCCAGCAGCTGTGACCTCACGACCCGAGACCTTGAGCTTGATTTCGCCGGCCATCAGCATGGCGGCCACGATGTAGCGCGTGGTATCGGGTGACCAGCCAAACGGATCGTTGCTGAAATCGTCGAGCAGGCGCTTGCCATCGACGGTACCGCGCTTGTCGATGTAGTCGCGGATGCTGATCATCGCCTTGTGGTCGGTCTTGAACGAGGCGCGACCGGCCACGGTTTGCACCAGGCCGAGCGGGTCCAGGGCACTGCTGATGGCAGCGGGGTTGGCGACCTTCAGGAATTTCTCGGCGGTGTCGGTTCCAGCACGTACTGGGGCTTCTACGTACCGGTCGAACACCTGGTCAGCTACGTCGGAAAGCAGCTTCTTGGCGGCCTCCAACAGGTCGGCATCCAGCGCCGATACCGCCGTTGCCTGGCCACGGAAAACAAACGAGCCCGCTTGCAGGGTCTGCTTGATCTTGCTCTGCAGTTGGGTCGCGAGCTTGGCAGCACGGTCGAGCTGGCCGGTGCAGTAGTCCTTGACCTCTTGGTCTGGCTCGTTGCGGTGCAGTTCGGCAATGCGCTGGCAGCGATAGATTTCGTTTGCCAGATCGTCGAGTTCGGAATTGGCGCGAGCCAGGAGCCCGATGACATTCCGACCCGCGCGACTGCGGGAATCATCCAGCATCCGGTTCTTGGCTGTGTCGTAGTCGCTGGCAGGCACCAACTCGACGACAGTTTGAATAGTGCTCTGATCGCCGGCCAGGCTGGTGATAGCGCTGCCGGCCTGGACCTTCAGGCCCGTTGCGACCGCCATCGTGCCGTGGAGGCTGACGCGGGGCAGCGGATCGAACGACTCGCGCAGCGCATCGTTGAAGATGCGCTTTACATCGACAGTGCGCAGTGCAATGGCACCTCGCTCCTGCTCGATATCCCGCAGCTTCTCGCTGAGGAACACCAGGTTGCCATCCTTTTCGCCGAGCGGCACATGCACGTCGTTCAGCATCTCTTCGACGGCTTTCTTTACCGTATCGAGCTGCGATGCTGCTGTGATGGACGGGTGCATCAAACTGGCGACGTTCTGCACCGACACCGGCAGGTTGCCGAGGATTTGCAGCACCGCGACGGACTTGGCGATGTCCTGATGGAGCTGCGAGTCCGGGAAGCGAATCTGCACCTTGCCGACCGCCTGGTGGATCGAGGTGAAGGCACGGCGAATGTCCTTTTCCAGTTCGTCGTACAGCGTCACCGTGGTGGCCAGCCAGCCCACGGGCTGATCGGCCATTGCCTTAGAGCCGCCTTCGCCTTTCAGGACATCCTGGATCACCTTGATCGCGGAGCGCAGGCCAATGCCGCCAGTGGACTTAGCGAGCGCGCCCAACAGGTGCAGCAGGATGTCGAAATGCGCCGGCAGGAACGGGTAGAGATTGGTGAAACTCTCTTTGCTGAAGTCCGCGTCGTAGTACTTGGCGTCCTGTAACTTGGTGTTGTGTCGCAGCGCCTGACCATGGGCATCGAACAGCTTGCCAAGTTCAGTCTCGCCCGCCGGCGATTTGCCGAGCAAACGGCGATAGCAGATCTCTTTGATGTCGCTCGATTCGAGGTCGATCTGGATCGGGAAGCGGTCTTTCAGCTTGTAGAGCTTGTCGGAGTTCAGCGCGGCGCGGGGGTCGTCCTCGGTAAGGGTCTGCTGCGCAGTAGAGATGATCCATGCCTTGCCGTCGCCCAGCCGCTTGAGGTTCTTGGCCAGGCCATCGAGGTTGAGGATCAGGTTGTCACGCGAGGCAACGTACTGGCCGACTTCGTCGACGATGAAGATGATGTTCTGCTTACCACTCTTCTCGCGGACGATGTCGATCATCTCCTGCACGCGCTGGTCTTCGAACTGGAAGAAGCCCTCGGTGCTGGAAGAGAATGACTTGGCCTCGGGGAAGAGTGCCGGGTACATCTCATGGGCGATCTTGGGGATCAGTCCGTCGATTGCCAGTGGGTTGTTCTGTACTCGGGCCCAGGTTGCGCCCGGCAGTGCCTTGGCGATCCGTTCATGGAGCTCATGCGTGCGGCCATCCTTTTCGACCATGCGCTCGAAGGCCGCGACCTTGAGGTTGCGCGAGTATCCGGCCCACTGCAGCACTTTGAAATAAAGGACTGTGGAAACATCTTCCATCGTGGCGCCGGCGAGCATTTCGCTGGCGAGGTCGAGCATGACCACAGCGGCAGGGAAGCGCTTCGCCACAGTGCTGAGGAGGGCCTTGGTTTGTGGCTTGTGCAGGCGGTCCTGCAGGTAATTGATGAACGGCGTGCCGTCGATGGTGCGCTGATCGTCAAACGCCAGGCCGAGGTACTTGGTGAACGAGCTCTTACCGGAGCCGTAGAAGCCTGAAACCCAGACGCCCACCTCGTTTTCACCACCGGACTCCATCGCGAGCTGCATGCGATCGAGGAGCTTGCGAAACTGCTCCTCAATGCTTTCGGTGACCACGTATTCGGAGATCTCAGCCTTGAGGCGGCCTTCTTGCGAGGCGCCATAGGTGATGACCTTCTCAATGGTCCGGTAGATGTCCTTGCTTGGGTCGAAGAGTGAGCGAATGGTCATAGGTTTATCCCAGGATTCTTTTGTCTGTTCAGCCGCCGACGTGGACGGAGCGGTAATTGCCGTCTTCCGGGTAGAAGCCGAGAAACTTCAGGCGCGTCTTGCCGGTTCGCACGCCGGGGTACAGAAAAATCGTCGGCACATGAAACTTGCCCTGGAGCTGGCTTTCGATGGCGCCGATGCGCATAAACGGATGCAGTGCCTCAAGGTCCGTTACCAAGAGCAGCGCGTTCTGCTGGCCTTCGAGCGGCTGCAGGGCATCCTCAAGTCGCTTCAACAGGCCGTTATCCGCCGTCAGAATGTCCGCCAGCGCCTTGTTGGTACGCGGCCAATCCAGCGGAGCGGACTTGTCCTCCATCACGCACAGCGACCAAAACGGGTCGTCTTTGAGCAGGGCCCAGATCTGTTCAGCGATGGAGAATGTGTGCACGTCCCAGCCTTCCTGATGCAGCTTGGCCACCCAAGCGGGCGTTTGCCGCTTCACCTCGAGGATCTGCTCTGGTGGGAAGACGAGGTAGTAAATCGGCTCGAAGCTCGCATGACCGAGCTCACGCCCGTGGCGGATGCGCTCGCGCAATTCGTCGAAATCAGCTTTGAGTGAGGACATCGCAGAGCGCCTCCATGTCTTGTTGTTTCCAGCTGATGCGGATCACATCGCCAGCAGCCTGGACGATGAGCAACCCCTTCAGCGAGAGTCGTTTGATTTCCTCCAGCACGTCTTCGCGCGCCAGGCCAAACAGCTGCCAGTCTTCGTGGGTCAGCAGCGCGTTATCACCCACGCCGGAAAAGTGCAGCTCATAGGCTAGATATGCAGCCGCAGACGGCGAGATGCGGAACGGCAGGATGCGGCGGCTCGAACGCAAACCGCGTTCAAGCATTCCGTAGTCGGCGCAGCACCCGGTCAGGTAGGCGGAAACGCGCCGCACTGTCGTCTCAGACCAGCGTTTAACTGTCTTGCCGTCATCGATGCCTCGCTCGACAAAGGCACGGGCGTCTTCATTGGTGATCTGTGTGTATCCACCGGCGTATCGAGCCCAGTAAACGTGGCGCACGAAGTCACCAAGAATGGGATTGGCGCGGCTCGTGAAAACCAGCATGAGCTGCGTCAGATCAACAGTGGAAATTGTTGCCGACAGGCGCTTGAGGTGAGCAGCCGGTGTACCGCCATTGACCAGATAGCGCGGGGCAAAGCATTCGACGACGATGTTGCGGAGTCGGCGCGCGGTAACTGTGGGGAATCGGCCAGACTCCAGCGCGACTTGATGCAACTGATTCGCCGACATGCCTGGCGACCACAGCTCGAGCAGCGTCTTGGTCTCGTTGACGAGCCCGAGGCCTGCTTGTAACTGTGTCGTGTAGGGCTTGTTGTCGGCCACGATCAACCCACCAGATACGGATATGTTTTGGCGTCCTGCGTGAACGCCGATAGATAGGCTGCCGCGATGGCCTTCAGGGTGTCGGTAGAATCAATATCCTTGATGCTTCCGACCGCCGTTGGACCCACGCTGGACGTGCCGCTCGTCGCGGCCAAGCGCCTCAACGCATCCAGCGCAGCCTCTTTGCTCTGCGGTGTGTGACTGGCGAGTTCTTCTCCCGCGCTGCTTTGCACGATCGCATGCAGGTCTTGTTCGACTTCTTCAGGCAGCCGGAACAGGTGGTAGCTACCCACGCTCAAATGCTCGTCGTGCAATCGTCTGGCTGCTTCCAGCACACCGTGATACTGAGCAAGGCGAGACGTTTTCGAGAAGACGGGTTCCAGGAAGAGCTTGCTTGATGCCTCATAGAACGCCGTGGGCCACCAGGCGCACTGAGCACGCTCACCGAGGAAGCCGACGAGCAGTCTCATCTGCAGCAACGTGGGCAGGTAGGATTCTTTCATCTCAAATCTCATCATTCGTTTGTTCTGCCGACGCGACCGGCGCAGGCAGTGATATCCACTGTTTAGTCACAATCCGCTCCCGCGCGGGCCGCATCCACAGGCGCATACCCTGGAGCCAGCACGGCGTTCTTGACGCCATACAAGGCCAAGTGGTCCTTGAGCCAAAGTCTGTACTCCGGCCCGCGCAGGCTGTGGTCTGCGGAGCAGTCGACGCTCCATTTCCGCAAGATGTAGCCGGCAGTCGCTGCCCGGAGCTTCATCTTCACCATGCCGCCGGCCATGCCGTAATCCATCTCCGCGATCTCGGGGCGCGGTTGATCGGGGTGCGGCACCAGCTCCAGCTCCACGATCCGCGTCCACTGAATGTCCTGGTCACTTTTTTCATGGGGCAGGACCTCGCTCTCCTTCAGCATCACGGATCGCTGCATACGCGTGATGACAAAGTCTCGGAAATCCTTGCTGCGACGATCGAAGGCGCGCACATGCCAGCGCAGACCATTGTCGATTAAGGCAAACGGTACGATCTCGCGCTCGGTTTCGCCGCTCGACAAGGAGTGGTAGGTGACTTTCAGCGGGCGCTCCTGATGGATTGCCCGGGTCACACAAGCGAGCGTGTCGAGTCCTGGCTTTGTGAGCCTGGAAGGAATCTCACAAGTGATCCAGGACTTGAGGGCCGAAGGCTCGCCATCACCAAAACCCTGTGATAGCCACGCCAAGACCCGCTCTGCCGGGAAATCAAAGACAGGCGTGAATCCATCCGCGTACCCATACACCTTGTTCTTGGTGTCGTAGTCCAGGTTGCCAGGGGCGAGATCCTTGTAGATCCCGATGTCCCGGGTTGCTGCTGCCGCCTGGATGCCAAAGCGCGACACCAGGTCTTGGCGGCGAATCTCTCCGATGAAGCGCAGGCGCAACTCAATGAACGCAAGTCGGTCGCGCTGGGGCTGGGTCAGGTCTGCAAGCTGTTCGTTGGACATCCTGGCTGCCGTTTCGGGTTAATGATCGCTAGTTGGTGCTCTTGCGGGTAGTATATGCCTCGCACGATAATATGTCGATGAATTGACGTTGCGTACCAGTCCATCGCATTTTGTTACTGACGGGAGACTGCAATGAGCGGGAGTCGATGGGATCAGCCTGGCGTGCCCCACAAGGGTTGGCACTGCCTGGACGTCGTCGATCTGCGGGCCGATGGAGGCCCGGCGGACGAGACTAACTACGCCACCTGCCAGATGTGCGGCAACGAGAAGATCCGCTACGTCCACATCATGGAACACCCAGATCTGGACCAGAGCTTTGAAGTCGGCTGCGTCTGCGCCGAGAAGATGAGCGACGACTACGAGGGGCCGAAGCGGCGTGAGGCCAAGTTGCGCAACCGGGCAGCCCGCCGGACCCGCTGGCTGCAGCGCAAGTGGCGGGTCTCCTCCAAGGGGAACAGTTTCCTCAACCTCGAAGGCTACAACCTGGTGGTCTATCCGACGAAGACGAGGCGCTGGGGCTACAAGATCGGGGACAGATTCGGTCCCAGGACATACCCGACGACCAATGAAGCCAAGCTGGCGCTGTTCGATGACTTCTGGGTGGCGACCCAGGATGACGAGCAGCTGTGGAGCAGTGATTGATGAGCCCCGGAGAAATGAGCAATGGCTAAACCTGTCGTAATCGGCTCGCGGAGCTTTCGAACCCAGAAAAGCGCGCTGGACCATTACAAGGCGCTGCTTCACCGGTATCAGGACGGGGATCGTATCTCTGACCCAGGGGACCACGCCGACCTCGTGGCCCTCATCGAACGGTATGACCCGATTCTTGACCAGGTTGGTGAGCAGGCGAAGGGGCGTGGCCAGATCGGCCACTTCGAACGGCGTCTGAACACAGGAACAGGCTGGAGCAACTCCGGCTTTTGGGTGGTGCGACTGGACGGGTCCGCCACGGACTTTTCGTACATCTGGGCCGTCAAAGGCCTACCAGGGGACCGGTCGAAGGATTTCTACGGCGCATGCCGGGAGGCTGTCGCACTCGATCTCGTTCTGGCCAAGAAGCGTGCCTTCGCGGAGCATGGCGACGCTCATGGGCTGGTTGCATGCGAACTGACCGGCGTGATGGTCAGCATCGACGACGCCCATCTGGATCACGCTTGGCCCAACTTCTCTCACATCGTCAGTGGCTTCCGGGCGGCCAGGGGCTGGTCAGGCGACATCCCGGACGGAATCGTGTCCGCCCCAGCTGACGGGCAGACGACGCCCACATTCGTCGACAAGGCAGTTGCGGATGCCTTCCGGGACTACCATCACAACCAGGCGATGCTGCGAATCCTCTCCAAGTCGGCCAACCTCCAGACTGCCAGCCAAGCTCGAAGACCTAAGATTGCACGCCCGGTGCGGCTGCTTTGATCAATTGCGGACGCGGGTTCAATTCCGCAAACGGGAATCGAACTGGCGTCCTGCATGATGCACTTGGCTGGTGACCCCGGCCGGGCAGAACTGGTAGGATTGACGGTAGATGGGGTTAGATTCCGCACCTTTCCGCAGCAGTTATAAGCGGTTGTAAGGCGCTGAGTTACTGAGGTTTGGCGCAGGGTTCCACCCCACCACCAGATTCTCGATCCCTGGTGGTCCAAAGATGGCCATAATTCTTATT
>VFQM010001317.1_pt1 | contig 22144 bp, 15 predicted proteins | sample 3512391 | NCBI WGS metagenome assembly VFQM01 (sample SAMN10412369, study PRJNA504923) | tailings metagenome | isolation source: Replicate 1 from Balatoc abandoned mine | place: Philippines | reverse complement strand
TGTGGTGGAGACGAGGAGGATCGAACTCCCGACCTTCGCATTGCGAACGCGACGCTCTCCCAGCTGAGCTACGTCCCCACTGAGCGCAAATTCTAGCGAATCTTTGTTCAGGCCATGCCGTTGCGGCTGGCCAGTTCCACGAACAGGGCGGAGTGGTCGAGGTCGGACAGGCCGTGTTCCACCGCTTGAGCGAAGAGCTGCTCGAACAGCCCCGTGATGGGCGCCTCGAAACCGATCTCCTGTGCGGTGGTGAGGGCGTTGCGCATGTCCTTCAGTTGCACCGTCATGGCGCCGCGCTTGGTGAAGTCGCGCTCGATCATGCGCTGACCGTGCACCTGCAGGATGCGGCTGTCGGCGAAGCCGCCGGTGATGGCCTGTTTCACCTTTGCCATGTCGGCACCGCCCTTCTCGCACAGCAGCAGCGCCTCGGCGACCGCGCCGATGGTGATGCCCACGATCATCTGGTTGGCCAGCTTGGCGAGCTGGCCCGAACCGTGCGGGCCCACATGGGTGGGGCGGCCCAGCACCTCGAACACCGGTCGTGCGCGCTCGAAATCCGCTGGTTTGCCGCCGACCATGATGGCCAGGGTGCCGGCCTCGGCGCCCACGGTGCCGCCCGAGACGGGGGCGTCCAGGTGGTTCACGCCCAGCGCGCCCAGTCGCGCCGCGTGGTCGCGTGCCTGGCGCGGCTGGATGGAGGACATGTCGATCACCAGGCTGCCGCGCGCCAGGCCGTCGGTGGTGCCTTGCTGGAACAACACGTCCTCGACCACCTGACCGTCTTCGAGCAGGGTGATCACGATGTCGGCGTCGCGCACCGCGTCGGCTGGCGTGTCGGCCACCCGCGCGCCGAAGGGCGCCAGCCGCTCGGCCTTGCTGCGTGAGCGGTTCCACACGCTCACGCGGCAACCGGCTTCGCACAGGCGGCGGCCCATGGGAAAGCCCATCATGCCGATGCCGAGCACGGCCACGCGCCACTCGGGCAGGGAAAGGGTGGGGTTGCTCACGTCGGATTCGCCTTCAGCTGGCGGCGGATTCTAGGGGGGTGTGCAAAAAAAGCGCGGCCACCGGCCAGGGCCGGCGACCGCGTGAAGTGGATCGCCTGGGGCAGTTACTGCCTTTGACGACCACGGAGTTGATCGGTACCGGGCGCACCCCCGCCGTCGGCTGGCTCCGCGAGTTGTTGTGCCAGTGTTCGGGCCGCGTGGCCTGTGTGTTCGTTCATGAGCCGCGCTGCCCGCTCGCCATCGCCCGCGGCAATGGCATCGGCGATGGCGCGGTGCTCGTCCCACACGGGCTCGCGCAGCGGGTCGGACTGCAGGGCCTGGCCCATGGCGCGGCGGATGTGCTGCCAGTGCAGTTGCGCGCTCTGCTCGATGAAAGGGTTGCCTGCCGCGCGGTACACCGCGGTGTGAAAGGCCATGTCTGCATCGATGAGTGCCTTGAGGTCGGCACGCTTGGCCGCGGCTTCGCCCTGCTGGAACACCGCCGGGTCGATGCGTGCGCGTTGCGCGGCCGCCAGGCGCACGGCCAGCTGGTCGAGTGCGCTGCGCACCTCGTACACCTGCGCGATCTGGCGCGGGTCCAGCGGCGCGACCTGCAGGCCCCGTGTGCGTTGGGCCGCGCCGTTGAGCAACGGTGCGTCCTGCACGAAGCCGTCCTTCTTGAGCAGACGCAAGGCCTGCGTCACCGGCTGGCGCGAAACGGCCAGCCGATCGGCCAGTTCTTCCTGCGTGATGCGCTGGCCCGGCTCGAGCCCACCGGTGCTGATGGCATCGAGCAGGGCGCGGTAAACCTGCTCGACGAGGTCGGGCGTGGTTTCGATGCGGTGCAGCTGGGCGCTCATGCGGGCGGGGAAATGCGGGGCGGCGGATTCTGAATTCAGAATCCAGCAAGCTTACCCCAACCCGGTACCCAGCGGTGAGCCGATAGGCTGAATACCCCAACCCCCATGACACAATGCCCCGCCATGGACCTGAGCTTCAACCGCGACCCCGCCTGGCTTGACCGCGAGTACAACAACCGCGCGCTTGTGCCCGGGCACGCCGACATCCTCGGGCGTTGGTCGCACACCTCCCGCGACGCCCGGGAGGAGGGGCCGGCTCTGACCGATCTGCGCTACGGCCACGGCCCGGCCGAGGTGCTGGACGTGTTTCCCGCCCTGCAGCCCGCGGGCAGTGGCTCGGCGCCGGTGCTGTTTTTCATCCACGGCGGCTACTGGCGCAGCCTCGACAAGGCCGATCACTCCTTCCTGGCGCCGCTGTTCCAGCGCCTGGGCGTGTGCGTGGTGGTGCCCAACTATGCGCTGTGCCCGGCCGTCACCGTGCCCGACATCACCCTGCAGATGGTGCAGGCTCTGACGTGGACCCATCGCCACATCGGCGTGCACGGCGGCGACGCGACACGCATCACCGTGGCAGGGCACTCGGCCGGTGGTCACCTGGCGGCCATGATGCTGGCCTGCCAATGGCCGGCCGTGGGCGCCGATCTGCCCGCCGCGCTGGTGCGCAACGCGTTGTCGATCTCGGGCGTGTTCGACCTGGAGCCGGTGCGCCACACGCCCTTCGTGCAGCCCTCGTTGAACCTCACACCCGCGCAGGTGAAGAAGGCCAGCCCCGCGCGCCTGCCGTCACCGGGCCTGCGCGAAGGCCGCGGCCGGCTCTACGCCGTGGCCGGCGGTGACGAGAGCAGCGAGTTCCGCCGCCAGAACCGGCTGATCCGTGACGCCTGGGGGGGCGACGTGGTGCCGGTGTGCGAAGACCTCGCCGGCCTGAACCACTTCACGGTGCTTGACGCGCTGATCGATCCGGCGCACCGCCTGCACGCGCTGGCGCGCGAGCTGCTCGGCGTCTGAAGCGGTGCAACCCCGGTTGCCGTAACCCTCAGCCCGCTTGAAGGGCCGCGCTGCGCGCGGCCGGGTTGGTCACATCAGCAGATGTTCGCCGGCGTTGTCGCCGCCCAGGATCACGTAGTTCACTTTGCGGATGTCCAGCAGCTTCGTGCCGCCGGCGTAGCTGATCGAGCTTTGCACATCCTGCTCCATCTCGACCAGCGTGTGCGCGAGCTTGCCCTTGATGGGCTCGAGGATGCGCTTGCCTTCGACGTGCTTGTACTCGCCCTTGTTGAAGTCGCTCGCCGAGCCGTAGTACTCCTTGTAGAGCACACCGTCGACCTCGACCGTCTGGCCCGGGGACTCCTCGTGGCCCGCGAACAGCGAGCCGATCATCACCATGCTCGCGCCAAAGCGCACGCTCTTGGCGATGTCACCATGGCAGCGGATGCCGCCGTCCGCAATGATGGGCTTGGTGGCCACGCGCGCACACCACTTGAGCGCCGACAGCTGCCAGCCGCCGGTGCCAAAGCCCGTCTTGAGTTTGGTGATGCAGACCTTGCCCGGTCCCACACCGACCTTGGTGGCGTCGGCGCCCCAGTTCTCCAGGTCGATCACTGCCTCGGGCGTGGCCACGTTGCCCGCGATCACGAAGGCCTTGGGCAGCTTTGCTTTCAGGTACGCGATCATGTTCTTCACGCTGTCGGCGTGGCCGTGCGCGATGTCGATGGTGATGTATTCGGGGCTCAGGCCCTCGGCCACCAGCGTGTCCACGATCGCGTAGTCGGGCGCCTTCACGCCGAGCGAAATGGAGGCGTAACAACCCTTGGCGTGCATGTCGCGCACGAACTGCACGTTGTCCAGGTCGAAACGGTGCATCACATAGAAGTAGCCGTTCTGCGCCAGCCAGGTGCAGATCGACTCGTCCACCACCGTCTTCATGTTGGCCGGTACCACCGGCAGGCGGAAACGCCGCCCGCCGAGTTCCACACCCGCATCGCACTCCGAGCGGCTTTCCACGCGGCACTTGCGCGGCAGCAGCAGGATGTTGTCGTAGTCGAAGATTTCCATAGGGCTTCCAAACACCCCCGCGTCGCCTTTGGCGCCACCCCCTCAAGGGGGCGTCACCGGCGGCCTGGCGAAGCCAGTTCCACGGTGACCCTGGGTTGCGCGGGCCGCTGCTTCAAGGGCAAAAAAATACCGGGCGCAAGAAACCTGGGCCCGGTGCGCGATTCTAGGCCGATGTGGGCAGGTGTGCCCGGTATGGCACCCATATGCCCCTGCGTATGGCGGGATTGGTGCGCAGCAGCTTCCTACAATCCGGCGATGTCCCTGGAACTGTTTCCGAATGCCGCGGCCTCGCCGCTCGTGAGCGGCCTCAACCCCGAGCAGGCCGCCGCCGTCACACTGCCGGCCGAGCACGCCCTCATCCTCGCCGGCGCAGGCTCGGGCAAGACGCGTGTGCTCACCACGCGCATCGCCTGGCTGCTGCAGACCGGGGAGATCGGCCCCGGCGGCGTGCTGGCCGTCACCTTCACGAACAAGGCCGCGAAGGAAATGGTCACGCGCCTGTCGGCCATGCTGCCGGTCAACGTGCGCGGCATGTGGATCGGTACTTTCCACGGCCTGTGCAACCGGCTGCTGCGCGCGCACCACCAGGCCGCGGCCTTGCCGGCCACCTTCCAGATCCTCGACACGCAAGACCAGCTCTCGGCCATCAAGCGCCTGTGCAAGCAGCACAACGTGGACGACGAGCGCTTCCCGCCGAAGGAGCTGCAGTGGTTCATCTCGGGCAGCAAGGAAGAAGGCCTGCGCCCGCGCGACGTGCCCGCGCGCGACGATGAAACGCGCCGCAAGGTGGAGCTGTATGCGCTGTACGAAGAACAGTGCCAGCGCGAAGGCGTGGTCGACTTCGGTGAACTCATGCTGCGCAGCTACGAACTGCTGCGCGACAACGACCCGCTGCGCGAGCACTACCAGCGGCGCTTTCGCCATGTTCTGATCGACGAGTTTCAGGACACCAACAGGCTGCAGTACGCCTGGCTCAAGCTGTTCGTGCCGCCGCCGGTGGAAGGCCTCACCGGGCCCGGCAGTGCCATGTTTGCGGTGGGCGACGACGACCAGAGCATCTATGCGTTTCGCGGCGCGCGCGTGGGCAACATGGCCGACTTCGTGCGCGAGTACCGCGTGCAGCACCAGATCAAGCTGGAGCAGAACTACCGCAGCGTGAGCAACATCCTCGACGCCGCCAACCACCTCATCGGCCACAACCAGCGCCGCCTGGGCAAGAACCTGCGCACCGACGCGGGCGCGGGCGAACCCGTGCGCGTGAACGAAGCCGTCAGCGATTTCGCCGAGGCGCAGTGGATGGTGGAGGAGATCAAGGCCCTGGTGCGCGAGGAGGTGCCGCGCAGCGAGATCGCCGTGCTCTACCGCAGCAACGCGCAAAGCCGTGTGGTGGAAACCGCGTTGTTCAATGCCGGCCTGCCGTACCGCGTGTATGGCGGTCTGCGCTTCTTCGAACGCGCCGAGATCAAGCACGCGCTGGCCTACCTGCGCCTGATCGAGAACCCGCGCGACGACACCAGCTTCCTGCGCGTGGTGAACTTCCCGCCGCGCGGCATCGGCGCGCGCAGCGTCGAGCAGCTGCAGGACGTGGCGCGCGCCGCCGGCTGTTCGCTGCACGACGCCGTGAGCGCCGTCACCGGCCGTGCGGGCACCGCCATCGCAGGCTTCGTCGCGAAGATGGACGTGCTGCGCGAGCGCAGCGTGGGCGCCAACCTCAAGGACATCGTCGAGCTCGTGCTCGAACACAGCGGCCTGGTGGAGCACTACCGCCAGGAACGCGAGGGGCAGGAGCGGGTGGAGAACCTGGAGGAGCTCGTCAACGCGGCCGAGAGCTTCGTGATGCAGGAGGGCTTCGGGCGCGATGCCACCGCCCTCACGCAAAGCCCGGCCAGCCAGGGGCTGGATCCGAACGCCCCGGTGCTCGACGAACCGCTGGCGCCCGACGCCGACACCGGCGAAACGATGAGCCCGCTGGCGGCCTTTCTCACGCACGCCGCGCTCGAATCGGGCGACAACCAGGCCCAGGCCGGGCAGGACGCGGTGCAACTCATGACGGTGCACGCCGCCAAGGGCCTGGAGTTCGATTGCGTGTTCATCACCGGGCTGGAAGAAGGCCTGTTCCCGCACGAGAACGCGATGAGCGACCGCGACGGCCTGGAGGAAGAGCGCCGCCTGATGTACGTGGCCATCACGCGCGCACGCAAGCGCCTGTACCTGAGCCATTCGCAGACGCGGCTGCTGCACGGGCAGACACGCTACAACCTCAAGAGCCGCTTCTTCGATGAACTGCCCGAGCACTGCCTGAAGTGGCTCACGCCGCCGCAGCCCTCGGGCTGGGGTGGTGCGGGCAGCGCAGGCTGGGGCGGCCACCGTGCGATGGCACAGAACGTGCCACAACCCGCCTGGTCGCCGGGCTGGAAGGCCGCGAGCGCCCCTGCGCCCGAACCCGACCGGGGCACACCCATCAAGGCCGGCATGGCGGTGTTCCACAACAAGTTCGGCGAAGGCAAGGTGCTGGCGGTGGAAGGCGCGGGCGACGACGCGCGCGCGCAGGTGAACTTCAACCGCCACGGCACCAAGTGGCTGGCCCTCAGCGTGGCCAGGCTCACGCCGATCGAGTGAACCACTGCCTCAAGGCGCGGCGTTGCTGTGCCAGCGCTCCCGGTACGCCAGGGGCGTGAACAAGGCCTGTGCCACCGCCTTGCGCGCCAGGTCCGCGGGCGGTTCGCCGGCGGGCTGTGCCTCACCAGTGGCGGGGTCGTAGCGCAGCAGGGTGGGCGGCAGTTCGGGGCGCAGCACCACCACCTGGTTGTTCTCCATGTAAGCCTGCGACTTGTCGAACTGCATCACCGCGCGGCCGGGCAGGGCGCGCACCGCGTGCTGGGTGAGGTCGCGCCCGATCATGGGGTGGCGGCCCTGCAGGCCGAGCAACGAGATCAGTGTCGGCCCGAGGTCGATCTGGCTCGCGGTCTGTTCGATCACGCCAGGTTTCACGGGCCCGCCAAGGATGAGGCCCGGGATGTGAAAGCGCTTTACCGGCACCAGCGCGTCGCCGTACACGCGCGAGTTGTGGTCGGCCACCACGAGGAAGACCGTGTCCTTCCAGTACGGCGCTTTCTGCGCTTGCTCGAAGAAGCGGCCCAGCGCGTGGTCGGCGTACTTCACGGCGTTCAGCACCGTGCCCTTGGGTTGCTCGTGCAGCGCGATCTCGCCATCGGGGAATTCAAAGGGCGTGTGGTTGGACGAGGTGAACACGAAGCCGAAGAACGGCGTTTTGGCCTGCGCGAAGGCGCGGTGGGCGGTGTCGAGCAGAGGGCCGTCGGCCACGCCCCAGGTGCCGCGGAACACCTCGGGGCCGAAGTCGTTCTCGTCCACCACCCGATCAAACCCGTTGCCCATGAAGAAGCCGCGCATGTTGTCGAAGTGCGATTCACCGCCATAGAAGAAGGTGCTGGTGTAGCCGCGCGCCTTCAGAAACGAGGTGAGCGTGAAGAAGTCCTGCTGCGACTTCGCCAGCTTGACCGTGCTCGGTGCCGAGGTGGGCGCAAAGCCGGCCAGCACGGCTTCGATGCCGCGCACCGAGCGCGTGCCGGTGGCGTAGAGTTGTTCGAACCACAGGCCTTGCGCCGCCAGACGTTCGAGGTTCGGTGTCACCGGTTCGCCGCCGAGGCGCGCCACGAATTCCGCACCCAGGCTTTCCTCCAGCACGATCACCAGGTTGCGCGGGCGCGCTGGCGCCGGTGCGTTGGCCTGCAGGTGCATGCTGGGGTGGGTCGGGTCATCGAAGCCCGCCGGGTCGGCGCCGGTGGACGAGATCACCTCGTGCAGCACCTGCTCGCGGGGCATGTCGCCGTAGACGATACCGCCGTCCTCGCTCTTGCGCGCCAGGTACAGCGCGTACATGAGCGTGTAGGTGGACGCCATCGGCAACTGGTTCACCAGGTTGTCCGCGCTGGTGGCGGCCAGCGCCGGGTTGGCGGGCCGATGGCCGAGCGTGCCGCGCGCCAGCGCGGCGGTGCCCGCCAACAGCACCAGCGCCAGCGGCAGCGCCACCAGCGGGTGCAGGCGCGGCAGTGGCGCCTGCCAGCGCGTGAGGTGGCGGTAGCCCCAGATGGCCAGCGGCAGCGCAACCACCGCGCCCAGCAGGGCCACCAGGTGATCGCCGATCAGCGTGCCGCCCACCTCGCGCACGTAGGCCAGGTATTCAACGAACAGGTAGTTGGGGCGGTTGTCGTACTCGGCGATGAAGCCGGGCGTGGACCACTCCATGAACAGCAACACCGTGAAGGCCGCCGTGGCGTACAGACGCAGCGCACGCCAGGCCAGCGCCTGCCCGCGCGGCAGGGCGCAGGCCAGGGGCCACAGCGTGGCGGGCAGCAGCCAGATGAACCCGAGCAGCACGCCATCGAAGCGCAGGCCCTGCAGCAGAACCTGCCCCCACGCGTTCTGCGCCTGCACGCGCGGTGCGAGCCAGGCCATGAGACCGAGCCGCGAGGCGATCAACACCAGCCACATGCCGGCCAGCAGCGGCCACAGCGGCAGCAGACAGCGCCACGCGGCGAGCAAGGCCGACGCGCGCGGCGCAGAACGGAAAGCGGCGGTGAGGGCGGGTGTGGCGGTGGGCGGGGGCATGGTGAGGTGGGCGCGTGTGCGCCAACCCGCGATTGCAATTGCCCCGCCTTAAGTACGGCTTAAGTGCGGCTTGGGTGCGGCTTGGGTGCGGCCCAAGGACGACCGACGTACAGCCAGAGTGCGGATCTGCTCAGGTGCCGACCACACCACCGTCGTTCTTCGTGATCACGATGGTCGCCGAGCGCGGGCGCTGGCCAGCGCCGTAGCCCGCGTTCGCAGGCCAGCGGCTCTCGTACTTCGATGGGTCGTTCACATCGGCCATCTTCGTGTTCTCGCCCGCGTGCTGGATGTTCACGAAGATCGCGCGCCCATCGGGCGTTTCGGTGATGCCGGTGATCTCGGCGCCGCGCGGGCCCACCAGAAAGCGGCGCAGCGTGGCCGGCGTCTGCGGCTTGCCGGCGTAGGTGGTCACCTCCTTGTCGCCGGCCTTGAGCTTCACCGCGGCGCCGTCGCCCACGCGGCCGGGCATGGCGGCCAGCAGCATGCAGTTGGTCTTGTCGGTGTAGGCGCCGTCGTCGGTCTGGATCCAGCAGATGCCGGTGGCGGGGCTGAACACCAGGCCGTCGGGTGAAGAGAGGTCGTTCTCCGCGCTCAGGCGGGAGAGGTTCACCGTCGCCTTGTCGGCATCCGCCTCGGACGCGAACAGGTAGATGTCCCAGCGGAATTTCGGGTCGGCCGGTGTGGGTTCGGCCAAGCGCACGATGTGTCCGTGCACGTTGCCCTTCTGCTCCTTGCCCGCCTTCATGTCGCTGTAGGCGCGCGGGTTGGCGGCGTCCACGGTGGCAGCGGTGCGCGCGCTGTTGTTGGTCAGCGTGATGTAGACCTCGCCGTTCTTCGGGTTCACGCCAGCCCACTCGGGGCGGTCCATCTTCGTGGCGCCCACCGCGTCGGCGGCCAGGCGCGTGAACACGCAGACGTCGCCCTGGGTCTTGAAGTCGAAACCCTTGTACGCGGCGATGACCGGATTCCTGGGCGAGAGTTCGAGCCACTCGCCGCTGCCGTCGGCGTTGAACCGCGCCACGTACAGCGTGCCGCTGTCGAGGTACTTGTCGCCGGCGGCCAGGCGGTTGCGCGGGGTGGCATCGGCCGGGTCCCACTTCTCGCTCGAGACGAACTTGTAGATGTATTCACCGCGTGCGTCGCAACCCATGTAGGCCACCACAGGCTGGCCTGCCACGGGTTTGGCGAAGGTGACGTTCTCGTGCGCGAAGCGGCCGAGTGCGGTGCGCTTGGTCAGCAGCGTGTTCGGGCTGTAGGGGTCGAGCTCGACGACATAGCCGAAAGTGTGGAACTCGTTGCGGTAGTCGTCCTTCGCGCTGGCGCCCGTCACGCCCGTGTTCCAGCGCTGGAAGCGGTCGTCGCTGCCGCCGCTTTCCCAGCCGTGGCGGCTGGCAGCACCGGCGCGGCGGCCGTAGCGGTTGAAGGCGGCGGTGATCTTCGGGTCGTTGCGGCGCGTGTCGTCCTGCGCGTCGCGGAAGAAGTAGCCAAACCAGTTCTCTTCACCCGAGACGAAGGTGCCCCAGGGCGTGCGGCCGGTGCCGCAGTTGTTCACCGTGCCACGGCCTTTCGTGCCAGCGGGGCTGAACTTCGTCATCAGGTGCGCGCTGCCGGCCGCGGGGCCGGTGAAGATCGCCTCGCTCATGGTGGTGATGCGGCGGTTCAGCGGCGAGTCCTGGCGCGTCGCCCAGCGGCTGCCTGTTTGGCTCGATTCGCGGCGCACCTCCACCACCGATATGCCGTGGATCATCAACTCCTTGTCGATCTCGGCCGCCGGGCGCGGCAGCGTGGCGGTGCCGCCGTTGGCGTGGATGAAGAAGGACGACAGCTTTTCATCTGTGGTGGCCTCGTGGTTCATGGCCAGCAAGCCGCGCGAGGTGAAGCTGTCCGAGGGTTTGCCTTGCGCGTCCAGACCGAACCATTCGATGCCGTCGTGGTGGTCGCCGGCGCGGTTGCCCCAGTCGTTGTCGGTGCCGTCGTTCTTGAAGGCGGACACGCCGGCCTTGAGCGGGTCACCGCCCGCGTACAGCACCTGTGCGGTGTAGCCCGGGGGCACGGTCACGGTGTCGGCCACGCTGTGCGCCACCGGTGTGAAGCCCAGTCGCTGCACCGGCCCGGCGCCGGTGTCGGCCGCGGGCGTGGCACAACCCGCCAGCGCAACGCCAGCGGTCGCGGCCGCACCGCCGCCCAAAAGACGGCGCCGGCTCAGGCGGGCGTCGAGCACGCTGTCGAAGGTGGGGTTGTCGCTGCGGTTGGAATCTTCGTCGTTGAAGAGCGCACCCGGGCGCAGGGGCTGGTCGTTCATGGTGGGCCTCGTGGGAATGTTGTGGCCTCAATGCTGGTTGGGCTTCGTGAAATTCACATGACAACCGTGTGTCGCCTTCAGGCATCGCGTCGCAGCAGCGGCTGCCCCATGCGGATCGCTTGCCCCGCTTGCGCACCGGGAACGACGGACACACCCGCCGGCGCGAACACCAGGATGGTGGAGCCGTGCTCGAAGTGGCCCATCTCCTCGCCGCGGGCGTAGCGGGCGCTGCACGGCAGTTCGTCCGGGCCGCGGTAGCGCGTGTTTAGCGGCAGGCGCAGTGCACGCAGGCGCAGGCTGGCCACCAGGACGGCGGCGACCGGCACCAGCAGCAGCGGCGTGCCGTCTTGCAGACGCGTGTAGAGCGCGGCGCGCTCGTTGCGGCAGAACAGTTTTTCCACGCGGGCCAGCGCGATCGGGTTGACGTTCCAGGTGTCGCCGCTGAAGTGCGTCACGTGTTCCAGCGTCAGCGCGTCGGGCGCGTGGAAGCGGTGGTACATGGCCGAAGTGAGGCGCAGCGTCACGTAGCTGCCGCCGCGCAGGGCCGCGGCGGCGTCTCGGGCGCGCGGCGAGTCACCGATCAACTCGTGCAGCGCGTACGGGAATCCCTTGGCCTGGAACACCTGGCCATCGTCGGCAATGCGCCCACAAGCACCCACGATCGCGTCGCAGGGGCTCACGAGCGTGGCCGGGTCGGCGTCGATCGGACGCGCACCGTCGCGCAACTCACGGGTGAAGCAGTCGTGCAGGCTGTCGAAGCGGGTCCTCTTCGCGTCGCTCAGGTCGAGGTCGGTGAAGGCCTTCCAAACGGCCATCGAGACATCGCGCACCTGCGGCTGCCGGATGCGGCTGAACCAGCCCATGAAACGCGTGAGCGCGATGCGCGGCACGCGGTTGGTGAGCAGGAAGTTCAGGTCTTCGTTAAGGGCAAGGCGGCGCAGCAGGCGGCGCCCGCTGCCGACCGGCGCGTCCGCGCCGGCTGGCGGGGAGAGGCTGTTCTGTCGTGTGGCTTTCATACGTGGGTCATTCAACGGCCATACAAGTGCCGGCATCACCACCGCGGGATGCCTCCTCATGTCCTTGCTTTCCTACGCCTTGCCGGCCGGCTCGCTGTTGCTGGTTTTGCCTTACCTCAAGCAACGCCTCGAACTCTCGCGCGCCAAGCACCGCTCGCTCGCGGGCCATTCGCGCATGGCCAAGCGACTGGCGCGCTGGCTGCCGGGCTACGCGTTCGACGAGCACAGCTTCTTCCGCGCCGACGGCGCCGACGATGCGCTGGCCGGACAGCGCCGGGCGGCTTTCGACGCGCTGTGTGTCGGTTTCGCCGGGCGCTACGCGCGATCGCTGACCCTCACGGCCGATGCGCGCAAGGGCCTGGCCGATCTGCAGTTCACCGGCGCCTACCGCGTGCCGTTTCCGTTCAGTCCTTACCTGCGCGAGCGCCTCAAGGTGGGCGCTTTCGTGCGCGCAACCAGCGGCGTGGAGGTGGAGGACATGGACGGCAACCGCTTCCTCGACCTCACGGGCTCGTACGGCGTCAACGTCTTCGGCGTTGACTTCTACAAACAGTGCATGGACGAGGGCGCGCGCCTCGGCCTCGAACTCGGCCCGGTGCTGGGCGCCTATCACCCGGTGGTGGCCAGCAACATCGCGCGCCTCAAAGCCATCTCCGGCCAGGACCAGGTGTCCTTCCACATGAGCGGCACCGAGGCCTTGATGCAGGCCGTGCGCCTGGCGCGTTACCACACGAAGAAAAAGAACCTGGTGCGTTTCTGCGGCGCGTACCACGGCTGGTGGGAGGACGTGCAGCCCGGCCCCGGAAACCCGATGCCGCCGCGCGAGACCTACACGCTGAAAGACATGGATGAACGCAGCCTGCAGGTGCTGCGCACGCGGCGTGACATCGCCTGCGTGCTGGTGAACCCGCTGCAGGCACTGCACCCGAACCGCAACGCGCCCGGCGACTCGACACTCCTGAACGGCCTGCGCAGCGCCGGCTACGACCGCGCGGCCTACACGCGCTGGCTGCGCGCGCTGCGCAAGGTCTGCACCGAGCGCGGCATCGTGCTGATCTTCGACGAGGTGTTCCTGGGCTTTCGCCTGGCGTCCAGTGGCGCGCAGGACTACTTTGGCGTGAAGGCCGACATGGTCACCTATGGCAAGACGGTGGCCGGTGGCTACCCGGTGGGCGTGGTGTGTGGCCGCGCCGACCTGATGCAGCGCTTCCGCCCCGAGCGCCCGGCCGACCTGTGTTTCGCGCGCGGCACGTTCAGTGCGCACCCGCATGTGATGGGCGGCATGCACGCCTTCCTGAACCGGCTGGACACGCCCGAGGTGCAGGCGATGTATGCGGGCAGCGACGAGCGCTGGAATGCGCGGCGCGAACGTTTCAACGCGGCGATGGCCGAGGCCGGCCTGCCGGTGCGCGCGGACAACCTGCACAGCGTGTGGACGCTGTCGTACACGCAGCCGGGGCGCTATCACTGGATGTACCCGTACTACCTGCGCTGGCATGGTCTGGCCTTGAGCTGGGTGGGCACGGGGCGGTTCATCTTCTCGCTCAACTTCGACGACGCTTCGTTTGACGAGGTGATGCGGCGGTGTGTGGCGGCGGGGAACGACATGCAGGCGGGCGGTTGGTGGACGTTGCCGCCCGGTGTCGATGCGAAGGTCATTGGCAAGCAGTTGCGGTCTGAGGCTTTGCGGGCGTTCTTCGCTCGCTGAGGGTGGTCTCCGGCGGATCCGGTCGTCGCCGACCGGTATCCGGCTCCGCGACTGTCCCCCGCCAAGGGCTGCGCCCTTGGCTCCTCCTTTATGTCGCTGCGCCGGACACCGATCACCGCCGACCTCGTCGGCATGTGGCGGATGCCCGCTCCAACGTCACTTCAGCTCGCGAGTGTGGAGTACCCCGCGATCGCGAGCGTGCGCGAGGTGCAACGAGCGTGACGCCTCGAGCGACGAGTCCTCAACGATGCCCCACGCCCGGATCAATGAGCTGCCCCTTGAGCAGATACAGCGGCGCCCGGTGGTACAGCTTGATGTCGTGGAACGGGTCGGTGAGGATCTTGGTGGCCCACACCAGACCGGTCTGGATGTCCTGCAAGAAGAACAGATGGATGGTGCGGAACAGCAGGCCGCCAACGCCCAGGCCCAGCCACAGCGTGCCCACGTGGCGGATGTAGCCCACGTTGTCGCGGTGCGGCTCGAACAGGCCCAGCACCGTCGGGTCGATCCACGCCAGCGCCGGCGCCAGCGCCCACAGGCTCATCAGCACCACCTTGCGCTGCAGGTTGTAGCCCACCTTGATCTCCTCCTTGTACGCGTGTGTGGCCTGGTTCACGTGGTCGTAGCCCTTGGGCTCGAAGAAGAAGTGGCCGGCCTGGCGCGAGGTCATCGACACCAGCCAGGCGATCAACGCCGCCACCACCGGATCGAACCACAGCATCACGTAGGCCACCACGAAACTCACCGCGCTCAACAGGTGCAGCGACTGGTTGATGCGGCTGTGGTGGTAGTAGCGGTGGTCGTCCCAGCGCTGTGTCCTCAAGGCATCGAAAAAGTCTTTCAAGGTGTACTCCGTCGTCGGGTTGGCGGGTGGGTGGTGAATGGTTGGTGAATGCGGCGGATCGTGCGGCGGACCCGTGAAAGCGTGGTGACAACGCAGGGGTGTCACCGCAGCGGCACGCGCCCGTCATCGCCGCGTCGCGTTGTCACGAAGCTGTTGCGAAGCGGGCCGAGCATGGGCACATGAGCCGTGCCGACGCCGAACCCATCCTGGTCGAGGAATACCTGGCGGCACGTCCGTCGTTGCGCCTGTCGGTGGTCACCGAGACCTGGCCGCCGGAGATCAACGGTGTGGCGCTCACGCTGTCGCGCCTGGTGCACGGCCTGTGCGCGCGCAACCACCAGGTGCAACTGATCCGTCCGCGCCAGGCGCGCGCCGATGAAGCGCGCAGCGACCCGGGTTTTCAGGAACTGCTCATGCGCGGCATGCCGATCCCGCGCTACCCGGAACTCAAGCTCGGCCTGCCGGGCAAGGGTGCGCTGGTGCGCGGGTGGACGCTGCAGCGGCCCGACCTGGTGCACATCGCCACCGAGGGGCCGCTGGGCTGGTCGGCGCTGCAGGCCGCGCGCCGGCTGAAGCTGCCGGTAACGTCGGACTTTCGCACCAATTTCCACGCCTACAGCCAGCACTACGGCGTGGGCTGGCTCAAGACGCCCATCGTGGCCTACCTGCGCAAGTTCCACAACCTCACGCGTTGCACCATGGTGCCCACGCAAGGGCTGCGCGCGGAGCTGCAGGCGATCGGCTTCCAGAACGTGCAGGTGGTGGCGCGCGGTGTGGACACGCAGCTCTTCAGCCCGGCACGGCGCAGTGCAGCCTTGCGCGAGAGTTGGGGTGCCGGCCCCGACACGCTCGTCATGGTGACCGTGGGGCGGCTCGCTTCGGAGAAGAACCTCGACGTGGTCGTGAAGGCCTACGAAGCCATGCGCGCCGCACAACACGATGTGCGCCTGGTTTTCGTGGGCGACGGCCCGCAGCGTGCGGCGCTGCAGCTGCGCTGCCCCGACGCCGTGTTCGCCGGCATGCGCCGCGGCGAGGACCTGGCCGTGCACTACGCCAGCGCCGACCTGTTCGCTTTCGCCAGCCTCACCGAGACCTTCGGCAACGTCCCCATCGAAGCGCTGGCGAGTGGCCTGCCGGTGCTGGCCTTCGATACCGCGGCCGCGGGCGACTGGGTGCGCCACGGCCACAACGGCTGGCTGCTGCCGGTGGACGACGCCGATGGCTTTGCGCGGCAGGCCGCCGTGCTGGCGCGCGATCCCGCGCTGGTGCGCAGCGCCGCGGCGAGAGCACGCGGCCAGGTGGCGCAGCTCGACTGGCAGCAGATCGCCCAGCAGGTGGAGGACATCTTCCTGCGCACCAGCGGCTGGAGCGGCACCGCCACCGGAACCTGGCGCCCTTCACTGGCGGTTTGACCGCACCCCTTCACGACAGCCGTGTGACAGCACCGGTGTGCGGCGCACCGTCCCGTATCGACGGTGAGGTTTCACGCTTCTTTCACGCGCGACCCCTAGCCTTCGCGGCGTTTCGTCATCTCCCTCAACCCCACAGGAACCATGCCATGACCCATCACATCGACAGCGAAGACCTGCCTACCAATCCGAGTGCCAACGAGCACTTTCAGCGCGTGGTTGAACGCGCCGTCAGCCGCCGCGGCTTCATGCTCAAGACCGGCGTGGGCGCCGCTGCCGTGGCCTTTCTCTCCGCCGGTCTGAGCGGCTGTGGCGGCGGTGGCGACGACGCCGCTCCCGCGCCTGCCGCCCCCGCGGCCGATCTGCTGGGTTTCAGTGCCATTGCCACCGCCACCGCCGACGGCGTGAGTGTGGCGCCGGGCTACACCGCCACCGTGCTGGCCCCCTGGGGCACGCCACTGTTCTCCGGCGGCCCTGGCTCCACCTGGGCCGGCGACGGCAGCGAGGACGCCGCGGCGCAGGCCCGCCAGATGGGTGACAACCACGATGGCATCCATTACTTCGCCATCGACGGTCGCAGCGACGAAGGCCTGCTGGTGATGAACCACGAGTACACCAATGTGCAGTACCTGTTCAGCAACGGCGAGGTCGACAGCCTGGACGATGCCAACAAGGACCTCAATGCACATGGCGTGTCCGTGGTCCATATCCGCCGCACCGCCGGCGTCTGGGGCATCGTGGTGGACTCCACCTACAACCGCCGCATCACCGGCAACACGCTGATGGAACTGACCGGCCCTGCCGCCGGCGACGCCCTGCTGCAGACCACCGACGACCCTTCGGGCACGCAGGTTTTCGGCACGCTCAACAACTGCGGCAATGGCTTCACGCCCTGGGGCACCTACCTCACCTGCGAGGAAAACTTCAACCAGTACTTTGGCACCACCAATACCGCCAACCCGGGCCAGACGCGCAATGCCAACATGCTCCGCTACGGCCTGTCCAGTGGCACGACGCAACGCAAGTACGAGACCTACTTCAACCGCTTCGACTGGCAGCGCGAACCCAACGAGGCCAACCGCTTCGGCTGGATCGTGGAGATCGATCCCTTCGACGCCACGTCCACGCCCAGGAAGCGCACCGCGCTGGGCCGCATCAAGCACGAGAACGCCGCCTATGCCATTGCCGCGGACGGGCGTGTCGTCGTCTACATGGGCGACGACCAGGCCAACGACTACATCTACAAGTTCGTCAGCAACGGCACTTACATTGAAGGCAACATCGCCAACAACCGCAATCTGCTCGACAGCGGCACGCTGTACGTGGCCCGGTTCAACGCCGGCGGCACCACCGGCGACATGATGGGCACCGGTGAGTGGCTGCCGATGACCACCACCAATCCCGCACTGGCTGCCTACGCGTCCCAGGCCGAGATTCTGGTCAACACCCGCCTGGCCGCAGACACCCTGGGCGCCACGCCCATGGACCGCCCCGAGTGGGTGGCCGTGCACCCCACCACGAAAGAGGTGTACGTCACGCTCACCAACAATTCGGGCCGCACCACCACCAACGACGCCAACCCCCGCACCGGCAACGTCTACGGCCAGATCATCCGCTGGCGCGAGGCTGGCGGTGACCCGACCGCGCTGTCCTTCGAGTGGGACCTGTTCGTCCTGGCGGGGAACCCCACCATCGCGCAAGCCAATCCGCTCAACAACGGATCGTCCAACGTCACCAACAACAACACCTTCAACAGCCCCGATGGCCTGGGCTTCGACAGCGCCGGCCGCCTCTGGATCCAGACCGACGGTAACTACAGCAACACCGGCAACTACGCCAACCAGGGCAACAACCAGATGCTCTGCGCCAACCCCACCACCAAGGAGATCTGCCGCTTCTTCGTGGGTCCGGTGGAATGCGAGGTGACCGGCCTGACGTTCACGCCCGACAGCCGTACGCTGTTCATCAACATCCAGCACCCGGGCGAAGGTGGCAACAGCCACTGGCCCGAAGGCGGCACCGCGCTGCCGCGCTCGGCGACGGTCGTGATCACGAAGAACGACGGCGGGGTGATCGGTACTTGACCCGACGCCGTTGAAGCGTCAGGCCCGCGCCGGTTCAATGGTCTGCGGGCGGGGAGGCGGTGTCGATCGCTGGCGTCGCCTCCCCCTCGTCGAAGCCGAAGCTGTCGCGAAACGTGAACCACAGCGAGGTGTGGAACATCGAGGCCATGAACAGCACGATGGGGTAGAGCACGAGCTGCATCGCCTGCGGGCCGCCGAGCAACGAGCCGAGCGCGCCGAGCGCCAGCCCGACGACGATGAACACGCACACCCAACCCAGGGTGAAGACGAGCAGCGCGCCCTTGTTGCCCCAGCAGGCCACGAGGCTGAAGAACAGGCTCTTGGCGGGTTTGACGCCGTGCCAGTACACCAGCGCCGGCGCGTGCCAGAAGGCCATCATCACCGGCAGGTACAGCAGCATGGCGATCCACACGCCGGGGCGGTTCATCGCGGCGCTCATGGCTTCGGCGCTCACCTCGCCGCTGTCGGGCACCGGTGCGGGCAGGTCGCCCATGAACAGGCTGGAGAGGGTGATGACCAGCAGCAGGCTGATGGCGTACAGCCCGCCGAGTACGAGCATGGCCTGGCTGCGCGCCGGCCCGCCGCGAAACGCCGTCACCAGCACCGAAGGCATGGGAAAGCGCCCCTGGTCGGCCTCGCGCGTGGCCGCCATGAGGCCCAGCGTGGCCGCCGGCACCAGGGCCATGGCCACGGCCGTGCCCACCAGCGGCACCATGGACAGCAGCGAGACCATCACCATGAACATGAAGAACAGGCCCGACATGGCCAGCGGCTGGCGCCAGAAGGTGCGCACACCCGATTTGACCCAGGACCAGCCCGCGATGGCGGGGTTGACGTGCAGCTTCATGCGGTCTGTTCCTCGGCGTGTGCGGGAACGCTGCAACGCGGCAGCCGTGCGCGCAGCACGCGCTCGAAGTGCGCCGGGTCGTGCGCCTGCAGCAGCGCGGCTTCGCGCGGCAGGTGCAGATCCCACAGGCGCGAGAGCCAGAAGCGCAGGGCGCCGGCGCGCAGCATGGCGGGCAACAGCGTGCGCTCGGCCGCGGTGAGCGGGCGCACGGTTTCATAGGCGCCGAGCAGCGCCTGCTGCAGTTCGGCCACCGGTTGGCCGTCCTGCGCGCCGCCGTGCACCACGCACCAGTCGTTCAGGCAGACGGCAATGTCGAACAGCCAGGTGTCCACGCCCGCGAAGTAGAAGTCGAACACGCCGGTGAGCTCGCTGCCCTCGAACATCACGTTGTCGCGGAACAGGTCGGCGTGAATGGGCCCGCGCGGCAGGGCCTGGCAGGCGCTGCTGGCGGCTACGTGGTTCTGGTAGGCCAGCTCGGCCTGCAGCAGCGCAGCCTGTGCGGGCGTGAGGAAGGGCAGCACCACGGGCACGGTCTCGTTCCACCAGGGCAGGCCGCGCAGGTTGGGCTGGCGGCGATCGAAGTCGCGCCCCACGAGGTGCAGGCGCGCGAGCATCGCGCCCACCGCCTCGCAGTGCGCCACGCCCGGGGCCAGTTCGCTGCGCCCGCGCAGCTTGTCGACCACGGCGGCCGGTTTGCCCTGGACGGTGTGCAGGATCTCGCCTTTCGCGTCGGCCGCCGGCTCGGGCACCGGCACGCCGTGCGTGGCCAGGTGCTTCATGAGGTGCAGGTAGAACGGCAGTTGCTCGAAGCCCAGGCGCTCGAACACGGTGAGCACGTGTTCCACGGTGGCGCCATCGCGCTCGCTGGTGACGAAATAGTTGGTGTTCTCGATGCCGCCCTGGATGCCGCGCAGCTCGGTCAGGGTGCCCAGATTCAGGCGTTCGAGCAGGGCGGCGGCTTCGGCAAAAGGCACCTCGGTGTAGACGGCCATGTATGCAGGGGTCCGTGTGCGGGGGTCGGATCAGAAGTCGAGGACGCGCCAGCTGCTGCGCCCGGCGTTGCCCGTGGGCCGCCCGGCCGATGCGCCCGGCGTCTGGCCCGGTGCCAGCGGCTGGATCTGGTAGGCCGGCGCACCGTTCTTGGGCTGCACCTGAATGGATTGCGTCTGGCCGTCCACGCGCACCTCGTCGACGCGGGTGAGGGCGTCCTCGGTGGTGATGCGCTCGATGCGATCGCCCGGGCCGCGCTGCAGCGGCACCGGCTCGGGCGGGGGCGTCTGGGCGGCGGCAGCGCCGGCCGATAGGGCGGCTAAGGCAGCGAGGGCCACGGGCAGCGCGCGGCAAGGCAGGGTGGAGCGGGGCATGTGCCGATTGTAGGCAGGGGGCCTGCGCCGGGCGCCGCCGGGGGCCATGTTGTGCGGGGTCATCCTTCACAATCGACGGCATGACCCAGGACCCCACCCGCACGCTGCTGCTGATCGACGGATCGAGCTACCTGTACCGCGCCTACCACGCCATGCCCGACCTGCGGGCCGTGCCCGGCGACCCCACCAGCCCGGCCACCGGTGCCATCCGCGGCATGATCAACATGATCCAGAGCCTGAAGAAGGAGGTGCCTGCGCTCTACGCCGCCTGCGTGTTCGACGCCTCGGGCCCGACCTTCCGCGATGCGATCTATGCCGAGTACAAGGCGCACCGCAGCCCCATGCCCGACGACCTGCGCGCGCAGATCCCGCCCATCCACGAGGTGGTGCGCCTGCTGGGCCTGCCGGTGCTCGACGTGCCCGGTGTCGAAGCCGATGACGTGATCGGCACGCTGGCGTGCACGGCGGCCGGGCAGGGCATCGACGTCATCATCAGCAGCGGCGACAAGGACCTGGCGCAACTCGTCAACGAGCACATCGCCATCATCGACACCATGAGCGGCAAACGCCGCGACCTGGCTGGCGTGCAGGCCGAGTTCGGCGTGCCCGCGCACCTGATGGTCGACTACCAGACGCTGGTGGGCGACGCGGTGGACAACGTGCCGGGCGTGGAGAAGGTGGGCCCCAAGACCGCGGCGAAATGGCTGATGGAGTACGGCTCGCTCGACGCGCTGGTGGCGCGCGCCGGCGAGATCAAGGGGGTGGCGGGCGAGAACCTGCGCAAGGCGCTCGACTGGCTGCCCACCGGCCGCCAGTTGCTCACCATCAAGACCGACTGCGACCTCAACGGCTTCGTGCCCGGCCTGCCCGCGCTTGACGCGGTGAAGATGGGCGAGCCCGACCACGACGCGCTGCACGCCTTCTACGAGAAGTACGGTTTCAAGTCGCTCGCGGCGCGGGCGGCCTCGGGCAAGGAGGCCCCGGTGGCCAGCGGCTCCACCGCTGTGCCGCCGGGCGTTGCCGAGGGCCTGTTCGACGATGTGCCGGCACCAGCCGCACCCCGCAGCGAACTGAAGTACGACACCATCCTCACCTGGGAAGCTTTCGACGACTGGCTGGCGCGCATCGAGGCCGCCGAACTCACCGCGATCGACACCGAAACCACTTCGCTCGACGAAATGGTGGCCGAGATCGTGGGCATCTCCTTCAGCGTGACGCCCGGCGAAGCGGCCTACATCCCGCTGCGCCACGCCGGCCCGGACGCACCCGGGCAACTGCCGTTCGACGAGGTGCTGGCGAAGCTCAAGCCCTGGCTGGAAAACCCCGCGAAGCACAAGCTCGGCCAGCACATCAAGTACGACCGCCACGTGTTCGCCAACCACGGCATCGAGGTGCAGGGCTACGCGCACGACACCATGCTGCAGAGCTATGTGCTCGAGGTGCACAAGCCGCACGGTCTGGAAAGCCTGGCCGAGCGCCACACCGGACGCAAGGGCATCAGCTACGAGTCCCTGTGCGGCAAGGGCGCGCACCAGATTCCGTTTGCGCAGGTGGACGTGGCCAAGGCCGCCGAATATTCGTGCGAGGACAGCGACCAGACGCTGGATGTGCACCGCGTGCTGTGGCCGCGGCTGCAGGCCGACGAGAAACTGAAGTTCATCTACGAACTGGAGATGCAGAGCAGCGAGACGCTCTACCGCATCGAGCGCAATGGCGTGCTGATCGACGGCCCCACGCTGGCGGCGCAAGGCCACGAACTCGGCCAGCGCATCGTGGCGCTGGAGCAGGAGGCCTACGCCATCGCGGGCCAGCCCTTCAACCTGGGCAGCCCCAAGCAGCTGGGCGAGATCTTCTTCGACAAGCTGGGCCTGCCCGTCATCAAGAAGACCGCCACCGGCGCGCGCAGCACCGACGAGGAGGTGCTGGAAAAGCTCGCCGAGGACTACCCGCTGCCGGCCAAGATCCTGGAGCACCGCAGCCTGTCCAAGCTCAAGGGCACCTACACCGACAAGCTCGCGCAGATGGCGCTGCCGCGCACCG
>VFQM010001316.1_pt1 | contig 22180 bp, 18 predicted proteins | sample 3512391 | NCBI WGS metagenome assembly VFQM01 (sample SAMN10412369, study PRJNA504923) | tailings metagenome | isolation source: Replicate 1 from Balatoc abandoned mine | place: Philippines | reverse complement strand
CTGGGCTGCATCATCCGCGGCGAGACCTACCACTTCGAGCTGGTGGCCAACGAAAGCGGTGCCGGCGTGACCCGCGTGTCGCTGGACCACCGCCTGCCGGTCGCCAACGCCATCCTGACGGTGGAGAACGAGGCCCAGGCCTGGGCCCGCGCCGAGGAGAAGGGCCGCGACGCCGCCCGTGTGGCGGTGGAGATGGCCAACCTGCTGGAGGACCTGCCTTGAACGGCGCCGCGTCCAGCCCGCCCGCCGGCGGCGGCGCCAAGCCGGCCGGCCGGCCGCCGGCCCGGCGCCGTCCGCCGGCCGCCGCCTCGGCGCGCCGCCGCGCCCGCGAGCTTGCGCTCCAGGGCCTGTACCAGTGGCTGCTGGCCGGCGAGGATGCCGGCGTCATCGACGCGCTGATGCGCGAGCAGGAAGGCTTCGACAAGGCCGACCGCGCGCACTACGACGCATTGCTGCACGGCTGCATCGAGACCGCCGCCGAGCTCGACGCCGTGCTCGCCCGCCACGCCGACCGCCGCACCAGCCAGCTCTCGCCCATCGAGCACGGCGCGCTGCTGATCGGCGCCTACGAGCTGCGGCACTGCATCGAGGTGCCCTACCGGGTCGCCATCAACGAGGCGGTGGAGCTGGCCAAGGCCTTTGGCGGCACCGACGGGCACAAGTACGTCAACGGCGTGCTCGACAAGGCCGCCGCCGAGCTGCGCCCGGCCGAGGTGCAGGCCGCCCGCCAGGGCCGCTGACGCCGCCGGGGCGCCGTTGCCGATGAAGCTGGCCTCGCGCCTCGACCGCATCGAGCCCTTTTACGTGATGGAGTGCGCCAAGGCGGCCGACGCCCTGGCGCGCAGCCCCGCCTGCGACCCGGCGCAGGGCGGCGAGCCGATGATCTTCCTGAACATCGGCGAGCCGGACTTCACCGCCCCGCCGCGGGTGCGCGAGGCCGCCGAGCGCGCGCTGCGCGACGGCCGCACCCAGTACACCCACGCCACCGGCCTGCCCGCGCTGCGCGAGCGCATCGCCGGCTGGTACGCCAGCCGCTTCGGGCTGTCGGTGGACCCGGCGCGCATTGTCGTCACCGCGGGCGCCTCGGCCGCGCTGCAGCTCGTCACGCTGGCCCTCTTCGAGGCCGGGGACGAGGTGCTGATGCCCGACCCCTGCTACCCCTGCAACCGCCATTTCGTCAGCGCCACCGGCGCCACGCCGCGGCTGCTGCCGGCCGCGGCCTCGGCACGTTTCCAGCTCGATGCCGCCTCGGTGCGCGCCGCCTGGACGCCGGCCACGCGCGGCGTGCTGCTGGCCTCGCCGTCCAACCCCACCGGCACCTCCATCGCGCCGGCGGAGATGGCGGCCATCGTGCAGGCGGTGCGCGAGCGCGGCGGCTTCACGCTGGTCGACGAGATCTACCTCGGCCTGGGCTACGACGACGCCTACGGCCACAGCGCGCTGGCGCTGGACGCCGCCGGGCAGGACGTGGTGGTGGTCAACAGCTTCAGCAAGTACTTCAGCATGACCGGCTGGCGCCTGGGCTGGCTGGTGCTGCCACCGGCCCTGGTGCCGGCGGTGGAGAAGCTGGCGCAGAACCTCTACATCTGTGCCTCCAGCGTGGCACAGCAGGCGGCGCTGGCCTGCTTCGAGCCGGAGTCCATCGCCGAGTACGAGCGGCGGCGCACCGCCTTCCGCGCCCGGCGCGACCTCGTCGTGCCGGCGCTCGACGCCATGGGCCTGCACGTGCCGGTGATGCCCGACGGCGCCTTCTACGCCTGGGCCGATTGCAGCCGCTTCTCCGGCAGCAGCTGGGACTTCTGCCTCGACATGATGCAGCGCGCCCACGTCGCCCTGACCCCGGGCCGAGACTTCGGCCCGGCGGCCGCCGAGCGCTACCTGCGCCTGTCGTTCGCCACCGGCCTGCCGCAGCTGCAGGAGGCGCTGGCCCGGCTGCGGCGCGAGCTCGGGGCGTGACGATCTCCCCAGAGCGAAGGCCACGTTGGTGACAAGCCGTTAACCGGCGGACCAATGCCTCGCTTTTCGGGGCACGCGGCACGCGGCGCCGACCTAAGCTCCCGATCCGTGGGACTGCATGCCGCCAAGAGCGACCCGGAGCACGGTCGCGACTCCGACTTCGCCGCGACCGTGGTCTCGCTGCCGCCGTCGGCCGATGGCGTGTGGCCGGAGGCGCCCGGCATGCCGCTGACCGAGCCGCCGCCGTCCGACGCCCTGGTGGACGGCCCGGGCGACGGGGCCGCCGACACCCTGGCCGACGCACCGACGCTGCAGCACATCGGCCGCTACGCGCTCAAGCACCGGCTGGGCGAAGGCGGCCTGGGCTGCGTCTTCGAGGCCTGGGACCCGCTGCTGTCGCGCACCGTGGCCGTCAAGACGCTGCAGTTCGACGTCGATGCGCCGGAGCGCCTGGCCCTGGACCGCCTGTTCCTCAACGAGGCGCGCGCGGTGGCCGGGCTCAACCACCCGCACATCGTGACCGTGCACGACGCCGGCCTGTCGGCGCACGGCGTCTACATCGCGATGGAGCGGCTGCGCGGGCGCGACCTGCGCCAGGCCATCGCTGGCGGCTGGCGCCCGACGCCAGGCCAGGCGGCGCTGCTGGTGCGCCGGGTGGCCGACGCGCTGGCCTACGCCCACGCGCGCGGCGTCGTGCACTGCGACATCAAGCCGGCCAACATCTTCCTCACCCGCAAGGACCGGCCCAAGGTGCTGGACTTCGGCATCGCCCGCATCGTGCACGGCGCCCAGGTCTCGCGCAGCGCGGTGCAGCCCGACTGGCACGCGGCCGTCGACAGCCCGCTGGACGGCCTGGTGGCCGGCTCGCCGCACTACCTGGCCCCCGAGCAGCTGCAGGGCGGCGCCATCGACGCCCGCACCGACGTCTACGCGCTGGGCGTGGTGCTGTACGAGCTGCTGGCCGGGCGCAAGGCCTTCGACGGCGGCTCGCTGGCGCAGATCACCAGTGCCGTGCTGCACGCCCACCCGGCGTCGGCCGACACGCTGCGGCCGGAGGTGCCGGCCGGGCTGGCGGCCGTGGCCGCCCGGGCCATGGCGCGTGACCCGGCGGCCCGTTTCGCCAGTGCGGCCGAGCTCGCCCAGGCGCTGCGGCCGTGGCAGGCGCGCGGCCCGGCACCCGAAGAGCAACCCGCCCCGGCCGTACCGGCACCGGCGGCGGCGCGCCTGCGCCGCTGGATGGCCGGGCCCGTGGTGGGCGCCGCCATGGCGCTGGGTGCGGCCGCCACCTGGTGGTGGCAGGCCCCGTCCGAGCCCGGGGCCGCGCCGGCGGTCGCCGCCGGGCCCGGCGCCCGCGCCGCCGACACGGCGGTGCCGGCTGCCGCGGGCCCTGCCATGGCCGGCGAACCCACGCCCGCGGGCGCCGCGCCGGCCGATGCCGCACCCGCGCCGCCCGCCGACCTGCCGGCGGCGGCAGCCGCCACGGCACCCGCGCGCCCGGCCGCCGCGCGGCCGCGGCCCGCCCGGCCCCAGCCAGCCGCCACGGCCACCGCCCCGGCGGCGCCGGTGGCCCCCGGCACGCTGCGGCTGGCCATCAGCCCCTGGGGCGAGGTGGAGGTGGACGGGCAGCCCGCGGGCGTGACACCGCCGCTGAGCACACTGAGCCTGACCGCCGGCACGCACCGCATCACGGTGCGCAACGGCGACTTCCCGCCCTTCACCACCGAGGTGCAGGTGGAATCCGAGCAGACCGTGACCCTGCGCCATCGCTTCGGCTCCTGAGCCGCACCCCGCCAGCCCATGACACCCCGACCGCGCCTGCAGCCTGCCTGCCGGCCTGCGCCGCAGGCGCTCCAGCCCCGGCCCGCCGCATGGGCCCTGCTGACCGCGCTGTCCGCGCTGGCGGCGTGCACCACGCCGCCACCCCCGCCCGCACCGGCCGCCCCGGTGGGCCTGGCCGAACTGATGGAACGCCCGGGCGAATCGGCGCTGGTGGAGGGCATCCGGCTCTACGACAACGGCCAGTACCCGGCGGCCGAGGCGGCGCTGCGGCGCGCGCTCGAGGCGGGCCTGGCCAGCGCGCGCGACCGCGCCAGCGCGCACAAGCTCATCGCCTTCGTGGCCTGCACGAGCGCGCGTGAGGCCGAGTGCGAGGCGGCGTTCCGCGCCGCGCGCGCGGCCGACCCGGGCTTTTCGCTCACGCGGGCCGAGGCCGGCCACCCGATGTGGGGGCCGGTGTGGCGGCGCGTGGCCGCGCCGTGAACGCGGCGGGGCCCCACCGGCCACACGCGTAAACGCATGTGAACGCCGGCCCTGCGGCCGGCCGGGCCGGCGCGCGGCTTGCATAATCCGCGCGCCCATGATCCAAGCCCCGCCCTTCCGGCATGCCGTGCGTGTCTACTGGGAAGACACCGATGCCGGCGGCATCGTCTTCTACGCCAACTACCTGAAGTACTTCGAGCGTGCGCGCACCGAGTGGCTGCGCGCGCTCGGCGTACAGCAGCAGGCGCTGCGCGAGGCCACCGGCGCGATGTTCGTCGTCGGCGACACGCAGCTGCGCTTCCTGCGCCCGGCCCGGCTGGACGACCTGCTCGACGTCACCGCCGAGCTGCGCGAGGCCGGCCGGGCCTCGATGCAGCTCGCGCAGCAGGCCTGGCGCGGCACGGAACTCCTGGCCGAGGGCGACATCCGCATCGGCTGCGTCGACGCCGCCACGCTGCGCCCGCGGCGCATTCCCGAAACGATCCTTCAGGCCCTTCGCCCATGAACTCCGACATGTCCATCCTCTCGCTGGTGATGCAGGCCAGCCTCGTGGTCCAGCTCGTGATGGCCGGGCTGCTGCTGGTGTCGCTGGCCAGCTGGACGGTGATCTTCGGCAAGCTCTTCGGCCTCAAGCGCGTGCGCGGCGGCAACGAGGACTTCGAGCGCGAGTTCTGGTCGGGCCGCAGCCTGACCGAGATGAGCACCGAGATCGAGCGCCGCACCGACGCCGCACCGATGGCCCGGCTGTTCGCCAGCGGCATGCGCGAGTTCCTGAAGCTGCGCGAGCGCCGGCTGGACGGCCCGGCTCAGCTGGACGGCGCGCGGCGCGCCATGCGCGCGAGCTTCCAGCGCGAGCTCGACACGGTGGAGAGCCACCTCAGCTTCCTCGCGTCGGTGGGCTCGGTGAGCCCCTACGTGGGCCTTTTCGGCACCGTGTGGGGGATCATGCACGCCTTCGTCGGCCTGTCCAACCTGGAGCAGGTGACGCTGGCCACCGTGGCCCCGGGCATCGCCGAGGCGCTGGTGGCCACCGCGATCGGCCTGTTCGCGGCCATCCCGGCGGTGGTGGCCTACAACCGCTTCGCGCGCGACATCGACCGCATCGCGATCCAGATGGAGACGTTCATGGAGGAGTTCCTGAACATCCTGCAGCGCAACGCCGGCGCGCCCGTGGCGGCCGCGCCGAGCCGCTGAACGCGATGCCCGGCGTCGCCGCCCGCGGCCGTGGCCGCCGCACGATCAACGAGATCAACATGGTCCCGTTCATCGACGTGATGCTCGTGCTGCTGATCATCTTCATGGTCACCGCACCGCTGATCACCACCGGCGTGGTGGACCTGCCCAGCGTGGGCCGCGCCAAGCAGGCCGAGGCCAGGGTCATCGAGGTGATCGTCGGCCTGGACGAGCAGCTGCGCCTGCGCACGCGCGGCCAGGAGACCGACCGTGACACCCCCGTCACGCTGCCGCGGCTGGCGGCCCTGGTCCGCGAGCGCCAGGCCGGCAATGCGCAGGTGCCGGTGGTCATCAGCGCCGACCGCAACGTCAAGTACGACGCCGTGGTGCGCGTGATGGACACGCTGCAGCGCGCCGGCGTGCAGCGCGTGGGCCTGTCGGTGCAGCAGGGGCGCTGACCGGTGAGCCTGGCCGCCCACGACGCCCTGCAGCCGCGCCCGCCCGGCGGGCTGCTGCCGGGTGCCGGCCTGTCGGTGCTGGTGCACGCCGGCCTGGTGGTGGCCATTGCCGTGGGCGTGAGCTGGCAGCGCCACGCCCAGGTGGAGTTCAGCGCCGAGCTGTGGTCGGCACTGCCGGAGATGGCCGCCCCGCGCGCGCCGGAGCCCGCGCCCCAGCCGGCCCCGGCGCCCCAACCCCAGCCGGCCCCCGCACCGCAACCCGCCCCGGCCCCGCCGCCCGCGCCCACGCGATCGGCGGCGGACATCGCGCTGGAGCGCGAGCGGGCGGCCGAGCGCGAGCGGGCCGAGCGGGAGCGGGCCGAACGCGAGGAGGCGCAGCGGCGCGAGGCCGCCAGGCGCCGGGAGGCCGAGCGTCAGCAGGCCGAGCGCCGGGAGGCCGAGCGCCGCGCCGCCGAGGAGGCGGCGCAGAAGCGGCAGCGCGAGCAGCAGGCGCAGCAGCAGCGCCAGCGCGAGGAGCAGGCGCGCCGCGCCGAGGAGGCGCGGCTGGAGAAGCAGCGGCAGGACAACCTGCAGCGCCTGCTGGCACAGGCCGGCGGCGGCACCGGCGGGCCCTCCAGCACCGGCACCGCGGCGCGCGACGCAGCGCCGTCGCAGGCCTATGCCGGGCGGCTGATCCGCCACATCAAGGGCCGCATCGTGATGCCCGACATCGACCGCCTGCCGCCCACGCTGGAGGCGGTGGTGGAGGTGCGCGCCACGCCCACCGGCACCGTGCTGGCGCGCCGGCTGGTCAAGCCCAGCGGCAACGCGGCGTGGGACAACGCCGTGCTGCGCGCCATCGACGGCGCGAGCCCGCTGCCGCGCGACACCGACGGCCGCGTGCCCGGCTCCATCGAGATCGTGTTCCGGCCGGGGGACTGAGGCCGGATCAGGCCGACCCGCCGTAACGGCGGATGAAGCCGCGGTCGATGCGATCCTTCCACCACCACACCCAGCGGCCCGAGGTGGCCCAGGGCCCCCACGAGGCCACCGCGTGGCGCCTCCCGGTGGACAGCAGGTAGAGCGTGCGTGCCTGCGGCGTGTAGGGCAGCAGCGTGCCGCCGCCCAGCGCGCGCCGGAGGTTCAGCGCCAGCGGCGGGCCGGCGCGCACCGCGTGCACGCCGCTCTTGGGGTGCGGCGCGTCCACCCGCGTGGCCACGTCGCCGGCGGCAAACACCTCGGGGTGGGACGTGCTCTGCAGCGTGGGCCCGGTGGCGACGAAACCGCGCGCGTCCAGCGCCAGGCCGCTGCCCTGCAGCCAGGCGGGGGCGCTGGTGCCCACGGCCAGCAGCGGCACGTCGCACGCCACCCGCGTGCCGCCTTCCAGCCGCAGGCGGCCGGGTTCGATGGCGGCGCAGGCCCGCGGCAGCAGGGTCACGCGCTGGCGCTGCAGGGCGCGCAGCACCGGTTGGCGCACCGCCTCGGGAAAGCCGGCCAGGGGCCCGTCGGCACCGGCCACCAGGCTCACGCGCGTGGCCGCGCCCTCCCGCTGCAGGCGCCAGGCCAGCGCAAGCGCGATCTCCACGCCGCCGGCGCCGGCGCCCACCACCGCCAGGTCCAGCGGCTCGGCCACGGCGCGCGCCAGCAGGGCCTCGAACAGGCGCACGAAATGCTCCACCGGGCGCAGGAACAGCGCCTGCCCGCGGGCGCCGGGGATGGCGTCGCGGTCCATCACCGGCCCGGTGTCCAGCGAGAGCCAGTCGTAGTCCAGCACGCGGCCGTCGGCCAGCGTGGCGCGCCGCGCCGCCGCGTCCAGGGCGGCCACGCGGCCTTCCACCAGCCGCACGCCGGCGGCCTGCGCCAGGGCCGGCAGCGGGATCACGATCTGGTCCTCGCGGTAATGCCCCGCCACCCAGCCGGGCAGCATGCCGGAGTACATCTGGCGCGCAAACGGCGTGACCAGCAGCACCTCGGTGCCCGGCATCGGCTCGCGCGCCAGGGCCGCCAGCACGTGCACATGCGCGTGGCCGCCGCCGGCCAGCAGCAGCCGCTTCACGGCAGCCACCCGATGTCGGCCACCCAGCCGACACTGCGGCCGCCGCTGTTGTCGGCGTCGGCGCCGATGGCAATGGCCTTCAGCGGCGGCACCGCCTGCGCCTCGTCGCCGAAGGCGCGCAGGAAGTCGGCATGGAGGTCGCGCTGTTCGGTCTGCCAGGTGCCCAGCGGCGCGCCGGGCCCGCGGGCGACGATCCAGCGCAGGCGCGGCGAGTGCGCGTTGGGCAGCAGCGTGCCCTCGGGCAGGCGCGTGTCCCACACGTAGCACAGCGTGGCCGCGGGCAGCCACTGGCCCGAGACGGCGCGTGCCATGCGCATCTTCGCGCGCTCCATCACGCCCAGCGCCTCCAGCGGCAGGTCGAACAGCGCGCAGACCTTGAGCGCGGCGTCGTCGCCGGCCTTGCTGCGCAGGTCGGCCGCGGGCAGCGGCGTGTCCAGCCGCCAGCGCCACTGCAGGCGCCGGCCCGGCGCCCCGGCGGGCAGTTCGTGCACCAGGTTGCCGTAGGACCGGTCGGCCTCGATGCGCACGGCGCGCTGGCCGTCGACTTCGGCAAAGCCGTAGCGCGTCATCGGCAGCGTCTGCTTCGGCAGCCCGATCACCTGCCAGCCCTCGCCGGGCTGCAGCGGCGGCAGCGCCTGGGCCGCCAGCGCAGCGCCGCACAGCGCCATCGCGGTCAGGGTGCGGTTCATGCGCCGCGCCGCCAGTCGTGGAAGCGCTGCACCCAGCGCAGCAGGCCGTGCGGCTGGTGCGCACGCTTCCATTCGCCGGCGGCGTACTTGTTGGCCTCGGCCAGCGTGGGGTAGGTGTGGATGGTGCCGAGGATCTTGTTCAGCCCCAGGCCGTGCTTCATGGCCAGCACGTATTCGGCCAGCAGGTCGCCGGCGTGGGTGCCGACGATGGTGACCCCCAGGATGCGGTCCTTGCCCGGCACCGTGAGCACCTTGACCCAGCCGTGGGCGCTGCTGTCGGCGATGGCGCGGTCCAGGTCGTCGATGCCGTAGCGCGTGACCTCAAAGGCCACGCCCTGCGCCCGGGCCTCCTGCTCGTTCAGGCCCACGCGCGCCACCTCGGGGTCGACGAAGGTGGTCCAGGGGATCACGCGGCCGTCCACCTTGAAGCGCTTGAAGGGGGAGAACAGCGCGTTGACGCTGGCGTACCAGGCCTGGTGCGCCGCGGTGTGCGTGAGCTGCCAGGGGCCGGCCACGTCGCCGGCGGCCAGGATGTTGGGGTAGAGGGTCTGCAGGTGCTCGTCCACCTGCACGGTGCGCTGCACGGGGATGCCCAGTTCCTCGAGGCCGAAGCCCTTCAGGCGCGCCACGCGGCCCACGGCGCACAGCAGCTCGTCGTAGGGCAGGCGCTGCTCGGCACCGCCGGCCTGCACCACCAGCCACTTGCCCTGCGCGTCCTGCTCGCAGCGCAGCGCCTGGTGGCCGGTGAGCACGCGCACGCCGTCGGCCTCCAGCCGCTGGCGCACGTAGGCCGACACCTCCTCGTCCTCCCGCCCCATCAGGCGCGGCGCCATCTCCACCTGCGTGACCTGCGAGCCCAGCCTGGCGAAGGCCTGGGCCAGCTCGCAGCCGATGGGCCCGCCGCCCAGCACCAGCAGGCGCGGCGGCAGCGTGCGCAGGGCCCAGAGCGTGTCGCTGGTGAGCACGCCCAGTTCCCTGAGCCCTGGCAGCGGCGGCACGAAGGGCTCGGCGCCGGTGGCGATCACGATGGCGCGGGTGCTGAGCACCTGCTCGCCGCCGTTAGGCCGGGCGATCTTCACGTGCCACGGGTCGACGATGGTGGCCCGGCCCTGCACCACGTCCACGCCCAGGCCGGTGTAGCGCTCCACGGAGTCGTGCGGGGCGATGTCGGCGATCACCTTCGCCACGCGGTCCATCACCTGCGCGAAGTCCAGCGTCCAGTCGGCCCGGGCCACGCCGTAGTCGGCGCTGTGGCGCATCTGGTGCACCAGGGTGGCGGTCTTGATCAGGGCCTTGCTGGGCACGCAGCCGTAGTTCAGGCAGTCGCCGCCCATCTTGTGCGCCTCCACCAGCGTGACCTTGGCCTTGACCGCGGCGGCGATGTAGCTGGTGACCAGGCCTGCGGCACCGGCGCCGATGACCACGAGGTTGCGGTCGAAGACCTTGGGCCTGCGGTCGGCCCAGCGGGCGTAGACCTTGCGGGCCTTGACCACGTCGACGATCTTCTTGGCCACCAGCGGGAACAGGCCCAGCAGCACGAAGCTGCCCAGCAGCCCGGGGCTGAGGATGCCCTGCAGCGAGCTGATCTGCGCCAGCTGGGTGCCGGCGTTCACGTACACCGCGGTGCCGGCGAGCATGCCCAGCTGGCTGACGAGGTAGAAGGTGCCGGCCTTCATGGCCGTGAGCCCCATCAGCAGGTTGACGACGAAGAAGGGCACGGCCGGCACCAGGCGCAGCGTGAACAGGTAGAACGCGCCGTCGCGCTGCACGCCGCGGTCGATGTCGGCCAGCCGCGGGCCGAAGCGCGCCTTGACGCTGTCGCGCAGCACGTAGCGCGCGGCCAGCATGGCCAGCGTGGCGCCGATGCTGGACGCGAACGACACCACCAGCAGCCCCACCCCGAGCCCGAAGATGGCGCCGCCGGCCAGGGTCATGATGGCCGCCCCGGGCAGCGACAGGGCGGTGACGGCCACGTAGGCCGCGAAGTAGCCGCCGATCACCAGCGCCGGCCGCTCGGCATACAGCGCAGCGAACTCGCCCTGCGCCGATTTCAGGTACTCCAGCGTGAAGAAGCGCTGCAGGTCGAAGGCGAAGAACAGCGCGGCACCGGCGGCCAGGGCCAGCAGGAGCAGAAGTCGGGATCGGGTCATGCTGCGGGCTCCAAGGGGGGTCGCTGGGCGAATGCGTCGAAGAATCTCTCGGCTGCGCTGGCGGCAGTCGACCGGGAGCGACCACCCGCCGCACATCGTTCGCGGCCGTTCAGCGTGGCCGGGGGTCCGGGCGGGCGTTCTCCGGCCCACGCTCGCGGGGCACCGCCCGTGGTGATCCGCGATTGCGCCATTCGCGCCGACATCTGTCGGCACCTGACGAGGCGACCGCGAATGGGGCCTGCGCCCGCCCACCCGGACCCCCGACCCTGCCACCACCGCGGTGTTCGCGCAGGCAGTCCACGAGCGTCGGTTGCAGGGGGGCGGTGGCGTCTGCGGGCGCAGGCCCCATTCGCGGTCGCCTCGTCGGCTCGGCACCGACGCCGGTGTTCAAGCCTCCGCGGTGGATCACAGCGTGCAGCGCCCCGCGAGCGTGGGCCGGAGAACGCAGGCGCCGCCGCCGCCCTGCCGCAGGGGCAGGGGCACACGCGGACTTCGATCACCATCGCCCGCTCCGGTTCGAGAGCAAGGCCGGGCCGTGAAGCAGCGCAATGCCGCGCAGCCGCCCTCACCGCAGCATCCTCCACCCCGTCCACAGCCGGGTCACGAGGGTCAGGCCGCACAGGGCGGCAAAGCCGTACGCCCAGAGCGCGAAGTGGGCGGGGAACAGGCACATCAGCGCAAAGCACAGCAGCGTCTCCGTGGCCTCGGTCAGGCCGCCCAGGTAGTACAGGCCCTTGCTGGGGTAGGTGGTGCTCTTCAGGCCACGCTTGCCGGCCATCACGGCAAAGGCCAGGAAGCTGCTGCCGGTGCCGATGAAGCTGGCCAGCAGCACCGCCGCCGGCAGGGCATGGGCCGCGGGGTCGGCCACGGCAAAGGCCAGCGGCACGCTGGCGTAGAAGAGGAAGTCCAGCGTGATGTCGAGGAAGGCACCCCGCTCGGTGGGCGCCGTCAGCCGCGCCACCGCGCCGTCCAGGCCATCGCACAGCCGGCTCAGCAGGATCAGCGCCAGGCCGGTGCCGTAGGCCTGCAGGGCAATGGCCAGCGCACCGGCCAGCCCGATGGCAAAACCCGCGATCGTGATGGCGTCGGCGCCGGCACCGGCGCGCACCAGCGCGCGCGCCAGCAGGCCGATGGGCGGCGCCAGCAGGCGCAGCGCGGCGCGGTCAAGCATCGCCCAGCCTCAGCACCCGCGCGCCGGGCGGCACGTCGGCGGCGTCGTGGGTCACCAGCAGCGCCGGCACGCCGGCCGCGCGCAGCGCCTGCCAGGTGTGTTCACGCATGCGGCCGCGCAGCGCCGCATCGAGCCGGGAGAAGGGCTCGTCCAGCAGCAGCGCCCGCGGCTGCGCCAGCAGCGCGCGCATCAGCGACACGCGGGCCCGCTGCCCGCCGCTGAGCTGATGCGGCCGCCGCTCGCCCAGGCCCGGCAGCTCGGCCGCGGCCAGCGCGCCGGCCACCGCCGCCTCGCGCGCGGCCCGCGGGCCCGCGGGCAGCGCAAACAGCAGGTTCTGGCGCAGCGTCCAGTGCGGGAACAGCAGGTCGTCCTGGAACAGCAGGCCGATGCGGCGCTGCTCGGTGGCCAGCGTGGTCACGTCCTCACCGCCCAGCCACACGCTGCCGCCGGCCTCCAGCGGCGCGATCGGCAGGCCCGCCAGCCACGCCAGCAGCGTGCTCTTGCCGCTGCCGCTGGGCCCCATCACGGCCAGCACCTCGCCGGCAGCCACCTCGGCCGTCAACGGCGGCAGCAGCGTGCGTCCGCCCAGGTGCAGCGTCACCTCGCTCAGGCGCAGGCTCACGGCGGCCTCCGCTGCAGCCGCCGCGCCGCGCCGAAGGCCGCCAGCGGCATCAGCGCCTGCAGCAGCGCGAAGGCCGCGGCGGTGCGGCGGTCGCCGCCGCTGGCCAGGGTGACGGCCTCGGTGGTCACGGTGGGATGCCGGCCGGCGCCCAGCATCTGCGTGGCCAGGAACTGCGCGCTGCTGACCGCAAAGCCCACCGCGGCCGCCGCCGCCATCGGCGCGGCCAGCAGGGGCCGCTGCACCTGCCAGCGGAAGGCCCAGCGGCTGCGGCCCAGGGTGGCGGCGGTCTGCGCCAGGCGCGGGTCGAGGTCTCGCCACGCGGGGCGCAGCACGATGAACACATAGGGCAGCACCACCAGCACGTGCGCCCACAGCACGCCGGCGGCCTGCGCGTCCAGCCGCAGGTGCAGCGCGCCCTGGTAGAGGCCGGCCATCAGCATCAGCGGCGGCAGCACCAGCGGCGCCAGCACCACCGGCGTGGCGCGTGCGTCCCAGTGCGGCGGCGTGGACTCCAGCCAGGCCGCCACCAGCGCCAGCGCCACGGCCGTGCTGCCCAGCGCGAGCGCCGCGCTGAAGCCCACCGTGCCCGTCGCCGACGCCACCGCCTGCCAGCCCAGCGACGTGAACGACGACGGCCAGCCCGTCGGGAACGGCCAGGGGCCGGCCATGCTGAGGACCAGCAGCACCAGCACCACCACCGCGTACAGGGCCGGCAGCGCCCACCATAAGCCGGCGGCGGCCGCGCGCCGGCCGGGCGCGGCGCGCGGGCTGCGGGTGGCCGGGCGACGGCCCGCGGTGGCCGCCCGGGCCCAGGCGCGCGCCAGCAGCGGCCACAGCACGGCCACCGCTGCCAGCACCCCGGCCAGCAGCAGCGCCAGCGCCACCGCCCCGGCGGCGCCGCGCGCGTTGCGCTGCGGGTCGGCGTCCTGCAGGTCGTGCCAGGCCAGCACGGCTGCGGTGGGCGGGTGGGTGGGCCCCACGATCAGCGCCAGGTCCACCACCGTGAGCCCGTAGGCGAACACCGCCAGCAGCGGCCAGGCCAGCAGCGGCAGCAGCTGCGGCCAGCCGGCGCGCCACCACCAGGCGCGCGGCGTGTGGCCCAGGGTGCGCGCCACCCGCTGTTCGGCCGCCAGCCGGGCGGCGAGCTCCGGCCGCGCCAGCAGCGCGGCCACGCTCCAGAACAGGAAGGGGGCCTCCTTCAGCGCCAGCACCAGCGTCAGGCCCAGTGCATGCGGGTCGTTCACGGTGGCCCAGGGCGGCGGCGACGTCCAGTCGGCCAGCGGCGCCAGGGCCCGCGCCAGCGCGCCGGTGGGCGCGATCAGCCAGGCCAGGCCGATGGCAAACGCGGCATGCGGCACTGCCAGCAGCGGCGCCAGGCTGGCCGTGAGCCGGGCCCAGGCCGGGCTGCCGTGCAGGGCCGTGACCGCGAGCAGGGTCAGCATCAGCGCCAGCAGCGTGGAGGCCGCGGCCGAGCCCAGCGCCAGGCCCAGGGCGGCGGGCCATTGCGGGTCGGCCGTCAGCCCCTGCCAGGCGGCGGCCGACGCCGCCTCGCGCAGCGCCAGCACCACACCGGCGGCCAGCGGCAGCGCAAACACGGCGAGCACGGCGCCGCGGGCCAGCCAGGCACCGGCAGTGGCACCGCGAGCCGCGGAGGCGCCCCGAGCACCGCGGGGAGGGCCGTGGCGCCGGCCTGGCCATGCCACGCTCAGGCGCCGTAGCGCCGCAGCCATGCGGTCTCGAGCGGTTCCACCCAGCTGGCGTGCGGCTCGGGGATCACCGGTGCCGGCCGCTGCACCTGCCCCGGCGCCGGGCGGCCGCCGAAGCGCGCGCGCTCGGCAGCGGGCAGGCGGTCGATGGCCAGCACCGTGGGGTCGCCCCAGACCGCCAGGTCGGCCTTGCGCGCCTGCGCCAGCGGCGACAGCAGGAAGTTGGCCACCACCTGCGCACCCGCCTTGGCCGGTGCGTTGAACGGGATGGCCACGAAGTGCGTGTTGCCGATGGTGCCGCCGTCGAGCTGGAAGGCCTGCACCGTGGTCGGGAAGCGGCGCGCGGCGATGGCATTGGCCGCGTCGTTGGGGTTGAAGGTCAGGCCCATGGCCAGCTCGCCGTCGGCGAGCATCTGGTCCTGCGCCGCCGGGCTGGCCGGGAAGGCCTTGCCGCCGCGCCACAGCAGCGGGTGCAGGGCGTCGAGGTACTGCCACAGTGCGGGCGTGAGCGCGGCGAACGCGGCCGCATCGTGGGGCCGACCCAGCGCGCTGCGGTCGGCGTTCAGCGTGGCCAGCGCCTGCTTCAGGAAGGTGGTGCCGGTGAACTGAGGCGGCCGCGGGTAGGTGAAGCGGCCCGGGTGCCGGCGGGCCCAGTCCAGCAGGCCGGGCAACGTGGCCGGCGCAGGCAGCGACGCACGCGCGGTGTCGACGAAGAAGGTGAGCTGGGCCATGCCCCAGGGGGCCTCCAGGCCTTCCACCGGCTCGGCGAAGTCGATGCGCGTGGTGGGCTTGCCCTCCACGTCCACGAGGGCGAAGTTCGGCAGCTGCTCGGCCCAGGGGCCGTGCAGCAGGCCCTCGCGCTTCATCGCGAGGAAGTTCTCGCCGTTGATCCAGACCAGGTCGGCCGAGCCGCGCGCGCGGCCGGCGGCCTTCTCGGCGCGGATGCGGCGCACGAACTCGGCGGTGTCGGCGAGCTTGACGTGCTCCAGCCGCAGGCCGTGGCGGGCCTGCAGCTCGCCGGCGGCCCACTGCAGGTAGGCGTTGATGCGCTCGCTGCCGCCCCAGGCGTTGAAGACGACCGTCTGGCCGCGCGCGGCAGCCTCCAGTGCCGGCCAGGCGGCCTGGGCGCGCGCGCCGGGCCACAGCGGCAGCGCGGTGGAAGCCAGGAGGAGATGACGGCGTTGCATGGGCGGCGACGATAGCCGAGCGGCAGGTTCGAGACGATGCCGGGGTGGTCGGCCAGGGGCCGACGACCTTACACGGGCCGCCGCGCCGGTTCAGTCCACCCGGCCCGCGCTGGCCCCGATGTCCTGCGCATACGCCAGCGCCGCCGCCAGGGCCGTGCGCACGCCGGCGGCCACGGTCTGGGCGTCGAGGTCGCCACCCACGTGCAGGAAGCCGGCGCGCGGCACCGGCAGCGCCATGGCCGCATGGAAGACCTGGTTGCACACGAAGGTGCCGGCACTGTAGGACACCTCCGCGGCCAGGCCCTGCGCGCGCAGCGCCGCGGCCATCGCCTTGACCGGCAGCGTGGAGAAGGCCGCAGGCGGGCCGTCCGGGTCCACCGGCTGGTCCACGGGCTGGGCGCCGGCGTTGTCGGCGATGCGCGCGTCGATCAGGTTGATGGCCACGCGCTCGAAGTGGAAGCCCCGGCGCGAGGCCGCCAGACCCAGGCACAGCAGCAGCGCGGGCCGGTGCGCCCGCACCAGCGCGTGCAGCCGGGCCGGAGCCGCGGCGAACACGCAGGGCAGCACCTCGCCCACCACCGGCAGGCCGCCCACCTGCGCGCCATGGAGCAGGCGGGCCGCGTCGCCGCTGGGGTTGGCGGGGTCGCCGCCGAAGGGCTCGAAGCCGGTGACCAGCAGCGGCCCGCCCGCGTCCCCGGCGCGGGTGTCCCCCGCGCTGCCCATCACGGTGCGGCCGGCGGACCGAAGCCGCCGCCGCCCGGGGTCTCGACGACGAAGACGTCGCCCACGCCCATCTCGACCTGGCCAATGTGGTCCAGCACCTCCACCCGCCCGTCGGCCCGCTCGACGCGGTTGACGCCCAGCGCCCCCGCCCCGCCGCCCTCCAGCCCGAAGGCCGGCACGTGGCGGCCGTTGCTGAGGATGCTGGCCGTCATGGGGCTGAGGAAGCGCACCCGGCGCACACCGCCGTCGCCCCCGCGCCAGCGCCCGGCGCCACCCGAGCCGGCGCGGATGGCGTAGCTCTCCAGCCGCACCGGGAAGCGGAACTCCAGCACCTCGGGGTCGGTGAGCCGCGAGTTGGTCATGTGGGTCTGCACCACCGACGTGCCGTCGAAGCCGCCCACCAGGCGCCCGGCGGCGTCCTGCACGCCACCGGCGCCGCTGCCGCCGCTGATGGTCTCGTAGTACTGGTGCGTGGCGTCGCCGAAGGTGAAGTTGTTCATCGTGCACTGGCTGGCGGCCATCACGCCCAGCGCGCCATAGAGCGCGTTGGTCACGCACATCGAGGTCTCGACGTTGCCCGCCACCACCGCCGCCGGCGGGTTCGGGTTGAGCATGCTGCCCTCGGGCACGATGACCTGCAGCGGCTTCAGGCAGCCGGCGTTCAGCGGGATGTCGTCGTCCACCAGCGTGCGGAAGACGTAGAGCACCGCCGCCATCGTCACCGCCTTGGGGGCGTTGAAGTTGTTGGGCAGCTGCGCGCTGGTGCCGGTGAAATCGATGGTGGCGGCACGCGCCGCCGCGTCGACGGTGACGCTGACCGCGATGCGGGCGCCGTTGTCCAGCGCCAGCGTGAAGGACCCGTCCTTCAGCGCGGTGATGACGCGGCGCACCGACTCCTCGGCGTTGTCCTGCACGTGCTGCATGTAGGCGGCCACGGTGGCGCGGCCGTACTGCGCCACCATGGCGCGCAGCTCCTGCACGCCCTTCTCGTTGGCCGCGATCTGCGCCCGCAGGTCGGCGATGGTCTGCTCGGGGTTGCGCGCCGGCCAGCGGCCCGAGGCCAGCTGCGCGCGCAGCGCGGCCTCCTGCAGCACGCCGTCGCGCACGAGCAGGAAGTTGTCGAACAGCACGCCCTCCTCGTCGATGCTGCGCGAGAACGGCGGCATCGAGCCCGGCGTGACGCCACCGATGTCGGCATGGTGGCCGCGGCTGGCGACGTAGAAGCTCGGGGCCGCATCGCCGGCATCGAGGTACACCGGCGTCACCACCGTGACGTCCGGCAGGTGCGTGCCGCCGTGGTAGGGGTCGTTGAGCACGTAGACGTCGCCCGGGCGCATCTTCGGGTTGCGCGCGATCACGGTCTTGATGCTCTCGCTCATCGAGCCCAGGTGCACCGGCATGTGGGGCGCGTTGGCGATCAGCTCGCCGGCGGCACTGAACAGCGCACAGCTGAAGTCCAGCCGCTCCTTGATGTTGACCGAGTAGGCGGTGTTCTGCAGCCGCAGCCCCATCTGCTCGGCGATGTTCATGAACAGGTTGTTGAACACCTCCAGCATCACCGGGTCGGCCTCGGTGCCCACGGCCATCTGCCGGGGCCGCGGCTGCGTGCGCTGCAGTTCCAGCGCGCCGGCCGGCGTGAGCCGCGCCTGCCAGCCGGGTTCGACCACGGTGGTGGCGTTCTTCTCGGCGATCACGGCCGGGCCGTCGATCAGGGCACCGGGCTGCAGGCGCTCGCGCACATGCAGCGCGGCGTCGAACCACTGGCCGCAGTGCATGCGCACGCGGGTCTCCGGCGCGGGCTGGTGGGGTGCGGCCGCGTCGTGGCCGGCCCCCGGGCCGGCGTGAGGCTCGCCGGCCGCCACGGCCTCCACCGACACCGCCTCGATGACCAGCGGCCGCCCCGGCATCAGGAAGGCGAATCGCTGGCGGTAGGCGGCCTCGAAGGCGCTGCGCAGCGCGGGCTCGTCGCCGGCGTCGACCACCAGCGCCGTGTCGGTGCCCTGGTAGCGCAGGTGCAGGCGCTCGCGGCGCTGCACGCGCGCGGCGGGCACGCCCTGCTCGGCCAGCTCCTGCGCCGCGGCGTCGCCCAGGCGGGACAGCAGCGCGCGGGCCGCGGCCAGGCCGTCGTCGCCCAGCGGCTGCTCCACGCTGGCCTCGCGCATGGCGATCTGGTCAGCCAGGCCCATGCCGTAGGCGCTCAGCACCCCGGCCAGCGGGTGGACGAAGATGCGCGACATGCCCAGCGCGTCGGCCACGCCGCAGGCATGCTGCCCGCCGGCGCCGCCGAAGCACTGCAGCGTGTAGGCGGTGACGTCGTAGCCGCGCGCCACCGAGATGCGCTTGATCGCGTTGGCCATGCTCTGGATGGCGATCTGCAGGAAGCCCTCGGCCAGCGCCTCGGGCGTCATGGCCCGGCCGGTGGCCGCCTGCACCTCGGCCGCCAGCGCGGCAAAGCGCGCGGCCACGCCGTCGCGGTCCAGCGGTTCGTCGGCATTCGGCCCGAACACCCGCGGGAACCACGCCGGCTGGATGCGCCCGAGCAGCACGTTGGCGTCGGTGGTGGCCAGCGGGCCGCCGCGGCGGTAGCTGGCCGGCCCGGGGTTGGCGCCGGCGCTTTCCGGGCCCACGCGCAGGCGCGCGCCGTCGAAGGCCAGGATGCTGCCACCGCCGGCGGCCACGGTGTGGATGCTCATCATCGGCGCGCGCATGCGCACGCCGGCCACCTGGGTCTCGAAGGCGCGCTCGAACTCCCCGGCATAGTGGCTGACGTCGGTGCTGGTGCCGCCCATGTCGAAGCCGATGACCTTCGGGTGGCCGGCGGCCACCGCCGTGCGCACCATGCCGACGATGCCGCCGGCCGGGCCGGAGAGGATGGCGTCCTTGCCCTGGAAGTGATGGGCCTCGGTGAGGCCGCCGCTGCTCTGCATGAAGAACAGCCGCACGCCCGGCATCTGCGACGCGACGCGCTCGACGTAGCGGCGCAGGATGGGGCTGAGGTAGGCGTCGACGACCGTGGTGTCGCCCCGCGAGACCAGCTTCATCAACGGGCTGACCTCGTGGCTGGCGCTGACCTGCGTGAAGCCCACCTCGCGCGCGATGCGCGCGGCCGCCGCCTCGTGGGCGGTGAAGCGGTAGCCGTGCATGAAGACCACGGCGCAGGCGCGCAGGCCGGCGTCGTGGGCGGCCCAGAGGCGCTCGCGCAGGTGGGCCTCGTCCAGCGGCACGAGCACCTCACCATGCGCGCCGAGGCGCTCCTCGGCCTCGACGACGCGCTGGTAGAGCAGCTCGGGCAGCAGGATGCGGCGGTCGAACAGGCGCGGCCGCGCCTGGTAGGCGATGCGCAGCGCGTCGCGGAAGCCGCGCGTGGTGACCAGCAGCGTGGGCTCGCCCTTGCGCTCCAGCAGCGCGTTGGTGGCCACGGTGGTGCCCATCTTCACGCACTCCACCTGCGCCGGCGTGATGGCCTGGCCCGGCTGCAGGCCGAGCAGGCGGCGGATGCCTTCCACCGCGGCATCGGGGTAGTGCTCGGGGTTCTCCGACAGCAGCTTCAGCGTGTGCAGCCCGCCGTCGGGCGCACGGCCCACCACGTCGGTGAAGGTGCCGCCGCGGTCGATCCAGAACTGCCAGCGGGGAGACTCGGGGTGGTTCATGCGGGATGTCCGGGGACGGCTCGGCACGGAGCCGGGTTGGAGGGGCAGGCGGCACGCGCCGGCGCGGGCGGCGGCGCGCCGGTGGGCGGACGGAGGGCGCCGGGGGAGGTCACATCGAGGTGGCGGCCCTCGCCGCCTGGTCGTACATGCCGCTCATGGTGCGCAGCAGGCGGGCCAGCGCGCCCAGGTCGGCGTTGCGGTCGGTGTCGAGGTTGTCGACCAGGCAGGCCTCACGCAGCGCACGGTACTGCTGCACCAGGGCCTCGCCCTGCGCGCTGGGGCTGTAGAGCACCTCCTTGCCCTGGCGCACGGTCTGCGCCAGCCCGGCGGCCACCAGTTTCTTCAGGGCGTAGGCCACCACGTGCGTGTCCTCGTAGTTGAGCACGAAGCAGATGTCGGCCAGCTTCTTGTTGCGTGCGCGGTGGCACAGGTGGTGCATCAGCATCACGTCGGTGATGGTGAGGTCGGGGCAGCCGGCCGCCGCCATGCAGCGCACGCACCAGCGGGAGAAGGCGTTCCAGGCCACGATGAGCCCGAACTCGAACTCCGACAGCTCCATGCTGCGCGGCGACACCAGGTGCGAGGAGGAGACGATGCCACCGCCCGGGTTCGGCGCGGCCTGCCCTTTTCCGGAGAGGGTCTTGCGAGGCATGGTGGATCGGCTGGTTTCTATCGTAGTTTGTCGATAATTTATCGGCAAATCTTCAACGACACAACGCCCCCGGCGCTCTGACGCGATGCGGTGGTGCCGGCGACGCCCGGAAACAGGGCGTGTGCCACCCCGCTGTTCCGCCGATCGCCCGCCGGCGGCCGACCTAGGATGAAACGATCCTGGCGCTGTCGTGCGCAGGACGGAGCCATCCCGATGTCCGACCTTTCCCAGCCTCCCCTCAGCCTGGTGTCCCAGGACAGCGTGTCGCCGCCGGTCGATGAGGCGGCTGAGCCACCCTATGTCTGGCCCACGCCACCCCTGGCCTGCTATCCGCAGCCCATGCGCCCGCTGGTGTCGGACCCCTGCGTGGTCGAGGGCCGCAACGGCAAGACGATGCCGGGCCATCTGACGGTCTTCCACCCTGAGCGAGACGAACTGCAGCTGCTGGCCCCCAACATGCGCCAGCCGCTGACGATGCGCCTGGCACAGTTCCGCCGACTGATCCTGGCCAAGCCGCTGGCGCCACTGCCCGGCGCTCCCTGTGACGAGGCGGGCCACCCGCTGAACGAGCGGCCGGAGCTCCCTTACCGCATCCGCTTCCACGAGGGCGACGAGGTCACCGGCCGGACGGTCGGCAGCGTGGAGGAGGCCTGGGGCATCTACCTCTTCGAGCCGGTGGACGCCATCGGCAGCGTGCGCCGCATCTTCATCCCGCGCCATGCCTGCGCGCAGGTGGAGATCGGACCCAGGCTCGGGGAGGTGCTGCTGGAGTTCGAGGCCACGACGCCCGGCGCGCTGGCCGAGGCGCTGGACGAGCAGGCCGAGCTGCGCAGCCGCCGCATCGGCGACGTGCTGGTCACGCGCAAGGTGGTCACGGCACAGCAGCTGGCCGACGCGCTGGAACAGCAGGGCAAGATGCCGATGGTGCGCATCGGCGAGGCCCTGGTGGCGATGGGCTACATCAGCCCCGGCCAGCTCGAGGATGCGCTGCGCCAGCAGCGCGACGAGCGCGGCGTGCCGCTGGGCGAGCTGCTGGTGCGCAAGGGCGTGGTCTCCCGCCACGACCTGCAGCTGGCGCTGTCGCGCAAGATGGGCTATCCGATGGTGGACCTCGGCGCGTTCGCCTTCGAGGCCGACGCGGTGGCCAGGCTGCCGCAGGCGGTGGCACAGCGACGCCAGGTGGTGCCGCTGATGCTGCGCGGCGGGCGCCTGGTGGTGGCCATCGACGACCCGGCGCGCCGGGACGCGCTGGACGAGATCGAGTTCGTCAGCCAGATGAAGGTGGTGCCGGTCCTGGCCGACCCGGTGGACCTGCCATCGGCCCTCGACCGTGCCTACCAGCGGCCGGACGCCGCCGGCTGGGTGCAGGCCGACGAGCTGCGGCGCGATGCGCCGTCGGCGCAGGCCCCCGACGTGCTGGACGCACGCGAGCTGCTCGCGTCGCTGGAGCAGCAGGACGGCCTGGACACCGCCCCCGAGGCCGACGAGGCCCAGATCCCACAGAGCGACAACTCGCTGGTGCGGCTGATCCACAAGATGATCCTGGAGGCGCAGGCGCAGTCGGTGTCGGACATCCACATCGAATGCGCCGGCAACCGCGAGAAGGTGCGCATCCGCTTCCGCAAGGACGGCCAGCTGCGGGCCTACATGGAACTGCCCTACACCTACCGGTCGGCGGTGATCGCGCGCCTGAAGATCATGTGCGACCTCGACATCTCCGAGCGTCGCAAGCCGCAGGACGGCAAGATC
>VFQM010001314.1_pt1 | contig 22201 bp, 24 predicted proteins | sample 3512391 | NCBI WGS metagenome assembly VFQM01 (sample SAMN10412369, study PRJNA504923) | tailings metagenome | isolation source: Replicate 1 from Balatoc abandoned mine | place: Philippines | reverse complement strand
CGGCCAGTGGGTCGCGTTCCCGAAGCACAGCCAGCTCGCCGAGGCCGTCTTCGACCTCACGGTCGCTGGTCGCATCGTCACGAAGGCCGACGGCTCCGAGGATGTCGCGATCATGATGGTCGAGGCCGAGGCGACCGAGGGCAGCTGGAACCTCATCCAGGGCGGCGCCATCAAGCCGAGCGAGTCGGTTGTCGCCGAGGGCCTCGAGGCGGCGAAGCCGTTCCTCGCCCAGCTCGTCAAGGCGCAGCAGCAGCTCGCCGCGCAGAGCGCCAAGGAGGTGCAGGAGTACCCCGTCTTCGTGAACTACAGCGACGAGCTGTACGCCGCGATCGACGCCATCGCGCACGACGAGCTCGCTCGCGTGTACCAGATCGCCGACAAGGTCGAGCGCCAGAACGCCGACGACGAGCTCAAGGCCCGCGTCAAGCAGCAGATCACCGAGAAGGTCGAGGCGGGCGAGCTGCCCGAGGAGGCGCTCGCGCAGTTCAGCGCCGGCTACAAGGGCGTCTCGAAGACGATCATGCGCCGCCGCGTGCTCACCGAGGGCGTGCGCATCGACGGTCGCGGCCTGGCCGACATCCGTGCGCTCGACGCTGAGGTCCAGGTGATCCCGCGCGTGCACGGCTCGGCGATCTTCCAGCGCGGCGAGACGCAGATCCTCGGCGTCACGACGCTGAACATGCTGAAGATGGAGCAGCAGATCGACTCGCTCAACCCCGTGACGAGCAAGCGCTACCTGCACCACTACAACTTCCCGCCCTACTCGACCGGTGAGACCGGCCGCGTCGGCAGCCCGAAGCGTCGCGAGATCGGCCACGGCTTCCTGGCCGAGCGCGCACTCGTGCCGGTGCTGCCGAGCCGCGAGGAGTTCCCCTACGCGATCCGTCAGGTCTCCGAGGCCCTCGGCTCGAACGGCTCGACCTCGATGGGCTCGGTCTGCGCCTCGACGCTGTCGCTGCTCAACGCCGGTGTGCCGCTCAAGGCGCCTGTCGCGGGCATCGCGATGGGCCTCATCAGCGACGAGGTCGACGGCGAGACGCGCTACGCGGCCCTCACCGACATCCTCGGCGCGGAGGACGCGCTCGGCGACATGGACTTCAAGGTCGCCGGCACGAGCGAGTTCGTCACGGCCATCCAGCTCGACACGAAGCTCGACGGCATCCCCTCGTCGGTGCTGCACCAGGCCCTCGGTCAGGCGAAGGATGCCCGTCTCGCGATCCTCGCGGTCATGAACCAGGCGATCGACGCCCCCGACGAGATGGCGCCGACCGCGCCCCGCGTCATCAGCGTGCAGATCCCGGTCGATAAGATCGGCGAGCTCATCGGCCCCAAGGGCAAGACGATCAACGCCATCCAGGACGAGACCGGCGCCCAGATCTCGATCGAGGAGGACGGCACGGTCTACATCGGCGCCGTCGACGGCCCCTCGGCCGAGGCCGCCCGCGCCCGCGTCAACCAGATCGCCAACCCGATCAACCCCGAGGTCGGCGAGCAGTACCTGGGCACGGTCGTGAAGCTCGCGGCCTTCGGCGCCTTCGTCTCGCTCATGCCGGGCAAGGATGGCCTGCTGCACATCAGCGAGGTCCGCAAGCTCGCCGGTGGCAAGCGCGTCGAGAACGTCGAGGACGTGCTCAGCGTGGGTCAGAAGATCCTCGTCGAGATCACGAAGACCGACGACCGTGGCAAGCTCTCGCTGGCTCCCGTGCTCGCCGACGAGGAGGGCGCCGCTGAGGCTCCCGCCGAGGGCGAGGACGCGTAGCCCGCGACGCATCGCACGAACGACGGATGCCCGCTCCCGATCCCGGGGGCGGGCATCCGTCGTTCTGGCCTCGCGACGCGATCGCGGCGGGCGTCGCGCCGGCCGCTACTCGGTCCGCGACAGCCCGGTCAGCACGGCGCGCCCGATGAGGTGCTCGCGCAGGATGAAGCCGAGCAGCGCCGGCGTCGCGTCCTCGGGCACCTCGAGGCTCGGCACGTCGAGCGCGTTGACGATGAAGTAGTAGCGGTGGTCGCCGTGGCCGGCGGGAGGCGCAGCGCCGAGGAAGCGCTGCAGGCGCAGCTCGTTGGCGACGGTCACGGCGCCCTCGGGCAGCAGGCCCGCGTCGGGGTCGCCGGCGTTCTGCGGCAGCGAGGTGACCGACGCCGGGATGCCGTGCACGGCCCAGTGCCACCAGCCGCTGCCGGTGGGGGCGTCGGGGTCGTACATCATGACGACGTAGCTCTGCGTCGTGTCGGGCGCGCCGCTCCACACGAGCGCGGGGGAGCGGTCCTCCCCGCCGGCGCCGGCGATCCCGCTGCGCGCCCACTGCGGCAGGTCGTCGCCGTCGGCGAAGTCGGGGCTCTCGAGGGTGAACAGGGGCACCTCGGGCAGTCGCCAGAACGGATCGTTCGTCACGGTCTCCTCCTTCTCGGGGCCCCGAGTGGGGCACGGGGTCCACCGTGGCACGGCATCCAGCAAGAACCCTCAATTCGATGCAGATGCATGCAGTCGTTTCGCAGGCGACACTCAGTGCCCTCAAGCCGTGCTGGGGGTGGATTCCGACGCAGCGGAGTAGCTTTCGAGCGTCAACCGCCGGAGGGGCCCACAACCCAATGGAGTCACCTCGCCGCTCGCCCCCGAGCGGCGCTTCACACGATTCGAAGGAGAATTGTGGACTTCCAACTTGTGCAGGCGTTCTTCATGCTCGGCTTCGTCGCGATGGCGGCGGGCACCGTGTGGTTCATCCTCGAGCGCAACGACCTCAAGCCCGAGCTGCGCTCGGTCGCCACGTACGCCGCCGTCATCACCTTCGTGGCAGCGGTGCTGTACTACGTCATGAAAGACATCGTCCAGTTCCCGGGCGGTGCTATCGACGCGGCGACGGTCGAGGCGACGGCCCCCATCCGGTACATCGACTGGCTCATCACGACCCCGCTGCTGCTCATCGAGTTCGGCATCATCGTCGCGCTCGCGGGCGCGGCGAAGAAGGGCCTCGTGACCCGGCTCGTGATCGCCGACATCATCATGATCGTCACCGGCTACCTCGGTGAGGTCGGCGAGCCGGGCTCCGCCGGCAACGTGATCTTCTTCGTGATCTCGGTGCTCGCGTGGCTCTACATCGTCTACGCGATCTTCGGCATCAAGGCCACGGGCGCCCCCGAGCACGTGCAGCGCGCGGTCTCGATCATGCGGCTGTTCGTCATCATCGGCTGGTCGATCTACCCGCTCGGCACGGCGACGCAGGAGTTCCTCGAGCTCAGCGGCAGCGACCTCGGTCTCGCCGCGAGCGCCGCCGCGATCATCTACGTGATCGCCGACGTGCTCAACAAGGTGGGCTTCGGCATCGTCGCGGTCAACGCGGCCAAGAAGTCCTCCGGCGTGAACGAGGTGCACCCGGCCTCCTAGCGCCCCTGATCCCCGACGCGGTCGCGCCTGTGGGGGCGCGGCCGCGTCGGTGCGTGCGGGCGCGTGTTCGTCGAGCGAACATCCGTGAACCCGGAACGTGCACGGTCGCATAACGATCGCGTGGCGGAGCGACGCTCACCTCTGCTCGGCCACTACCGTGTCGCCCAGCAGCACCCGACGCATACCCGCCGGCACCCGACCTCGAGAGGCCCACCCGTGAGCGACGCACCCGGCATCCCGCCCGGTGCCTCCCTCGCGCCGTCGGCCGCTCCTGCTGCACTGCTCTCCGCTCCGTCGGTGCCGTCGGCAACCTCGGCGGCGTCCGCCGCGACGGGGCCGATCTCGGTGCACCGCCGCGTCGGCTCGAGCTCGCTGCGGGTGTTCCCGATCGCGCTCTCGGGCGCGTCGTTCGGCTGGACGGCCGACGAGCGGGCGACCAGGAGCATCCTCGATCGGTTCCTCGAGCTCGGCGGCGACTTCATCGACACGGCCGACTCGTACGCCGGTGGCCGCAGCGAGATCATGATCGGCAACTGGATGCGCCGCCGCGGTGCGCGCGATCGCCTCACGATCGCGACCAAGGTCGGCAAGAGCGCCGACAACCCCGGTCTCTCGGCGCGCAGCGTCACGGCTGCCGTGACGGCGTCGCTGTCACGGCTCGGCGTCGAGGCGATCGACCTGCTCTACCTCCACGTCGACGACCCGACCGTGCCCTTCGACGAGACGCTCGCCGCCGTCGACGGGCTGATCCGTGCTGGCAAGGTGCGCCACTTCGGCGGCTCGCACCACACCGCCGACCGACTCGTGGCTGCCCGCATCGCGTCGGGGCAGCTCGGCTTCGCCTCGATGGTCGCGCTGCAGAACCAGTACCACCTGCTGCACCGCGACGAGGTCGAAGGAGCCCTGGGGCTCGTTGCCGCGCAGCTCGATCTCGGCATCATGCCGCGCTTCGCCCTTGCGGCGGGCTTCCTCGCCGGGCGGTATCGCACGCGCGCCGATCTCGAGGGCAGTGCGCGCGGGGCGACAGCCTCCCGCTACCTCAACCGCCGGGGGCTCCGCGTGCTGAGCGCGGTCGACCGCGTCGCCGACGACCTCGGCACGCACCCGGCGGCGGTCTCGCTCGCCTGGCTGCTGAGCCGTCCGCGCGTCGTGGCGCCCGTCGTGGGCGTGAGCGCGCCCGAGCAGCTCGACGCCGTCATGGCGGCGCCGTCACTCGGCCTCGGGCGTCACGAGCTCACCGAGCTCGACCGCGCGAGCGCGTAGCGCCCGACGCGGCTCAGCGAGCAGCGCCCGGCGGTGAGGATCAGCCGGCCTGCGCGATGACGCGGTCGAAGACGCGGCGCAGGGCGGCGCTCGCGGCGATGACGTCGCCGACGTGGCTCCAGGCCATCGCCCCGTCGTAGGCGAGCACGAGCTCGTCGGCGGCCTCGCCCGGCATCGGGTGGCGCATGCGCGTGAGGGTCTGCTCGAGCACCTCGTGCAGCGACTCGTGGAACTCGGTCACGACGCGGCGCACCGGGTGCGTCGGGTCGGGGAACTCCGCGGCGGCCTTGAGGAAGGGGCACCCGCGATAGCCGGGGGCGTTCACCTGGGCGACCACGGCATCCGCGACCAGCCGCAGGCCCACGCGAGGATCCTCGTGGGCCGTCACGAGGCCCGACAGCGACTCGAGGGCGGCGTCGCGCCGCGTCGAGATGTAGTCGAGCACGAGGCGGTCCTTCGAGCCGAAGTGCTTGTAGAAGGTCGCCTTGGTGACCTTCGACTCCGAGATCAGCAGGTCGACGCCGACCTGCCGGATGCCGTCGTTATAGAAGCGGCGCATGGCCGTCTCGAGGATGCGGGCCTTCGCGGGCGCGACGCGTCGAGCGGTCTCGTGCGGGGCGGTGACCGTCATCCGAGTCTCCTCACTGCGGGCGCCGCCTGCTCCGGATCGGGGGCGAACGGAGCGGCGGCGCACGCGCTGCCAGCGACGGGCTGGGTGACCCGCCGACCGGTGGCTGACGCCCTCGGTGCGCTCACTGTAGCAGGGGACAGACGAGGTTGTCTGTCCGCATGTTCGCTCGGCGATGACCCCAGAACGGGGGATGCTGCGCACGGGCACCACGAGCGGCCCTCCGGGTGGCATAGGGTCGAGGTTCGACGAAGGAGTGAGGCCCGTGTCCCGGTACGTCTACCTCGTGCGCCACGGCGAGCAGCAGGATGCGGAGCACGGCCTCCCCGACGGCCCCCTGAGCGGCCGCGGGCAGCGGCAGGCCATCGCCATCGCCGAGCGCCTGAGCGGCGTGCCCTTCACGAGCGTGCACACCTCGCCGCTGCAGCGCGCCGTCGAGACGGCGACGTTCATGACCGCGCGCATGCCCTCGATCGAGCCCGAGCCGACGGCCCTGCTCATGGACTGCATCCCCTCCGGCCCCTCACCCGACATGCCGCATGCCTTCGAGTCGTTCTTCGGCGGCGTGACGGAGGCCGAGATCGCGGCGGGCGAGGCCCAGATGGCCGACGCCACGGCCGAATGGCTGTCTCCGTCGCGGGATGACCGGCACGACCTGCTCATCACGCACAACTTCGTCATCGCCTGGTTCGTGCGCGAGGTTTTCGGCGCCCCCGCCTGGCGCTGGATGGGCGTCAACCAGGCCAACTGCGGGCTCACGATCATCCGCGTGCGCTCGGCGAAGCCGCCCGTGCTCGTCGCGCACAACGACCTCGGCCACCTGCCGGTCGAGCTGCGCACCGGGCTTCCGGTCGAGCAGCCGTTCTGACCCCTCGGGCCGGGCCCGAGCGCGCGCTCAGGCGTTCTGGCCCGCGAGCCGCGCGAGACGCAGCTGCGTGAAGCGCATGCTCGACGACTGCGTTCCGAGGACGACGCGCATCCCCGCGAGCATCAGGCGCGTCGCCGTGATCGCCGGCCACCACGGGCGGCGCAGGCCGAGCATCCGCCGATAGCGATCGGGCAGGGAGGCGACCGCGCCGGCGAAGAGGATGCGGTACGCCGGCCCGACCGCGCGCCCGAGCTGCGGCGACCGGATCCAGCGCACGGCGTCGTCGACGCGCTCGTCGCGCCGCAGGACGGGGATGTAAGAGGCGATCGCGGCGTCGAGCTCGGCGCGCGAGCGCGGCGGGTCGGCCATGCCCATGAGCTCGCCCGCGACGGCCCACTCGCGCACGTACTGATCGGATCCGCCGGGAACGGGCCCGCCCCACGTCTCGTGCGAGCCGATGAAGGCATCGGCGAACACGCAGTGCACCCAGCCGATGAGGTCGGCGTCGTCGGCGCGGTAGTCGCGCGGGGCGCCGTCGGGGCCCGCGTACTCGCCGCGCACGCGCTCGTGGAGGCGCGACACCCACGCGCAGCCGGCCTCGGCCTGCGCGCGATCGGCGAAGGTCGTCGTGAGCACCCAGCGCACCGTGCCGGCGAGGCGCCCGAGAGGGTCGTGCTGGTAGCGGCTGTGATCGTGCACGCCCGCCATCGCCCCGGGGTGCAGGGTCTGCATGAGCAGGGCGCGGATGCCCGCGACGATCGTGGGCGTGCCGTTGTGCACGGCCCAGACCGCCGAGCCCGGCCCGAAGAAGCCCTCGTCGTCGCCGGTCTCGAGGGCGCTCACCCACGCGGGGACGCCGTCGGGATCGCCGGAGAAGATCGTGAGGATGCGCGCCCGCGCGCGGCGGAGGAGGGCGGGCCTGGGCATGATCCCGACTGTCGCACACGGCTCTGGGGGGCGATCGTGAGCGGGCTGGGAGCACGGCCTCCTCGGGCCTCGCGCGGGGTATCCGCACTCTTGCAAAAATACCCCCGGGGGTATACGCTCGACTCATGACCCACCCTCGAACCTATGTGATCGTCGGCGGCGTCGCGGGCGGCATGTCCGCCGCGACACGCCTCCGCCGCCTCGACGAGACCGCCCGCATCGTCGTCCTCGAGCGCGGCGAGCACGTGAGCTTCGCCAACTGCGGTCTCCCGTCACCGTGTCGGCGGCGTGATCGAGAATCGCTGGCGAGCACGCCGGCTACTGCCCCGAAGCAAGTGCGCTGTCTCTCACGCTCATCTTCGACGCGGCGACCGATCGCCTCCTCGGAGCTCATGCCGCTCGACGAGTTGCGGGCGCACGCCGAATCGCTGCGCGGCGAGAGCGCGATCGTGCACTGCACGGCCGGCCAGCGCGGCCACGTCGCCGCAGCGCTCCTGCGGCAGTACGGTGTGACCGTCGCCAACCTCGACGGCGGCTACCTCACGTGGGCTTCAGGAACCGCGGCATCGCGGGCTCCCGTCCGCGCCTGACCAGACACCACCCGACGACAGGAGACGACGAATGGCCGACGAGATCACAATCGACGAGCTCGTGACCGAGATGGCTGCCGGCCCGGTCCCGCTCATCGATGTGCGCGAGCTCGATGAGTACACGGCCGCCCACGTGCCCGGGGCGCGGCTCGTTCCGCTCGGCACCGTGCCCGAGGCCGTCGACGAGCTGCCGCGCGACGAGCGCGTCTTCGTCATCTGCCATTCCGGAGCGCGCAGCCAGCGCGCGGCGGACTTCCTCCTCACTCGGGGCATCGACGCCGTCTCCGTCGCTGGAGGAACATCCGCATGGGTGCAGCGCGGGCACGACTACGAGAGCGGAGAAGTCTCATGACCTCGGTACCCGCGGAGCAGGCCAAGAAGATCGCCAATCGACTCCGGCGTGCGCAAGGTCAGCTCGCCGCCGTCCTCGCGATGGTCGAGGATGGGCGCGAGTGCCGCGAGGTCGTGACGCAACTAGCCGCCGTGTCGAGCGCGATCGATCGTGCGGGTTTCGCCGTCATCGCCTCCGCGATGAAGGAGTGCCTGCGCGACGACACGGGCGACGACCAGGACATCGAGCTGGCCGACCTGGAGAAGCTGTTCATGAGCCTGTCCTGAGTGCGTCGCCCGCCCCGCCCTCACGAACGTCGACTGCTGCGCAGTTCGACTCCGGCGTCGGCGGCATCGTCGAAGCGCGCATCGATGTGCACCGGGTCGAAGCCCGCGCGCTGCAGCAGGCTCGACGCGATCCCGGCGCGGTAGCCGGATGCGCAGTGCACCCACAGTCGGCCCGCGGGGACCTCGTCGAGCCGAGTGAGCAGTTCGTGCAGAGGGATGTTCTTCGCACCGGGGAGGTGAGCGACCTCATGCTCGTCGGTGCGCCTGACGTCCAGGATCGCCTCGTTCGCCGGTCGATCGGTCAGCAATCCTCCCCAGTCCGTCCGCGGGTAGCGGGCTGTCCTGCTCTGCGGAGCGAGGGCAGCGGGGTCGGAGCCGACCGCGACATCCGGTGAGTCGATCCCGATTCGCGAGAGGTCGCGGATGGCGTTCTCGACATCCTCGAGATCTCCCACGAGAGTGAGGTCCTGCCCCCACGGGAAGAGCCACCCCAGATAGGTCGTGAAGCTCGAGCCGTCACCGTACTCGATGCTCACGGTTCCCTCGAGGTGATTGCTCGCGTACGCGACGCGGTTGCGCAGGTCGACCACCCACTCCTCGTCGAGCAGCCGACGGGTCAGTTCGTCCGGATCGATCGATTCGGGCACGACGAGGGTCGTCGCCCCCGGCCCCCGGATGTTCGAGGCCGCCATGTGCGCGTAGTACGAGGGGTAGGCGGTGAGGTTCGCGATCAACTCCTGGACGAAGTGCTCGACATCCGGATCAGTGAGAGCGTGGTTGCTCTCGAGCTGCTCGGCGACGGTCGAGGTGGCCGCGCCCGTCGACGGTCCGGAGGAGCAGAACGACCCGAAGCCGTGGGTGGGATACAGCGCGGCCTCTCGAGCGGCCTGCTCGACGAGCCGGCGAGCGGACGCGTACTGCTGGCGCGTCAGCGTCACGGTGTCGTCGGCGCTCACCAGGTCGGTGCGTCCGACGGAGCCGTACAGAAGGCTTCCTCCCGAGAAGACCGCCTGCTGCTCGCCCGCCGTCACGATGTACGACAGATGCGTGTGAGTGTGGCCGGGCGTTGCGACGGCTTTCACGAGCATCGAGCCGACTCTGACGGTCTCGCCGTCGGTGATCGGCTGCCGGTCGAATGAGACCGGGTCGGCCGCATTCACGAGGTACGCGGCTCCAGCGCTCTGCGCCAGCAGGTAGCCGCCCGTCACATAGTCGTTGTGAATGTGCGTCTCTGCGACGTGCGTGATCCGCACGCCGAGATCGGCCGCGGCCTTCTCGACGCGATCGATATCGCGCTGCGGATCGATGACGAGAGCCGCTTCGCCGTCGTGAACGAGGTAGCTGCGGTCGCCGAGCTGAGGGGTATCGATGACGATGACGTCCATTGCCGGTCTTCTCTCCTGATCGTCGGTCGGCGGAGCGCAGTCGTCCACCGTGGGGAAAAATACCCCGGGGGGTATAACGCTAGACTCTAGCAAGATTTGATGACCCCATGCTCGGACCCCTCGAGCAGTGGACAGACCGGAGTACCTTCATGCCCCCGATCGCGCGCGACGACGGCCCATCCACCGACGGCGGGCGCGGGTCGGAGATGACACCGGCTCCGCGACCGCGAGCCCTCCGAGCGGAGGGCTGAGGGGTGGGCGCGCTTCTGGCCATCCCGCTCGGGCTCCTCATCGGGGCCGTGCTCGGTCTCGTCGGCGCGGGCGGCTCCATCGTCGCCGTACCGGCGCTCGTCTACGGCGTCGGCATGAGTCCCGCCCACGCGATCCCGTCGTCGCTCATCGTCGTGGGGCTCGGCGCGGTCGCCGCGGTCATCCCACGGTTGCGCGGGGGAGTCGACTGGTCGACCGCAACTCTCGTGGGGATCGCGGGCATCCCCGCGGCGTGGCTCGGAACCATCGTCAATCGCACGCTCGACCCGCGTGCCGTCCTGCTCGCCTTCGCTGCGCTCATGGTCGTCGCGGGAGTCCGTATGCTCGCGTCCGGTGCCGCGTCGTCGACCGAGCGCTACGACCCGACATCGACGAGCCGCAGTCGCGTGCCGCGTGCGCTCGCGGTCGGCCTGCTCGTCGGATTCCTCACCGGGCTCCTGGGCGTCGGCGGCGGATTCATCATCGTCCCGGCTCTCACGCTCCTGCTCGGCCTGCCGATGGGCAAGGCGGTCGGTACGTCGCTCGTGATCATCGCCCTCAACTCCGCGGGAGGGTTCTCGGCCCATGTGCAGTCCCTCGCGCTCGACTGGCCCGTCGTGATCGCCTTCGCGGCGACGGCGATCGCGGGCTCGCTCGTGGCCTCGCGATTCGCCGCACGACTGCCGGACAAGAAGGTGAAGACGATCTTCGCGATCGTCGTCCTCCTGGTCGCGGTCGGGGTCGCCACCGCGAGCGTCGTCGCCCTCGTGACCGGGTGAGGCAAGCCTCAGTCGAGCCGCTTGCCGAGCCAGATCGTGGCGTTCGGGTTGTCGTTGAACCGCTCGACGAGGGTGAACCCGAGCGAGGCGTAGAGCGCGGCCGCCGCGGTCTGCGCCTCGTGCGTGTCGAGTACGAGCTCGGCCGCCCCGGTCGCGCGCGCCCGACTCTCGAGCTCGAGCATGAGGGCGCGGCCCGCTCCGAGGCGCCGCGCGTGCGGCTGGATCCAGAGGTGCTTGACCTCGAACCGTGAGCCGTGGGGGCCGTCGGAGATGCGCCGGATGCCGCCGCAGCCGACGTCGGCAGGCTCGCCCGCGAGGTTCTCGCCCTCGACGACCAGGAAGGCGCCGTGCGGCGGCGCGAACTGCGCGGCATCGACCGTGGGTCGCCGGTAGGCACCCTGATCGGCGGGGAACCCCTCGCTGCGCGTCGCGAAGTACTGGTCCAGCAGCGCCGCCGCCGCCGGATCGCTCGTCGAGGCCTCGCGGAACGTCACCATGCCGCCAGCCTAGAACGGCCCTGCGCCGAGCGCTCCGGCGCACGACAGTAGGCTGATGTCATGGTCATCCGGGTCGCCGTGGTGGGCGCGAGTGGTCGCCTCGGCGCCGTCGCCTGCCGCATCATCGAGCAGCAGTCCGATCTCGAGCTCGTCGCGCGACTGAACTCGCGCAGTTCGCTCGACGACATGCTCGGCGCCGATGTCGTGCTCGACGTCACGCACCCCGGCGTCTCGCCGACGGTCGTGGATCACGCCGTGCGCGCCGGTCTGTCGGTCGTCGTGGGCACGAGCGGGTGGAGCGAGGACCGCCTGCGCGGCCTCCGCGCCCTTCTGGCGGGCCATGGGGATGTCGCGATCGTCGTGATCCCGAACTTCTCGCTCGGATCGGTGCTCGCGACCCACTTCGCGACCATCGCCGCCCGTTTCTACGAGTCGGTCGAGATCGTCGAGGCCCACCACGCCGCGAAGGTCGACTCGCCGAGCGGCACGGCGGTGCGCACGGCCGAGCTCATCGGCCACGCACGCGCCGAGCTCGGGCCCGTGGTCGCGCCGCATGTCGATCAGCGCGCGCGCGGTCAGCAGGTCGCGAGCGTGCCCATCCACTCTCTGCGCCTGCAGGGCGTCGTCGCGAAGCAGGACGTCCACTTCGGCGGCACCGGCGAGGTCCTGACGCTCTCGCACGAGACCCTCTCGCCGGCGGCCTACGAGCAGGGCATCGCGCTCGCGATCCGCGCGGCCGCGCAGGTCCGCGGGCTCGTCGTCGGTCTCGACCGGCTCATCGGGCTCGGCGCTCCCGGCGCGGCGTCGGGCGCGTCCGCCTCGTCCGCGCCGACGGACGACGCCGCGTGAGGAACCGCACCCGCTGGGGCGCGCTCGCGATGGGCGCCCTCCTCGCGCTCTACCTCGCCTTCACGATCTTCTACGCCATCCAGCTCGTGACCGGCGCGCAGCCCGTCGCGCGCGCGATCGGCTGGGCGCTCATCGTCCTTCCGCTCATCGGGGCGTGGTTCGCCGCGGCGGAGTTCGTCTTCGGCTTCCGCACCGAGCGGCTCGCCCGACGGATCGAGGAGGAGGGCGGCGTGCCCGACGACGCCCTGCCCGCGCGGTCGAGCGGCCGTGTCGAGCGCGCCGCCGCCGACGAGATCTTCGCGCGCTACGCCGCCGAGGCGGAGGCGAACCCCGACTCGTGGGCGCACTGGTTCCGGCTCTCGCTCGCGTACGACGGCGCGCGCGATCGTCGCCGGGCGCGCTGGGCGATGCGCGAGGCCATCCGGCTCGCCCGCGTCGACGGCGTGCTCTAGGCGGCCGACTCGCGCTCGGTCGGCCCGGCGGCCGCGGAACCGCTGGCGGGCCGTTCCTCCGGGTGCACGAGCTCGGCGATCGCCTGCTCGATCGTCTCGTGACGGAAGCGGAATCCGTCGGCGAGCAGCTTCGCCGGCACCATCTTCTGGCTCGCGAGCAGCAGCTCGCGGCCGGCCTCGCCCATGCCGAGGGCGATGAGGCGCTCGGGCAGCACGAAGGCGTGCGGCCGGTTCATCGCCTCGGCGAGAGCTCGCGTGACGCGGTCGCTCGTCGCGGGCGTCGGGCCGGCGAGGTTGACCGGTCCGCGGATCCCCGAGGTCAGCAGATGCACGATCGCGGCGGCCTCGTCATGCAGGCTGATCCACGGCCAGTGCTGGCCGCCCGAGGCGACGCGCGCCGCCAGGCCGAAGCGCGTGAGCAGTCGCAGCGGCGCCATCGCGCCGCCGGCTCCGATGACGAGGCCCGTGCGGACCATGACGGTGCGCGTGCGCTCGGGAGCGAGCTGCGCGGCCTGCTCCCAGGCCTCGACGACGTCGGCGAGGAAGCCCTCGCCCTTGCTCGACTCCTCCGTGAGCCGCACCGCGGGGCGGTCGCCGTAGTAGCCGACGGCGGATCCGCTGATGAAGGTCGCGGGCGGCCGCTCGGCCATGCCCATCGCCTCGGCGAGCGCGCGCGTCGCGCCGATGCGCGAGTCGAGGATCTGCTTCTTCCACCCCGACGTCCACGGGATGCGGCTGATCGAGGCGCCCGACAGATTGACGACCGCATCCACCTCGTCGAGGATGCGCGCGTCGAGCACGCGCGATTCCGGCGACCACGCGAACTCGGTCTCCGATCGCGGCGGCCGTCGCACGAGGGTGCGCACGGCGTGCCCCTGCGCGCGCAGCTGGCGCTGCAGCTCCGAGCCGATCATGCCGGAGGCGCCCGCGATGAGCACCGTCTGCGATGCCGAGGGCTTCCCGGCGCTCGCGCCGCGACCCGCGCGAGGTGCGGCCGCCACTAGGCGAGCGAGGCTTCGAGCGTGATCTGCACGCCCGCGAGGGCGGCCGACACGGGGCAGTTCTTCTTCGCGTCCTCGGCGAAGCTCGCGAACTCCTCGGCCGAGATGCCGGGGATCTTCGCACTCACGAGCAGGTGGCTGCCGGTGATGCCCTCGCCGGGCACGAACGTCACGGCGGCGGTGACCTGCAGGCTCTCGGGCGCGTGCCCCGCGCCGGCGAGCGCGTGCGAGAGGGCCATCGAGTAGCACGCCGAGTGCGCCGCGCCGAGCAGCTCCTCCGGGTTGGTCTGGCCGGCGACGCCCTCGCTGCGGGCGGCCCACGTGACGGGGAACTCCGCCGCGTCGGACGAGTCGAGCGATGTCGTGCCGTGCCCCTCCGTGAGGGATCCGAACCAGAGGGTGGTGGCTTCGCTCGTGACGGCCATGAGGGTCTCCTTCGTCCTGACGGGAGCTTCAGCCTACGGAAGCGATCCCACAGGCGCGAGAGGCCTCCGCACAGGCGCGTGGGCTATCGCGACGACCAGGGGGGACGGACAGGCGGATCGGCCAGGCGCGTCGCGGGCGGATCGCGCCGGCGCGAACGAGCAGCACGTACAGCTGGCAGCCGAGGCAGTAGTCGAAGACGGCGTTGAGGAAGGCCGCGATGAACGCCATCGACGCGGCGACGACGAGCGCGCCCGGTACGCCGAGCAGGTGCAGCACGAGTCCGGCGCCCGTGATCAGGAAGCCGACGAGCTGCGCGAAGGTCGGCGCCGCCGGGTCCTCCCGGTGCGCGGGAGGAGCGAGGCGCGGAGCGACGAGCCGCGCGTACAGCCGACCCCACGGGTGGCGGCGGATGCCCGCGAACGCCCCCCAGGCGAAGATCGCGACGAGCGCCGCGAGGGTCGCCGTCGCGGCGACGGACTGCCCGCTGAGCGCGAGCCCCACGACCACGAGCAGCAGCGCCGCGGTGATCGCGGCGCCGAAGCGCGGCCCGCGCGGGTCGATGCCGGGCTGCCCCACGGTCGCGCCGGGGTCGACGTCCTCGGCGCTCACGCGGAGGCCCCGATGCTCTCGCGCACCGACTGGACGGCCTCGCGCACCTCGGCGGGCTTCGCCGCACCGACGATCCGGCCGCGCACGAGCCCGGCCGCGTCGACGAGCAGGGTGGTGGGCGTGCTCAGCACGCCGTGCGCGCTCGCGATGTCCGGGTGCTCGGTGACGTCGAGCTCGCGACGGGCGAGGCCCTCCTCGCCCGCGACGAGCTCCTCGCTCACGCGCCGCATGACCGCGCAGGCCGAGCAGACGGGGCTCGAGAGCTGCAGCAGGGTGACGTCGGCGCCGGCGACCGCGAGGCGAGCATCCGCCGCCCCCGATCGGTCGGCGACCACGACGCGACCCGACCGGGCGCGGATGACGAGGCCGATCGCCGTCGCGCCGATGACGAGCGCGGCGATCGCGAGGAGCGCGGGGGAGTCCATGTGAGCAGGCAACCATGCACGGCGGTTCATCTATTCCCCGGCGTCGCTGTGTGACGATTCGTGACGCGGGCCGCGCACGGCCCGTCGGCGGTCGGATGTCCGCGGCCGCCGGTAGGGTTTCGATCGTGTCCGACGCAGCCGAGATCACCTTCCGCTCCGATGTGACCGTCGAGCTCGTGCGCGCGAGCGCCGCCGACTCCGACGTGCTCTTCGCCGCCCGCGTCTCGACGCAGGGCGAGCAGACGCTCGAGAGCGCGTCGTCGGGGCAGGATGCCACGGTGCGCGACCGCGGCCTCATCAACTACCTCATGCGCGACCGCCACGGCTCGCCCTTCGAGCACAACTCGATGACCTTCTACGTGCAGGCGCCGATCTTCGTCTTCCGCGAGTTCATGCGGCACCGCATCGCGTCCTACAACGAGGAGTCGGGCCGCTACCGCGAGCTGCGCCCCGTGTTCTACGTGCCTGGCGCAGACCGCAACCTCATCCAGGTCGGCAAGCCCGGCGCCTACGACTTCCTGCCCGGCACCCCCGAGCAGCACGCGATGGTCGACGCCGAGGTGCGCGGCGTGTGCGAGGCGGCCTACGCCTCCTATCAGCGGATGCTCGACGCGGGCATCGCGCGCGAGGTGGCCCGCACGGTCCTCCCGGTCACGATCTACAGCTCGATGTACGTCACGATGAACGCCCGCTCGCTCATGAACTTCCTGTCGCTGCGCACCAAGCGGGAGGGCACGCACTTCCCGTCGTTCCCGCAGCGCGAGATCGAGATGGTCGCCGAGCTCATGGAGGAGCGCTTCGCCGCCCTCATGCCCCTCACGTACGAGTCGTTCAACGCGAACGGCCGCGTCGCCCCGTAGCCCGTCGCCCGTCGCCCCGTAGCCCGCAGCCGCCCCCGGCGCCCCGTTCGCCGCCTCGCACTGCCACAGAAGCTGGCCCGCGTCCCTCCCGCGCACCCGCGCGCTCGCCGGAGGTCGTCGCGACTGCAGGACCGACACTTCGACTTTTCGTCCCGCGTGTCGAGCTGCGTCGCCAGCGTGTCGGGGCTCGCTGTCGGTCTGACGGACGGCACTCGTCCTCAGATGGCCCGACAGCATCCACGCTCACCGATCCGAGAAGTGCCCGATCGCGACTGCGCATCTCGCCGCAGACTCGGCGAATGCCACCGCTCTCGTCCTCACTCCGCGCCGCGGGAGGCATCGCGGCCCTCCGAGAACTCAACGCGTCACCAGCGCAGCAGCGGCGCCTCGCCCGTGCGGTCGATCGGGGCGAGCTGCTCCGACCTCGCAAGGGCGTCTACGCGATGCCGGATGCTCATCCCGACCTTCTGCGAGCAGCACACATCGGCGGCCGACTGACGGGAGTATCCGCTCTCCCGCATCATCGCCTGTGGGCGCCGCCCTGCTCGGGACGGGAACCCCTGCATGTGGAGGTGCACATCGCGACGACGCCGAGCAGCCAGATGGAGAATCGGCGAATCCACTGGACTCGCGAGCGGCCCCATCCGCAGTTCGGTCTCGCCCCTCTCGAGAACGTGCTGCAGCTCGCCGTAGCGGACCTCCCTCTCCCGTTCGCGGTGGCCGTGCTGGATTCCGCGATGCGGGTGTCGCCGCTCACGCCGACTGAGCTGCTCATGGCGGCGCAGTCGTGGCGCCGACCGGCCCGTGAGGCGGTGGAACTCTCCGATGAGCGCTCCGAGTCCGGGACGGAGAGCGTGCTGCGGGTCCTCCTCCATCAGGCGGGGATCTCCTCGACTCCCCAGGTCCCGCTTCCGACGGGGGACCTGGATCGCGCCGACCTCCTCGTCGGCGATCGGCTGATCATCGAGTGCGACAGCGAGGCGCACCACGCGGAACCTGCGCATCGCCGCGCCGATCTGAGACGAGATGAGCTGCTCGTCGCTCTCGGATACCTCGTGCTTCGACTCGACTACCGCCAGGTGTTCGACGATCCGGATGGTGTGGTCGCGGTCGTGAAGGCCATCATCGCGCGCCGAGATCATCTGTCCGCGAGACCGACAAGCCTGAGGTGACACCCGAGGGAGGAGCCAGATCGTCGGCGAGTCGATGCGGGCTGTCGGTCCTGCGGACACCTGACCGGCGCGGCATCGGCGAGCGCGAGCCGATACCCTGGGAACCGTGAGCGAGCAGAACCCCTTCGGCCAGGTGCTCGTCGCCCTGGTGACCCCGATGACCGCCGACGGCGAGGTCGACTGGCCCGGCGTCGAGAAGCACATCGACCACGTCGTCTCGCACGGCGCCGACGGCGTCGTCGTCACGGGCACGACGGGCGAGACCAGCACGCTCACCGACGCCGAGAAGATCCGCCTCGTGCAGGTGGGCAAGGAGGTCGCCGCGGGGCGCGCCTCCATCATCACGGGCGGAGGCTCGAACGAGACCGCGCACGCCATCGAGCTCTACAAGGCGAGCGAGAAGGCGGGCGCCGACGGCGTCATGATCGTCACGCCGTACTACAACAAGCCCACGCAGGCGGGCGTGCTGACGCACTTCCGCATGATCGCCGACGCGACCGACCTGCCGGTGATCCTCTACGACATCCCCGGCCGCGCGGGCATCGAGATCAAGTACGAGACGATCCTCCGCGCCGCGAAGCACCCGAACATCCTCGCCGTGAAGGACGCCAAGGGCGACCTGAGCGAGGTCAGCCGGGTCATGAACCAGACCGACCTGATGTACTTCGCCGGCGATGACGCCAACGTGCTGCCGACGCTCGCGATCGGCGGCACGGGCCTCATCGGCGTCACCGCCAACGTCGCCCCGGCGAGCTACCGCACGATCGTCGACGCCGTCAACGCGAACGACCTCGCGACGGCGACGGCCGAGCACCAGCGCCTCGAGCCGCTCGTGCGCGCGCTCATGACGCACGTGCCGGGCACGGTCGCGACGAAGTACGTGCTCCACGGGCTCGGCCGCATCGGCTCGCCGCGCGTGCGCCTGCCGCTCGTCGGCCCCGAAGACACCGAGGCCGCGATCATCGAAGACGAGATGGCGCTCGTGCGCGATGTCGACGGCGTCGACCTCCACAGCTTCCGGCCCGACCGCAATGCGGCGGCCGGCGGTGCCCTGCCCAAGGTGGCCGGCACCACCCGATAGGCGTCACCCGGGGGCGCGAGGCCCCTCCACGAAGAGGCCCGCGAGGGCCGACAACCAGATACGAGGTCCACCCGTGCCCCATGCGATCGAAGACGCCCCCGCCCTCGAACCCGGAACCCTCCGCGTCACGCCGCTCGGCGGGCTCGGCGAGGTCGGCCGCAACATGGCCGTCTTCGAGATCGAGGGGAAGCTGCTCATCGTCGACTGCGGCGTCCTCTTCCCCGAGGAGCACCAGCCCGGCGTCGACCTGATCCTCCCCGACTTCTCGCCCATCCGCGAGCGCCTCGACGACGTGCTCGGCGTCGTCCTGACGCACGGCCATGAGGACCACATCGGCGCCGTGCCGTACCTCCTGCGGCTGCGCAACGACATCCCGCTCATCGGCTCGACGCTCACGCTCGCCCTCATCGAGGCGAAGCTCAAGGAGCACCGCATCCAGCCGTACACGCTCACGGTGAAGGAGGGCCAGCAGGAGAAGCTCGGCCCCTTCGACCTCGAGTTCGTCGCAGTCAACCACTCGATCCCCGACGCGCTCGCCGTCGCGATCCGCACCGTCGCGGGCACGGTCCTCCACACGGGCGACTTCAAGATGGACCAGCTGCCGATGGACGGCCGCATCACCGACCTGCGGGCGTTCGCACGCCTCGGCGAAGCGGGCATCGACCTGTTCATGACCGACTCCACGAACGCGGATGTCCCCGGCTTCACCCCGAGGGAGCGCGACATCGGCGCGGTGCTCGAGACCGTCATCGCCAAGGCTCCCCGTCGCGTCATCGTCGCGAGCTTCTCCAGCCACGTGCACCGCGTCCAGCAGGTGCTCGACGCCGCGGCCGCCAACGGCCGCAAGGTCGCGCTCATGGGCCGGAGCATGGTCCGCAACATGGGCATCGCGGCCGAGCTGGGCTATCTGAAGGTGCCGGAGGGCATCCTCATCGACTACAAGAAGGCCGCCAACCTGCCCGACGACCAGATCGTCTACATGTCGACGGGGTCGCAGGGCGAGCCGATGGCGGTGCTCGCGCGCATGGCGAACCTCGACCATCAGGTCGAGGTCGGCAAGGGCGACACCGTGATCCTCGCCTCGAGCCTCATCCCGGGCAACGAGAACGCGGTATACCGCGTCATCAACGGCCTCATCGCGCTCGGTGCGACGGTCGTGCACAAGGGCAACGCCAAGGTGCACGTCTCGGGTCACGCGGCCGCGGGCGAGCTGCTCTACTGCTACAACATCGTCCGCCCGCGCAACGTCATGCCCGTCCACGGCGAGGCGCGCCACCTCTACGCGAACCAGCAGCTCGCGATGGACACCGGAGTCCCCGAGGAGCGCACGATCCTCGCGGAGAACGGCACGATCGTCGACCTGCGCGACGGCGTCGCCCGCATCGTCGGCCAGCTCGATCTCGGGGAGGTGTACGTCGACGGCTCGACGGTCGGCCAGATCACTGACGCCGATCTCAAGGACCGCCGCATCCTCGCCGAGGAGGGCTTCATCTCCATCTTCGTGGCGGTGGATGCTCAGACCGGCCGTGTCGTCGTCGGCCCCGAGCTGCACGCCCGCGGGTTCGCCCCCGACGACAGCGTATTTGACGCGGTCATCCCGCAGATCGAGAAGGCGCTCACGGAGGCGGCCGAGAACGGCACGCGCGACAGCCACGTGTTCAGTCAGGTCGTCCGCCGCGTCGTCGGCCGCTGGGTCAACACGCAGCATCGCCGTCGTCCGATGATCGTGCCGGTCGTCATCGTCGCCTGATCGAGATCGGTTCGGGACCAACGACCCCTCCCGCGGCGCGGGGGCGGGAGTGCGTTCTGCGCATGATCCGTCCTCAGGTCAGACGTCGGGCGATGAGCGGGGCGCTCGCAGGGGCGCTCCTCATCGCCCTCGTGGGGTGCGGCCCGACCGTCGAGCCCGTGGCCTCGCCGAGCGCCTCGGCCAACGTGTCGGCGAGCGCCGAGCCCTCGGTGTCCCCGACTCCGACGCCGGATCCGACGCGCCCCGCCCTCGCGGAGCTCGTCCTGAGCGCGGACGGCCTCGCCCACTGGGGCTGAGCTCGCCGCCTGACGACGACCCCGCGACATCCCTCGTCTCATTCGAGCCGGAGGGCTGCACGGACGCCGTCACGGGCGAGGACTACGGCATCACGCCGGGTGATCCGGGGGCCGAGCTGTGGCGCACCGACCCTGCCTACGCCGCGAGCTCGCCCGCCTACGGCCCCGGGTCGGCGTTCGGCGTCGGCGTCGACCGCGACACCGGTGTCGTGAACCGGATCGACCTCTACTCCGCCGACATTCCGACCGACGGGGGAGTCCGGATCGGAGACCCGGGCGCGAGCATCGCGGCGGCGCACCCGGGCGCGACGGTCGTCCCGCCGATCGAGGTCGCGAAGAACGCGCCGGACATCGACTACTGGGAGGGACGAGCTGGCACCGTCGTCTACATCCACGCGGTGACCTCCGACCTCGGCGTGTTCTCAGTGGCGGCGAGCGGCAACCTCGTCGGCGTCTGCGGCGCCTGACCCAGCGGCGCCTGACCCCGCGCCTCGCGCTCGCGCTCCCGTCCGCGCGAGCGTGTCGGGCCGGGCCGCGTCGGTGGTCGCGGGTACCGTGACCCCATGGCTTCGTCCAGTCGCACATCGTCGCGCCCGCGCACCTCGACGCCGCGCGGTTCTGCGGCGGCGAAGAAGCCGAGCGCCCGCACGCAGCCCACCAAGAGGCTGCCCGCTCCGCCGACCGAGCAGCCGGGCATCCTCTCGACCGCCTGGATGGGCCTCGCGCACCTGACCGGCGGCGCCTTCCGCGTGCTGGGGAAGGAGACCCTCGCGAAGGAGGAGCGCCGCGACGGCGTGCCCTTCCTCATCGTGGTGCTCGCGGTCGTCGGCGCGATCGTCGAGTGGTTCACGCCGACCGATCCGGTCGCGCTCGCGCTCGACGCCTACACCTTCGGCGGTCTCGTGGGCCGCGTCGCCTTCGCGCTGCCCGTGATCATGGTGCTGTTCGCGGCGTGGCTCTTCCGCCACCCCGCGAGCGTCCACGACAACACGCGCATCGGCATCGGCCTGGGCCTCCTGATCGCGAGTGTGAGCGGCCTCTGCCACATCGCCCTCGGCGCTCCGCAGCCCACGGAGGGCGCGCTCGTCCTCGCCCAGGCGGGCGGCGTCATCGGCTGGCTGCTCGGCGGCGCACTCCTCCTCGCGACCGTCTGGGTCGCGATCCCGGCGCTCGTCCTGATCGCGTTCCTCTCGGTGCTGATCATGACGAAGACGCCGCCGAACCGCATCCGCGAGCGGCTCGGCGAGCTCTACGCCTACCTCTTCGGCGCCGAGCTGCCCGAGCGCAACCGCGACATCAAGAAGAAGGACGACGACGCGATCGCCCCCGAGTTCGGCAGCTTCAGCGACCTCGGCCTCGACATGGAGGACACCTCCTCGATGCCGTGGTGGCGCAAGGGCCGCCCGCGCGCCGAGGTCCCCGCCTTCGACACGCCCGTCGAGCGCGACCAGCCCACCGATGTGATCGGGGCGGATGCCGTGGCCAGGGCGACGGGCGACCTCGCGGCCGTTCTCGACCAGGCCGAGCAGGCCATCCAGCGCGTCACGGGCGAGCAGCCCGCGCACCCCTCCGGCGTCCGCGAGGACGCGGAGCCGGCGATCCTCCCGGGCTTCCCGACGACGGCGAGCGAGAAGGGGCAGGCGGGCGAGTTCGCGCCCCCGCCCATCGCGAAGACGAGCCCGCCCTACCGTCTGCCCGCCGCATCCGTGCTCGCCCCCGGCACGCCGCCGAAGGCGCGCAGCGCGGCGAACGACGCCGTCGTCGCGGCGATCACCGAGGTGCTCACGCAATTCCAGGTCGACGCGCGCGTGACGGGGTTCAGCCGCGGCCCGTCGGTCACGCGCTACGAGATCGAGCTCGGCCCCGGCGTGAAGGTCGAGCGCTTCACGGCGCTCACGAAGAACATCTCGTACGCGGTCGCGAGCAACGAGGTCAACATCCTCTCGCCGATCCCGGGCAAGAGCGCGATCGGCGTCGAGATCCCGAACGTCGACCGCGAGGTCGTGTCGCTCGGCGACGTGCTTCGCTCGAGCGCGGCCGGCAAGGCCCTGCACCCGATGACGATCGGCGTCGGCAAGGACGTCGAGGGCG